>ERZ1027231.96-NODE-96-length-51722-cov-54.500687_pt1 | contig 51722 bp, 29 predicted proteins | sample MGYA00520866_ERZ1027231 | MGnify/ENA primary metagenome ERZ1027231 (study PRJEB33311, sample SAMEA4378411) | marine metagenome | biome: Marine biome; feature: Fjord; material: Water | collected 2014-07-20T08:00:00Z/2014-07-... | depth 75 m ...
CGCCGGTAATCTCACCACTGTCATTTGCTTTTAATACATTTTCTAAATCGTATCCTGTTAAAAATCGATTTAATCGTGGAAAAGTTTTTAATATTAATTCGCGATTTTCAAGGCATGAGTCAAGTACTTGCGCCATAATCCTGGCATGAAAAGTCGCATGTGAAGTTGAATGAGAGCTCGCATTAGTTTGTGTTTGACTATCGCCATCTATGTTACTTTGCTGAGCTAGCTCTTGTGCTTGTGCTAACGACATTGGCGAAGTATTTAATACTTCGCCATTAGCCAGTACCGATTCAAGTGCTAATACATGGTTTGAGGTTTTTCCGTAAACTAATGAACCTTGTCCAGAAGCATCAGTGTTGATCATACCGCCAACAGTAGCTCGGTTCGACGTAGATAGATCAGGGGCAAAGAAAAAGCCATGTGGACGTAGAAAATCATTCAGCTGGTCTTTAACCACACCAGCTTCGACACGCACCCACTTTTCCTCAACATTAATCTCTAATACTTTATTCATGTATTTAGATAAATCAACGACAACACCCGGTGTTAAGCTTTGCCCGTTAGTGCCAGTGCCACCACCACGCGCACTAAATTTAATACTGTGGTATTGCTCATCACTGGCTGTTTTAGTCAGTAAAACAATATCAGTTTTAGTACGCGGTTGAATGACTAATTGCGGTAACTGTTGGTAAACACTGTTATCGGTCGCGACTGAGAGCCTCGCGCTGTAGCTGGCATTAATATCCCCAGTAAAGTTTTTATCTTTTAATGAACGAATAAAATTATCATATAAAGGAGGAAGATGATTTTGATGACTAATATGGGGAAGCATAACGACTTAATTTTTATTTTAAACAGGACAATGCTTCGAGTATATCATGTTGAAAATGAATTTTTACTCCATTTAAAGGCCGATATTCAATAAAATCACTGAATAATGAATATTTATTTATAAGATTAAATAAACCTCTTTTTAATGCAGCATTACTTATCGTTCACAAATCAATCAAACATGCATTACCCACAAAGACTGAACATAGGCAATTCTCAGCTTAGGCTTTATAGCTAGACTTCTATATCAACAAGAATTTTTTTCAAAAGCTAAACTCAAAGTAGAAACATAAAAAATAAAGCGCTGATTAACAAGGGAATATTTCAAAAATTCTATTAATTAGCATGATCGCTATTTTTACTAACGTCTGTACTTTTCCCTTTTACACAAATAATTCTAACTAGAGTCATTATTCAATTAATTGAATTAATAGCACAAAAAAAATAAAAATATTGAAAGAAAAAGGCGTTAACGGCTATCTATATGCCAATCGTTACTATTAAAATTTAAGAGAATTTACCATGAACATGATCATTAAAAATTTTACAGCATTTACCTTTATAAGTTTTTTGTTGGTATTTACCACAAGTGCCCATGCTGAATCAGAAATATATACTGAGTATTTTAGTGATCTTGCTGTGTCAGGTTACGACACGGTTGCTTATTTCGAACAAGGTAAACCGGTAAAAGGTGATAGCGACTATAGCGTTGAATACAAAAAGGCAACTTGGCAGTTTAGCTCGCAAACACATTTAGCGCTTTTTAAAGCCAATCCAGAAAAATATGCGCCACAATACGGTGGTTACTGCGCTTGGGCTGCTGCAGATGGCCGTACAGCCAGTGGCGCTCCTCTACAGTGGACCATTATCAATAATAAACTTTACCTAAATTATAATGCTGCAGTTAAAGAAGACTGGTTAAAAGACACTGAGAAATTCATTATTGAAGCTGACAATAACTGGCCTGAACTTTTAAAATAACTGTCTAAAAGATAAAGAGAATAATTATGAAAAATCGTATTGTCGCCATTTTTAGCTGGGTCGTTGTCGCATGGACTTGTAAGGTATTTTTATCTTCATTGCCTTATAAATTTTCTGGCCACCCCGATACCCAACACATTTTCGGTACCATAGGTGTGTGGTTGCAAGAAACAATAAATCCTACCCTTGGCCAGTGGTTTACAGAACATGGCGCTATTGCTGTAGGCATATTTGAACTGTCTGCATCGTTATTACTGTTATCACCGATTGCCTTTTGGGCAGTAAAAAAAATGAACTTAGTAAATAATGTGCCATCACGTGAGTTAATTCATACGCTTGGTGGTTTGTTGTCCGCTGGTGTTATGGCTGGAGCAATGTTTTTTCACTTAGTCACACCATTAGGTATTGAAGTATTACACAACGGTGTAAGTGACGGTGGTTCATTATTTTACGCTGCGGTATCTATATTTGTTTTAGGACTTACATCAGCAGCACTTAATGGCGCTATTGTGCGTCATCAATACAATTAACCCATAACGAAGGCTGATTCAGCAGATGATTATTCGAATATTACTTGTTTTAAGCTACATCGTGTCATGCATCCGATTGTGCGTTAAACCTTGGTATTACTTTCGATTAAATGCCCCTTATTTCAATGAGAGTAAGGGACTATTTTCTAAATTAGACATCGACCGTCTTATTCCAAGCCAGTGGCGTTTAGAGCAATGGGTAGACGATGGCAGGCGCGAACCGACAGCATTCCCTGTATTTGTGAAACCAGAATGGGGACAAAATTCACGGGGGATATCTCGTGCTGACAATCTAATGCAGATTCAGCAATTACGCCAGCAACGTAAGTCCAATAAAATGCGTTATTTAGTGCAAGAGGCAGCTCGTGGCGCAATTGAATTTGAAATATTCACTATCGCCAATCATCAAGACTTGAGCAAACACGCGGTGTTGTCGGTAACACGGGTAAATAATACAAGTTCAGACAAATTTCCCATCAATGGAATTTACAACAAAACAACACAATACCATGATATTACGCCAACATTATCGCTCGAACAACGTGCAAAAATTTCTCAACACGCGAGCGAAATCGGGCAATTTAAAATTTCTCGTTTAGGTGTTCGAGCAAATTCTATAGCCGCATTAGTGGCTGGGGAGTTTGAGGTAATAGAGATTAATTTATTCGTGCCTATGCCGCTAATCTTATTATGTCAGCACCGCCGGAGCATTGATAACATACGTTTCGTTTTTAACGCCATGTATGCTCTGGCTAATGTCACTAAACAAATTCCCAAAAATCAGCCTCATAAGGCTATATTTTTCAGAAAACTAGGGTTGATGCGTCAACATACCATAAAAGAAAATGAGGTTGGCAATGAAAGCCATTAAGAAAATTATTTACGCATGGATCAGTCAAAAATTCATGGGTGGATGTAGCAGTTATAATTCATTAGAAACTCGCAAGGGCTGCCGTTCTAAAGAGCAGGCGCGTGATGTTTTTTCAAAAGGCAGTATTCCTCATGCCCAAGGGAAAATATTCTTTAACCCTTGGATCGCACATAAATTTGCTAAAGAACATGGATTTCCATTAGTTATAAAGCCCAATGTAAGTGGGTTTTCCCGCGGCAGTCATTTTCCTATTACTAGTTATAGGCAATTATACAAGGCTATATTTTTGGCTAAATTGTGGTGGCCAACCACTGTGGTTGAACAATATTTACAGGGAAAAAATTATCGCGTAGTGGTAATTAAAGGCCAGGTGATGTCGGTTATTGAACGCTTTGCTCCTTTTGTTATGGGCGATGGAAAAATGACAATTCGTGAACTCATTGACCAAGAAAATGTTGTGCGTGAATCGATGGCATTATTTCCTTGTATTTCCCCCCTTAAAAAAAATGCCGTTACAGTTAAATTTTTGAAAAAACAAAACTTAACTTTGGACGATATCCCTGCTGAAGGTAATGTCGTCACTTTATTTTATCGTATTTCATTAGCACCAGGCGGTGTTGTTAAAACGATAGATAAAACCACTATATCAACGAAAAACACAGCATTATTTTTAAAAGTATTAGAGTTATTTGACGCCAACATCTTGGGTATTGATGTTATTTTTTCACAAGATATCACCAAAGATTATACCGAGCAAAAGTGTATATTTTTAGAAGTGAACTCACGCCCTTATTTAAAAATGCATGATTACCCTCGCTTTGGTGAAAAAGAAGATTTAACACCTTATTTCAAACAACTGGAACAGCTTGATATTAGTCAGGCAGATATTTTTTAATGACGAAGGTTGCGCGATTATTTTATCGCTTTGCTGGCATTCATTCATTACTGATAGGTTTGTTGCCCTTTTTCATTCCTGTTTTGTTATGGCAGCAAGGTTATCAATTAACTGAAGTTAGTGCATTTATTGCCTTAACAGCTGTTGGATTTATGATTGCCCTTATGGGCTGGAAAGCGCTTTATGATCAAAGGCAGTGGCGTACTATTTTACTGGGGTCTTTTGTAGCTGAATTAGCCTTAGTTGCTAGTTTAATCCTAATAACTTTGTTAACAGAGTCGAGCGTAATAGTCTTTGTATTAACAGCTTTGCTTAACGGTATTTACAATTGTTTTTATTGGATCACCCAACGTACTTTATTCAGTGCAATGACCCAAGTTAAAACAGGCAAACAAGCAGACAACAAGACAGGAAAAAAATTCGGTAACTTTCAGATTGTTATCGTTATATTTTTAAAGATTGGCATTTTGATAGGGGGCTATTTTCTCGCACAACAACAAACGCTGTGGTTGTTGGTTATTAGTACATTGCTCTCTGTGGCGGCATATTTTAGCTTATGCCGACAAGTAACTTATAGCGAGAGTCAGCTAACACCAATTAATAAGACTGCCGTAATCGACTATCGACAAAAAGTGGTCTTTACCATCGATGGAGTATTTCTGTTTTGTGAGAGTTACTTTTGGGTATTAACATTATTTTTCATCACAGATAACAATGTAATGGATCTCGGCTTATTAGTTGTTGGATTAACGATCACCTTAAGCATTATTTTTTGGGGCATTAAAAATACCATAGATAAGTTAAATCAAGGTTACGTGTTCTACTCAGCTACCTTGTTATATGCCCTATCATGGATTATTCGAGGCAGTGTCAATAGCCATACCGATAGTTATATTTTGTTGGTTAGTATTATCATTATTGCCTTTTTAACCACTTTTTTTAGGTTAAGTTTTAACAAACAGTTTTTTGATGACGCCAATTCGCAGCAACCGTTAGCGTTTATCATAATGAAAAGTTATTTGTCTCAAAGAGGGCTTATTGTGTTCTTTGCACTTTTGTCATTAAGTTTACTGATGATGGGTGAATCGGATAACTCATTAGCTTTACTTTATTGGTGTTTAGCGCCAATAGCAGTGTTGTATGGCATGTACCCCTTACGACATCAAACACATTTGCAGTCGGAATTGAATAATGAACAAAATTATTAACGGTAGCATCGAATCATTAGAACAAATGATGGATTTTATCACAGGGCTTAGTGATGAAGCCTATATGAGAGCGCCTAAGCCATTGTTTAATAGCTCGATTGGTCAACACTTACGTCATATTCTCGATGTCTATATGGCATTAATGAATACCGATAATTTGCCAGAGATTAATTACGATATCCGCCGCAGAGGATTGGCTCTTGAGACTGTGCGCAGTGAAGGTCTCATTGAATTAAATACAGTACATAAATGGCTTATGACACTTAACCCAGAGAAGCTTGCCTTGCCGATCTCAATTCAAAGTGAAGTATCGGTCTGTAGCGAACAATCGGCACAAATGGCGTCATCAATGGCACGTGAATTATGTTTTGCTTCAAGTCATTTAACCCATCACTTAGCGCTAATGGCTGCTATTGCGAAGTTTTTGGGCCATGAAGTTAACGATGAATTTGGCGTGGCGCCAACCACAGCGACCTTTTTACGTAGTCAACAACAAAAGAATGATACATGTGCACCGTAAGCTGGCTAGTTGATAACAATGATTACCATGTGTTTTTCAATCGTGATGAACAACGAACTCGCAGTTTGGCTCTTTCTCCTCAACAATTCACCATTAACAATACTGAAACCTTAATGCCGATTGATCCTGATGGAAATGGCACTTGGATAAGCACTAATGAGTTTGGTCTGAGTTTGTGTCTGTTAAATTATTATCAAGACACTAGCCCTCAAGGGCCTCTCGTTAGTCGTGGCTTATTGGTAAAAGCATTATCTGCACAAAAGACGATACAAGAAGCGCATCAAGCAATGCTGCAATCTACACTAAATGATTATGCTTCATTTAGTTTATTGGCCTTTGGTTACGATGTTCACGGCCAGTTTGAGCAACAAACCTGGCAATGGAGTGGTAAGCAGTTAACTCAAATACAACTGAAAAGTCCTTTTACTTCCTCATCGGTAGAATTTGAACAAGTCAGTAGCTCTCGTCTTGCCCTAGCAAATCGAATGCCTATGAAAAATGTGGCAGATGTAGCGCTTTATCATCAAAGCCATCAGCCCGAAAAAAGTCATTTGTCAGCTTGTATGCACCGCATTGATGCGAAAAGTGTTAGTTTGAGTCATATTCATGTTAACCAGCAGCAAAGCTTTTTTCATTATAAAAACGCATCTCCTTGCTCTGAGCAACCATTTGAAACTTCTGAACTTGTACGATAAAAAACGCTATGGTCAATGGCCAGTAGAAAAATAAATCAATAAACGCCCCGTTACAATAACTAATAATCTATAGGCATAAAAAAACACGTTACCTGCTAATAAGGTTAACGTGTTTTTAATATCCTAAGAGAAGTAACCACATTACTGTTTTTACTTTTCTTAGTGGCGCAACTAAATAATAGCTTGCTAGCTTTTGTCAGCTAATCTCTCAGCAAGGTATAACCACGTAGGCAATACTGTATCTGGGTTTAACGAAACACTATCAATGCCCTGCTCTACTAACCAAGCAGCAAAATCTTCATGATCGGAAGGCCCTTGACCACAAATACCAACATACTTACCACGCGCTTTACAGGCTTTAATCGCCATAGCTAATAGCATTTTTATCGCTGGATTACGCTCATCAAATAAGTGAGCTATTAACCCTGAGTCTCTATCTAAGCCAAGTGTTAACTGAGTTAAATCATTTGAGCCAATAGAGAAACCGTCGAAGTAATCAAGGAATTGATCGGCTAATAAAGCGTTAGATGGTAATTCACACATCATAATAATACGTAAACCATTCTCACCACGTTTTAGACCATGCTCAGCTAAAATATCAATAACCGCTGCGGCTTCTTCCAAAGTACGTACAAACGGGATCATCACTTCAACATTAGTTAAGTCCATGTCGTTGCGAACACGCTTAATCGCTTCACATTCTAAGGCAAAACAATCTCTGAAATCTTTAGAGATATAACGCGCAGCACCACGATAACCAATCATAGGGTTTTCTTCATGTGGTTCATACGCTTCGCCGCCAACCAAGTTAGCGTACTCGTTTGATTTGAAATCAGACATACGCACAATCACCTTCTCTGGTGAGTATGCCGCGGCTAAAGTTGAGATGCCTTCGGTTAGTTTGGCAATATAAAATTCAACAGGACTTTCATATCCCGCGATAATATCATTAATCTCATCTTGTAAATCAACAGGCTGTGTATCGAAATTAATCAGTGCTTTAGGGTGGATACCAATCATTTTATTGATGATAAACTCTAAGCGCGCCAAACCAATACCTGCGTGAGGTAAACGGGCAAAAGCAAACGCTCTGTCCGGGTTACCAACATTCATCATGATTTTAAGGGGTAACTCTGGCATATCATTAATTTCAGAGGTTTTCACGTCAAAATCTAATTTGCCACGGTAAATAAAACCTGTATCACCTTCAGCACACGAAACAGTGATGTTATCACCAGCATTAATCAGTTCAGTTGCATTACCACAACCAACAACTGCAGGAATTCCCATTTCACGGGCAATGATAGCCGCATGACAAGTTCTTCCACCGCGATTAGTCACAATAGCTGAAGCACGTTTCATGATAGGCTCCCAATCAGGGTCAGTCATATCAGTAACTAATACATCGCCCGGTAGGATTTTATCCATTTCAGCTAATGACGATAAAACTTTTGCTTCACCACTACCAATTTTATGACCAATTGAACGACCTTCACAAACAACTTCTACGTTACCATCTGCTTTTAATTGGAACTGCTCCATTACATTGGCATTTTCACGGCTCTTAACTGTTTCAGGACGGGCTTGAACAATATATAACTTGCCATCTAAACCATCTTTTGCCCATTCAATATCCATTGGATGACCATAATGATTTTCAATGATGACGGCTTGTTTAGCGAGTTCTTCAACTTCAGCATCAGTTAATGAAAAACGGTTAGAATCAGCTTCATCGATATCAACAATTTCAACTTGCTTAGAATGTTCTTGGTTATCTGAGTACACCATTTTAATAGCTTTGCTACCAATATTACGACGTACAACTGCAGGTTTGCCTTTCGCTAATGTTGGTTTATGAACATAAAATTCATCAGGGTTTACCGCGCCCTGTACCACCATTTCACCTAAGCCAAAGCTTGAGGTAATGAATACAACTTGGTCAAAACCAGATTCAGTATCAATCGAGAACATAACGCCTGAGGCAGAAATATCACTACGCACCATTTGCTGAATACCAGCAGATAAGGCAACACCACGATGGTCATAGCCTTGATGAACACGGTATGAAATAGCTCGGTCATTAAACAATGAAGCAAAAACATGCTTAATAGCAACCATGACTGAATCAAAACCACGAACATTTAAAAAGGTTTCTTGTTGGCCGGCAAAAGAGGCATCTGGCATATCTTCTGCTGTCGCAGAAGAACGTACCGCAAATGAAGCATCTTCTGAGAAGTCACCGGCAAGTTGTGCGTATGCAGCTTCAATATCAGTCTGCATTTGAGGAAGAAATGGCGTATCAATAATCCATTGACGAATAACAGCACCACACTTGGCTAGTTCATTCACATCATCAACGTCTAAACCATCAAGTAGTTGGTAAATTTTTTCATTAATACCGCTTTGTTCTAAAAATTCATTAAACGCAAATGACGTGGTCGCGAACCCAGTAGGGACTTGCACACCAACATTAGCTAAGTTAGAAATCATTTCACCAAGCGATGCATTTTTACCACCTACACGGTCTACATCGTTCATGCCTAAGCTTTGATACCAAAGAACATTTTCTTGCACGTCACTTCTCCAATTAAAAAATAAATTTGTTTATTTATTTGTAGCTAAATACATTCTACACTGCCAGATGTACAAACTAAAAGACTAAATAGAATATAACTTAAAAGTTTTCATTATACCCATCAGCAATCAAGATGTAGGTTACAAAGTACTTGAGCTATTTCAATTCACGGTACTGTGATGTTGTTCAAACGCTTCGTCGATGGGCATATAACGTGCAAAACGACACCAATACTTATAAATAACGATTCAAAAAGAAGAATTAATTATGCGATCAGCTTTTTACATTTCGGATGGTACAGCCATAACTTCAGAAGTTTTTGGTCATGCACTACTATCACTTTTCCCCACTGAATTCGAGCACCATACCATTTCGTTTATTGAAACCACTGAGAAAGCGCTCGCTGCCAAAGAGCAGATTAACAAAGCTAGCAGCCGCGCTGGTATGCCTGCATTAGTATTTCATACCTTTGTAAATAATGAGAACCGTGAAATTATTGAGAGCTGTGATGCTGTTCTTTATAATTTTCTAGAGCCCTTTGTCGCCCCACTTGAAAAAGAGTTGACGATAAAAGCTAAACCTACCACCCATAGAACCCACAGTATTCACGAAAAGAGCTACGATTACCGTATTGAAGCAGTTAACTATGCGTTAACTAATGATGATGGTTCAAACGTCACCAATTATGAAGAAGCGGATGTTATTTTGGTTGGGGTTTCACGGTCTGGAAAAACGCCGAGCTCTCTCTATTTAGCCCTGCAATATGGTATCAAAGCGGCAAATTACCCCTTTACTGACGATGATATGGAAGAACTTAAAATCCCTAGCTTCTTAAAACCTTTTCATAAAAAGCTATTCGGTTTAACCATAGATGCACAACGCTTAATTGATATTCGAGATGGCCGAATGGCAAACAGTAAGTATTCCTCTGCAAGGCAGTGTCGTATGGAGGTAAGAGAAGTAGAAAAACTTTATAAAAATGAGCAGATCCCTTTCATCAATACCACCAAACTTTCAGTGGAAGAGATTACCGCTAAAATACTGGCTGAAACGGGCTTACAGCGTTACAAATATTAAATTAAATGACGAATAACAAGCTTATATCAATTTATCGATAGGTTATTCCGTTTTTATTGCCTTTTATTAGCAATAACAGTTCACATTAGCCACTAATTTAGCTATGTTATCGCGCATAATTGACTTTATGCGCAGCGTGCTGTTTGCACATAAATAAACCGAACTTACACCAAAGAAATATTAGAATTTCATGACGATTAAAACTGATGAATTACGCACCACGCTAATTGAAAATTTAGCCTCACCTGCACAGCTTGCTGAGCAAATACCTTTAAGTACGGCAACTGCAGATTTTATCATGCAAAGTCGTAAAGAAATTGAAGCGGTGATTAGCGGTGAAGACAAGCGCTTATTAGTCATTATTGGCCCTTGTTCAATTCATGATACAACCGCTGCTATTGATTACGCTAAGAAACTTACCGTATTACGTGACAAGTATAAAAATGAATTACTCATTGTGATGCGCGTATATTTTGAAAAACCACGTACCACTGTTGGTTGGAAAGGTTTAATTAGCGATCCTGATTTAGACAAATCATTTCATGTGGCCAAAGGTTTAAAACTAGCACGTAATTTATTAGTCGAAATTAATGAACTAGGTTTACCTGCTGGTACTGAATTTTTAGATATGGTAACCGGTCAGTATATTTCTGACTTAATCAGTTGGGGCGCCATTGGCGCTCGTACAACGGAGAGTCAAGTTCACCGTGAGTTAGCCTCTGCCCTGTCTTGCCCTGTTGGCTTTAAAAATGGTACTGACGGTAATGTTAAAATTGCCCTCGACGCCATTCAAGCCTCAAGCGTGCCGCATGTATTGTATTCACCTGATAAAAGTGGCCAAATGTGTATTTACCAAACGCATGGTAATCCATTTGCCCACGTAATATTACGTGGCGGTAAAGTACCTAATTACCATACTGCTGATATTGAAGATACGCGTCAGCAACTTGAAAAAGCATCATTACCGCAAAGCATAATGGTTGATTGTAGCCATGGTAATAGCTATAAAGATCACAATAAACAAATTGATGTAGCTCGCTCCATCGCTGAGCAGATCAGCCAAGGTGAAGATAGTTTATTTGGCGTAATGATTGAAAGCTTTATCGAAGAAGGTAATCAATCCGTTAAAGCAGACACTCCATTAACTTACGGTAAAAGTATCACCGATGCGTGTATTGACTTAACGGTTAGTGAAGAAATTCTTGCCTTATTAGCCGATTCAGTGAAGACACGCTTCGCGTAAATAGCTTGGCGTGATTCACATAAAAAAACCTTAGCTTTTGGCTAAGGTTTTTTTATGTGTAAAGTTGTTAAGGAGACTTATTTCATTCTTTATATTTTAGCTAATAAACCATCACTTGCTGCCTCGACTAAATCAAGCACATAATCAAAACCTTTAGCACCGCCATAATAAGGGTCAGGTACCTGATCTTCTTCATGTTCACTGGCAAAATCTAGCATTAAATGAATTTTATTTTGCAACGCTACTGGTGCTACTTTTTTTAGCTCTTCAATATTGTCATAATCCATTGCTAGAATGAGATCAAAGTTTGAAAAATCTTGCACACTAACTTTACGTGCCTTAATACCATCAAAAGAATAACCACGCGCAACACCCGCTTTTTGAGCACGATGGTCAGGTTTTTGTTTGACATGTGCTCCAACAGTACCCGCTGAATCAATTTTTAATGCTAAACCTTTTGCTTGCATTTTATGTCTAAAAACAGCTTCAGCACTAGGTGAGCGACAAATATTGCCCATACAGACAAATAAAACTGAATTAATTCCCTTTACATTTATATTGTTAGACATTACTTACACCATTTTCAAATATTAACATTGTTTCTTCTAAAAAATTCTGACAACGTTTGCGTTAATGTTTAGGAGTTTATTTTGATAATTTATTGTCTATTTTTTTCATCAACAAATAAAGTAAAATATTAATAACTCACCGTTTCTCATATTAATCAAATACACTCACGTCGCTTTTATTACCAATGGTAACACCTGTGCACACACGGGTTTACTATATAAATAGCCCTGTAATATTTCGCAACCACGCTCAATCAAGAAAATCTTTTGCGCATCATTTTCAACGCCCTCAGCAACAATATCTAGCTCAAGGTTTTGTGCTAACGTGATTATTGCCGAAGTAATCTGACTCTCTCTAAAGTTATGCGGTAACCGGGCAATAAAACTGGCATCAATTTTTAGGGTATCAATGGGTAAACTGGTTAAATAACTCAAAGACGAAAAACCGGTACCAAAGTCATCTAGTGCAACTTTAACCCCCATATTTTTAAGTTGTTTTAATATGTTAGTCGCTTTATCCATCTGCTTAATGAAACAACCTTCGGTAACTTCAATCTCTAATAACTCTGCAGGTAATTGACTCTGCGCGAGTACTGACTCTACTGAAGCAACAAGATTACCTTGATGAAAGTGTAATGCTGAAATGTTCACCGCTATGCGACCACAATCAAGGTCTTGGTCTAACCATAACTTTCGTTGTTTACAAGCATGGTCTAATACCCAATGGTCGATCTCAGCAATAAAACCAAGTTCCTCTGCCATCGGAATAAATTGTGCTGGCGATACTTGCCCAAGTATAGGATTAGACCAACGTAATAATGCCTCTACTCCCATCACTTTACCGGTGACACCATGTATTTGCGCTTGATAATTTAATTCCAGTTCATTGTTATCTAAGGCTAACCGTAAATGACTTTGAATCAATGAGCGCTCAAGTGAGTGAGCATTCATTTTCGGGGTAAAAAGCTGAAATGAATTACGACCTATGCCTTTAGCGCGATACATAGCAATATCGGCATTTTTCATCAGCTCTTCTTTATTTGTACCATCTTCAGGATAAACGGCGATACCAATAGAAGTGGTAATATTAAGTGCATGCCCCTCAATATGATAAGGTTGTCGAAGCTTTTCAACGATTCGACTACAGGCTTTACAGATATGATCGACTTCACGCATATCTGTTAACAGCAAAGTAAATTCATCGCCACCAATACGGGCAATGGTGTCTCCTTCTTTTGAACTCTCAGTCAAGCGTTTAGCGAAACTTTGTAGTAGCTTATCGCCAATGCGATGGCCAAAGTTATCATTAACTTCTTTAAAATAATCCAAGTCAATGAAAAACAGTGCTATATTATTTTGCTTTCGATGCGCAGTTGCTAACGCCATTTCAACACGATCAAAAAAGAGTCTACGATTAGGTAATTGAGTAAGTTCATCATAAAAAGCTAAGTTTTCAATGCGCTTTTCAGCAAGTTTTCTTTCACTAATATCACTAAAAATAGCCGCAAAGATTTTATTATTATCAACCCCTTCACTAATTTCAATGATAGTCAGCCACTGAGGATAAATTTCACCATTCTTGCGTTTATTCCAAATTTCGCCCTGCCAAACACCTTTATCTAAAATGCATAACCAAAGCTCTTGATAGAAATCACTATTGTGCCGACCTGAGCTCAATATCTTTGAGTTCTGTCCTAATACTTCAGCTTCTTGATAACCGGTCACTCGCGTAAAAGCGGGGTTTACTGAGATAATGCTGCCTTGTTCATTAGTGATCATAATACCGTCTAACGAGGCTTCTATAATTTTCTCAGCTACCAATAAGTGTTTTTTTGATTCTCTCAGTGCGGAATCTCTTTGTTGCACTATTTGGTGCAACTCTTCAACATAGGCCAATTCAATATCAAACATTATGTTGTCCATCGATAAAGTACCAATGATGGCACCATTATCATCAGCTACAGCGAGATGACGAATGTTGTTGCTGATTAATTGTTGGTAGGCCGAATATAAAGAATGGTTGGCATTAATAGTTTTTAGCGGATAATTGGCATGATGCCAGGCAGTCTTTTTAGTGCATTCTCCCCGAGCAAGCAGGCTTAATAAATCACGTTCAGTAACAATACCATATTGCTCTAAGTCACTATTGAAAATAAGCGTAGAAGAACACTCATTTATTTTCATCTGCTCTGCTACATTGTCCAAACTGCAATTATGCTGAAGTAACTGCTGGCTTTTTTTATAACTGCTCTCGACTAGCTTTGCTTGTAAATAATGCTCTATACCTTGATTTTTAATAACATCTGTTTGACTAACAATGCCTACAGGAAGATTATCGTTATCAATCACTACAAAATGCCTAACCCCGTAATGTCGGAATTTAGTTGCTAACTCATTAACCGCTACCTCTTGCTTGATAGTCACTACCGGCGAATTCATCAGTTCACTAATGTTGATATTAAACTGTTCTTGATTGCTAAAGTCAATTTTACGACAATCAGATTCAGTCCATATACCAAGCGTTAGGTTACTCTTAATAATAATTGAGCTTATATTACGCGCTCTCATGCGGTTAGCTGCAACATTTATCTTTGTCTCAGGCGAACACGTTAAGATACTCGTTTGCATAATATCTTTAACTATTAAGTTAAGCTCTGGTGTTTTAGAATGTAACAAGGTATCCCTTCCTATAAAATCTTAGTTCATCAGTCGCGAAGCTTAATCAGCTATCAATGATAGCCGTTAAGCCAATAGTATATTCTGAGTTATATAGAGATACTTTACTAAAGTTATCATCGTAAAAATATGATCTAGCGCATTGATTTTTATCAAAATTAAAGACTTAAATATTGAAGTGTTTTTCTTGTTAATCAAATATATCAAATATGTAAATCATGGATGTATTCAATGTGTATAGGACAATAATACCCTACCATTTGTTGAACTAGGAATATGAAATGACACCCGCAATTAATGCCGCTAAGAAGAATAAAATTAGTTATCACGTTCATGAATATTCACATGATGTTGCGAGTGATTCTTATGGTGAGGAGGCTGCACAAAAACTTGGTATCTCAACCGAACGAGTGTTTAAGACCTTAGTGGTGAGCATAGATAATAAAGTATTAATTGTTGCCATAATACCTGTGTCTGCGATGTTAAGTATGAAGTTAATCGCTAAAGCTTACGGTGGTAAAAAAGCCGTAATGGCATTAAAAACCGATGTTGAACGTTCAACTGGTTATGTGCTTGGCGGAGTTAGTCCATTAGGACAAAAAAAATGTTTGAGAACTTTTATTGATTCATCAGCTATGCAATTTACTTCCCTCTTTGTCAGTGCCGGTAAAAGAGGTTTGGAAATAGAGCTAAAGCCAAAGGATTTACAACAATTGACTCAAGCCAAGTTAGCTGAGCTTTGTCAGTAAAAGAGCGAATCAGACACAAAAAAGCGGTAGTGCCTTACAGCACCACCGCCTAATTTTACTTTTGCTTCAAACGTTATTATTACCGTTTGAACTCAGATGTTTTGCTCCATTGAGGCCAAACGTCTGATTCAGATAACTCAACACCGATTTCAAAGAATAATTGCATATCTTCAACAGCACCTGTTAAGTCCCAATCTTGGGTATATTCATCACAAAGACCGTGATAACACTTACTAAGAATTGGGTCTAACTTAAGTCTTAGGTCAGCTGTTGCTTGGTCAGCTGGTATCGAGCCACCTTTTGCGTATAACGCAGGAATACCAATGTTAGCAAAAGCGAAATGATCAGAACGATAATAAATACCTGCTGCTGGTCTTGGATCACCCGAAATAATACGATTTTGTTTTATAGCCGCTTTCGTTAAAAAGTTATCAAGCTCAGATTGACCTAAGCCATATACCGCGACATCTTTACTCTTGCCGTTTGCATTTAGTGCATCCATATTAATGTTAGCAACAGTTTTAGCCGCTGGAATTACTGGATTTGCTGCATAGAACTTAGAGCCAAGTAAACCCTGTTCTTCTGCCGTTACCGCTAAGAAAGTTACTGAACGTTCAGGTCTATTGGGAAGTTTTGAAAACGCTTCTGCTACTTCAATTAAAGCAGCAGTACCTGTCGCATTATCACGAGCTCCGTTATAAATTTGATCGCCTGTTTTGGTTAAATCAGTACCTAGGTGATCCCAATGCGCTGAGTATAGAATATGTTCATCCGCTTGTTTCTGGCCGGGCAAAGTCGCAATAAAGTTATATGAAATAGATTTTTTGATAGTGTTTTTAACGGTAATAGAGGCATCTAAATTCCCCATATCAATATTGAAACTGCCTTGCGCGGCACGTTCTTTCATTTTATCAAAATCTAGCCCTGCTTTTGAAAACAATTCAGCAGCAACCGTACTATTAATCCAACCTTCAACAGCAACACGATCTTTATTTAAATCATCACGTTGAAAACTAAACTGAGGACCAGTCCAAGAGTTTTTTACTACTGACCAGCCATAAGAAGCAGGTGCAGTTTCATGAATGATAATTGCCCCTTCAGCACCTTGACGGCTTGCTTCTTCATATTTGTATGTCCAACGACCATAGTAAGTCATGGCATTACCATTAAAGATTGCAGGATCTTTCGTCGCAAAACCAGGGTCATTAACTAAAATAACCACTGTTTTCCCCTTAACATCAAGGTCTTTATAATCATTCCAGTTGTATTCTGGGGCGTTTACACCGTAACCAACAAAAACAAGTTCAGAATTTTTAAGTTGCTCTAATTCACTAATGCGAGCGCTGCCCATTACCATGTCAGTACCGTGTTGGTATTTTTTACCACCAATAGCCAATGTCATATCGCTTGACGCTTCAATTGATACTAAGGGTACTTCTTGTAAAAAGCTGTCACCATTGCCTGGCTTAAAGCCAATAGCCGTAAACTGCTCAGTTAAATATTCAAGGGTAAGTCTTTCACCTTCACTTGACGGAGCACGACCACCAAATTCATCAGAAGATAAGACTTTTACATGTTCAATTAATTGCGCAGTATTAATACTGTCATAGCTAGCACTAATATCTTGCGCGCTATTACTTTGTGAAGAGCTAATTTTTGAAGCGCTGCCTTGTGATGAGTCATTAGATGTTGCAACACAACCTACCAATACTGCTGCCGATAAAAGCGATAATCCAATTTTTTTTATCATAATTATTATACTTATTCTGTGAAAAAGATGCTCGGAGTATAAAGGGTCTCAAAACAACTAACCAGTATCGATATGTAAATCAACGTCGAGTAACTAACGCAAACTGTCATGGTCAGTTTCCACAAGAGTTTAATTATCACCTTACATGCTGATAGATTTTAAATAGCCACTGGTTTACAGTGTTCAAATAACTGATACCCATTACCAATCAAATACTTTACCGATAAGAATATAATGAAAGAAACCTTAAAAGAGCTCTCTGAAATAGTAGCCAAAGCCAATGATATATTTTATGACCGTAATAAAGAGGTTGATACTCTCATGGGCATTATGGATAAAACATTACGTAAGCAAGGCATGAATGCAGATGCGATAACCATAGATTGTCTCGCTGTAAATAAGAAAATTGTTTTAGTATTACATGATAGCAAGCCTGATTTAGTAGACATTGCCCTTGGTGATAAAGCGGGTGTAGTCCATTCGTCAACTGAACATGAATTAAAAGACGTTAATATTGTACAAATACTCGAGATGATGGAAGATAACTTTCTGAATTAATTGCATTAATGAAAACAGTTTAGAAATAACATGCCGAAAGCATTGCAAACAACATCTTAAAATGGAACAAGGAATTTTCGATGGAATTAAACCAATTGTCTGAAAAAACTATCGGTTGTCCATATTGTGGAGAATCAATTAACGTGCTCATTGACGCATCTGAGTTGGATCAACAATATATTGAAGATTGCCAAGTATGTTGCAAACCAATAAATTTCATTATTTCTGAAAGTTTCGATGGCGAGCTTACCGTCAGTGTATATAGCGAAGATGAAGCATTTTGATTATTGCTTAAGTAAAAGATAAACAGCAGTTGTCACTGTTTCAGCGGTGTAGTTTAACTAGACACATACCTACATATTTGGACCACCCGTTAATTATATAAAAGGTAAATCATGGTTTCTAAAGAAAAACTGACCGAGTTCTTACACTCTGAATTCCCTCAAACTAAATGTTCTATTGATGAAGTTGGTAATCAAGGAGCCATTGTTAGGCACACTGTTGGACAAGACGAATTGCGACCTGGCGGCACAGTTTCTGGTCCCGTAATGATGACCACTGCAGATGTTGCTTTATACATAGCAATCCTTGGTGAAATTGGACTTGTGCCGCTTGCTGTCACAACCAACTTAACCATTAACTTTCTTCGCAAACCTTCTTCTCAAAAAGATATTCTCGGTAAGTGTTCATTGATAAAAGTAGGAAGAACACTCGTCGTTGGGGAAGTCGAATTATATTCCGATGGTGAAACAGAGCCAGTAGCCCATGTTATTGGTACTTATGCCATACCTGCAAAAAAAGCTAATAACGACAGGTGAAATAAAAATAGGTCTTAGCTCCTTGATTTTCCGTAAAGCCAGAATAGCTTGGTAGACTCTTCTAAATAGAATGCTTCAAACACAAACACCCAGCAGTGGACTTTAAGACGTTCTATAATTTATGTCCGCTTTTCCAATTAACATCAGGTTTCCAGTTAATAATCCATGCAGGGATATCACTGGCAGGCATAGGTCTAGCAATTCCATGACCTTGCGCTAATTCACAGCCAAGCTGTAAAAGTGCCGTACCGTGTTCAACCGTTTCAACACCTTCAGCAATCACCTTACGTTTGAATAATTTAGCTAAAGCAATCACACCTTCAACAATGGCCAAATCATCAGCATCATTTAACATATCTAGTACAAAGCTCTGGTCTATCTTTATTAAGGTTACTGGTAATCGTCTTAGGTAGGTCAGAGATGAATATCCTGTGCCAAAATCATCTAGAGCAAAACCTACTCCCAACGCCATACAAGCATTCATAATCGTTGATATATGATGCACATCTTCTAAGGCACTCGTCTCAAGTACCTCTAATTCTAGGCAACCTGGTTCAACATCGGGATGAGCTGCTAGTAAGGTCATTAGCTTATCGGTAAAGTCAGGCTGTTGTAACTGAACGGCAGCAATATTTACGCTAATACTTACCGCTAGATTAGGTTCCATTTTGTGCCATTCGCTTATTTGTTTCAGTACGGTATCAAGAACCCACTCACCCACTTCTATACTCATGGGATTGTTTTCAATGAGCGGCAAGAACTCGACTGGATTGACTAAGCCTCGTTCAGGATGTCGCCAACGAATAAGTGCTTCAACACCGGTCACAGTACCTTGTTTCATATTAACCTTAGGCTGATAATGAAGAACAAATTGACTATTATCTAATGCGTTACGAATCGCTTCTAAGCTTTCCCGTTGTACTTTCACAGCATCATCTTGAGCCGTATCAAAAAAATGATAACGATTCTTTCCTGACTCTTTCGCCACATACATAGCTTGGTCAGCATGACGCATTAGTAAATCTGCATCGCCATTATCTTGTGGGTAAAGTGTGACACCTATACTGGCCGATATATTCAAGACATTACCATCAATAACCACTCGGTCTGATGCGGCCAGCAATAGCCGTTCTAATACAGGTTCACAATCTTCAACTGTCGTTAAGTCGGCTAAAACAGCGACAAATTCATCACCACCAATGCGGGCTAAACTATCATTTTCACGTAACGCCGCTTTCATACGAACGGAAAGAGCAATCAGCAGTTCATCACCTATATCATGTCCATAAGTATCATTAACATGTTTAAAACCATCTAAATCTAGAAATACCACAGCAAGTGATTGTTCATATCGGCTACATTGCAACATCGCTTGAGATAGTCTGTCTGCCAGTAACACGCGATTGGGTAAATTAGTGAGTATGTCGTAGTGCGCTATATGCTCCAATTGATATTGATGTTCCTTCATTGGAGTTATGTCGTTACCCAAAGATACGTAATGGGTCGCCACTCCATTTACATCACGCACGGCACTGATAGTTTGCATTACCGCATACACTTCACCATTTTTTCGCCTGTTCCAAACTTCGCCTGACCAAAAACCTACATTTTTTAACGCTTGCCACATATCAGTATAGAACTCTGAAGATTGTCGTCCAGATTGGAGAATATGTGGATTATTTCCAATAGCCTCTTCTCGACTAAAGCCAGTTATATTAGTGAAAGCGTCATTAACATCGATAATAGTTGCTTTATCATCGGTGATAATGATGCCTTCTCCCGCATGACTAAAAACACTGGCGGCTAGCTTTATTTTTTCTTCTGCTAACTTTCTGTTGGTAATATCACTATGTGTACCGCTCATACGAAGTGGTTTACCATTACTATGACGCTGCATCACATTAGCTTGGTCATGAACCCATCTGAAGCCGCCTTCTTTAGTTAACATTCGATATTCAAGGCTATGAGATTCTGAGCGACCTTCTAGGACGTCATTAATAGACTGCCAAGCTCTCTCTCGATCTTCATGGTGTACAAAGTCAGCCCATTGACTGGTTGTGTGTTTTAATTCTTTATGAGTATAACCGAGCATAGTTGCCCAGCGCTCATTTCTATACACTTTTCCAGTGACTATATTCCAATCCCAAAAACCTAGGTTGGCCCCCGCTAATACGAGTTGCATCTGCTCATCACTCGCCTTTAATCTTGCACTAGCTTGGATTTTCTCTATGGCGATACTTGCTAAACTAGCTGCTTGCTCAATCATTATGATATTGGCTTTTGTTGGCGTATTTACCTCATGAAGATAAATAGCAAAAGTGCCTAGCACCTTTCCTCGTGTCGAACGTATTGGCTCAGACCAGCACGCTCTCAATTCAGCTCTACTTGTTAGTTCTTTGTAGGCAGCCCAATAAGAATTATTTTGAATATCATCAACAATAATACGTTTATTTGTAAATGCAGCTGTACCACAGCAGCCGACCTCTGGCCCAATCTCAATACCATTAATGGCAGTGTTAAAAAAATCTGGAAGGCTTGGCGCAGCTCCACTCAATAGATGCTTACCTTCATCATCTAACAGTAAAATACTACCAAGCATTTCTGGATGTTCTTGCTCGACACCTCGTACCACAGCTTCTAGAATTACAGGTAAGAGATCGCCACTTGTCAGTAGTTCTAAGACATGAGTACGAGATTTTTCACGTAGTTCTGCAAGTTTCCGCTTGGTAATATCTTGATGTGTTCCACAAAGCCGAAGGGCTTCATGTGTATTTTCATCATACTCAATAACAGCGCCTGAGCCTTGAATCCATATCCATCGACCGTCTGCATGTTTCATTCTGAATTCAACAACATAATTTTTTCCAGACAAAATATGAGCTTGGACAGTTTTTTTCATAAAATCTTCGTCATTGGGATGAATAAGTTCACCCCAGTCGCTAATGTGGTTAGTAATATCTTGTCTTGATAGACCAAGTATTGATAACCATTCATCATTAACAATATGTTCGCCAGTTTTATAATACCAATCCCAGTAACCTAGCTTTGCTCCATTAATTACATTCAAAAGCTGTTTTTGAGATGTGCTAACATTTTCATCACTCAATTTTAGTACGTTTACAGTTTTTAATCTCTTAGCGTTATAGCGAAGTAATAAACCACATATGACGATTCCCAAAACAAGAACAAGGATGATTAATAATCCTTGGATAAATTTAAACGCTTGTAAATCTTGTACCATAGCTTTTTGTAAGGCGCTTTCAACACTGTCTGCAGAGTGATTAAACTTTAGAAAGGCAAGATCAAATTGTTGTTCAATACCAGAACCAACACCAGATACTGACTGTGATGCCCATCGCTTTTTTGCCATTTGGCGAAAGTGATGAATACTGGCGATGACTTCTTTTATTTGGCGACGTAAATCGGGGTTATTTAAGGCTAGGAAGATACCTTCCTTGTTAGTACCACCATCAAGCATTGCTTGAGCATACCATTCAGATTGATCCAAGTTGGCCCATATATCTTCGATATCAACCATTTGGTCACCACTCATAATCTCTTCAAACCACAAATGTGCAGTGGTCGCTTCTAGTTTAATTTCCATAGTCGCATCAACTAGAGGAGTGTAACGTTCGGCGATACTACCCCCTATCAGGAATGAATAATAAACGATTGCCATAGTGAACAGTGTTACGGATATAGAAAGAAAGAGTATTTTACGAGCAGCAGTGTTCATCAAGTTCATCCATGTTTAATACAGCGAATTAACTTTATCTGACTAGTGGGATTTCTTTGATTTAAATATGATAATTCCACAATTTTTTGCCTAAGATCGCCCATAAAAAATCATAATTGTAAGGTTATTGATATAGCAAAAACACAGGTAATATCATCCTAAGCTAAATCTAGCCTTGAATTGAAAATCATCAAATAAAATTAATATATATTAAACATAGACTAATCTTTGGTATTTTAAAGTAACTTCTTTATAGTATTCACTATTAACTTACAATAGCTATAAGGTATATATGGATTCAAATTTTTGGCATCAACTATGGGAAAGTAACGACATAGGCTTTCATCAACGAGCCGTTAATCCGCTATTAGCTGAATGCTTCAATACCCTTTCTTTGGCTGATAGCTCTCGACTATTTATACCTTTATGCGGTAAAACACTCGATATAGCCTGGCTACTCTCTAAAGGTTATCGTGTTGCCGGAGCTGAGCTGAATAAACCCGCGGTAGAGCAGTTATTTCGTGAACTTGGCGTAGAACCAAGAGTTTCTAAATTAGGAAAGTTAGACTGTTATAGTGCAGAAAATATCGATATCTTTGTTGGTGATATTTTCGATTTGTCTGCTGAAGTATTAGGTGATGTTGATGCCATTTATGATAGGGCTGCGCTGGTTGCCTTACCAGAAGCAATGCGTAAAAACTATAGAGATCATTTACTTGAAATCACAAACATTGCGCCACAGCTACTGCTCACCTTCGAATATGATCAAACAGTGATGCAAGGTCCTCCTTTTTCTATTAGTGCTAATGACATTAAGCGTTATTACTCTGATATTTACACATTGAGCCTCCTCAAACAAATAGAGGTACCGGGTGGATTGAAAGGTCAATGTGCAGCCAGTGAAACTATCTGGTTACTGTCAGCTATTTAATATTTCTCTGGGTAATAAACAAGATAACTAACGTAAGGATAATAAATTGAGTTTATCGAAAAACTTTAAAATGATGTCGCTTTATAACCAGCGGATGAATAGTCAGTTAATGGAGCATTGTCTAACATTACCGGCTGATATTTTGAATAAAGACACCCACTCCTTTTTCCCCAATATCATCAGTTATTGGAATCATATTTTGTTTGGTGATTTAATTTTAATGAGCCGTTTAGCTGCAAATAATATAGGAGAACTGTCACCTTTAGATTTCTCGGAATTACCAAAACCTATCTCGCCACAAGATATTTATCACACGAAATTACTCGATATTGCCTTATTAAGATCACGAGTTGATGCGTTAATTATTCACTATAGCAATAATCTAACCGACGAAGATTGTGATCGGTTTATTACATACACCACAACTGAAGGCGACGTCATAACCAAAGCCGTTGCAGATATGACCCAACATATTTTCAACCACCAAGCTCACCATAGAGGACAATTAACCTGCCTATTGAGTCAGGCCGGAATTGATTATGGCTGTATGGATTTACCTGTAATCGTTGCAGAAGGAAGCCGTACATCCCCCTAAGCTATAAAGCTGTATTTTTCAGTGTTCATGAGCGATACCATTATGAGGCCTTGTAACAATGCCTTTTCATACCTATTCCCCCAGCGCGACCTCTGTATCTATTGAATGCACTGACTGGGGGAACTCTATTTACCTTGGTGCCATCGAGAAAATTCTTAAATTCTCAACTTGAGACCTAGTAATAAAATAACGGTATTTATAAATTTCAACAACAATGAAAAGGCCTATTTTATCAACATTTCCTGAGACGAAAAAGTCAGTTAAAGGCAGTTGATAAAGACTAAATGTAGACTTCAATAGTCATAATTGTTCTAAAAGACAAACAACAAAAATAATACTAGCCATCCTGTAGAAACCGAGTTTTAGTCTATACTTATTTGAAATAACGCTGGACAATCACACTAAAAAAGACTAGGTCACTGTTATAAAAGTGAATTGATATAATAATTTAGCTGATTAATTTAGCTAAATTTGACCAAATATTATTTACCAAAGTCGTGTCGGCGTAATACGAGATACAAAACATTCGATACTGTTTGCATTGATGACAGTGTAAAAATGACATTTATATCACTAATAAAGTCACCTAGTGAATTACACTCTCTAAATTTGGACAGCATAGTTATCGACTCAAACTTATGTTTTTACAGACTCTTTTAAGAAAGTGTTTAAAAAGGATATTTTCATGGAATTCAAGCTAACAGCTGCAGGTAATGTGATTGAACAGCTTCACAACCGCGAGCGTTCAATTTTAGTTAGCATGTACCAGACAACAAAATATTTAATTTTTTCATGCAAAAATTCCAAACAAACTAAGCAAGTAGCTCTATTGGATGCACTGATTAGAATAGCAATCCAAGGGTATCAATTAGCCATCACGGCACACAATTCAATAATTGATTATACGATTCATCACGATTTTTCCCAAACCTATCCGAGTAAAGTACTTAACACAGATGCACTCTATCCCTCTAAAATCTGGCCCTTATCAAAGGAAGCAGCAAACCAAAACAGTAGCATTTGTAAAGAAAGCTTATTTAGATTGAATTTACGTTTTTCGCGCCTTTCCCATTTTTATAATAATTTTTTGTTTACTCCTGTTTGGAAGATTACATCCATCAATTATGTAAGATACGACAATCATTACCGCTTTAAATGCCGTGGCTATGATCGATAAGAAACAAAATCGTACAGTGCTTAATGAATAAGCACGTTTTAGGAAAGTATAGTTAGAAAATATTATTAATAAAATTAAGATGTTAAATACTGAAAATGTGTAATTATCCAATTGTGTTGTCTTTTTCAGCTCCTTTATATTAATTATCTCTTTCTACACCTCAAGGTGCTGTTGGGGGGAATGTTAAAATGAAATTAATTACACGAATAACACAAGAAATTTGTAAGGTCAGACGATTATTAATTGTGATTGCACTTACTCTGTCAAGTAGTGTTAATGCAGCCCCTCCTAGTATAACTATAGGTACTTCCAACCTGAACTATACTGAAAATTCGCCTCTGACCCAAGTTGACCCAGCAGCCATACTTTCCGATTCAGATGGTGATTCTGATTGGGCTGGCGGTACTTTAGTTGTCCAAATAACCACTAATAATGAAACTAGTGACGAAATCAGTATCCCTGACAATATTGTTGGCACTATCAATACTAGTGGACTCGATATTCAAAATAACGCCACAGTTATCGGTACATTAAGTTCGAGTGAAGGAACCGTTACCAATGGTACTGCATTAACTATCACGTTCAATGCCAGCGCAACAAATGCACTAGTACAGCAAGTTATACAAGCTATCAGTTATCGAAATACATCTGATGATCCGAGTACCTCTAACCGTACTATGACCTTTACCGCTACTGACAAAAACGCTGAAACTGCCAACGATACTCAAACAATAGCGCTTACAGCACTCAATGATCAGCCAACACTATCTGCAACGGCAGATAATCCCACATTCACTGAGGGTGATAGTGCAGTCAGCGTATTTAGTAGCAGTTCAATATCGACAATTGAATCAGGGCAAACCTTAAGTGCCTTAACCCTGACAGTGTCGAACGTTAATGATGGAACACCTTTAGGCGCAGAAGAAACTCTTTTTATCGACGGCAGTGCTATTGCTTTAACCGACAATAATAGTGCTACAACGACAACGAATAACTTAGCTTACGCTGTTAGCTTGTCAGGTAATAATGCAACACTAAGCTTGACTGCTGGTAGCCTCAGCGAAGCAGCAATGCAATTATTGATTAACAATATGACTTACATAAATGCAAGTGAAGCACCTAATGAGAGTAACCGTGTATTAACCTTAACCCAACTCGTCGATAGTGGCAGCAGCAGTGGAAGTAATGTTAACAGTTCAACTTTAGCAATTACATCAACAATAATAATTAATTCCGTGAATGATGAGCCAACCATAACCATTGATAGCACCCTAACGACCGATGAAGATAATAATCAAAGCTTAATCTTCACCTTTAGTGATGTCGATGGTGATACCGTCTCGGCCTCCGTGAGCACTCAAGCTAACCACGGCGTTGCCAGTGTCAGTGGTACCACGGTCAGTTATGCGCCTGATGCTAACTTTAATGGCAATGATAGTTTCACGCTGACCTTAACGGATAATGCCGGCTACACCACAACACAAACCATTAGTGTCACGGTCAACTCAATTAACGACGAGCCAACAATTACCATTGCAAATACCCTGACGACCGATGAAGATAACAACCAAACCTTAAGCTTCACCTACATTGATGTTGATGGTGATACAGTATCTGCCTCAGTGAGCACCCAAGCTAACCACGGTGTCGCCAGTGTCAGTGGTACCACGGCAAGTTATGTGCCCGATACTAACTTTAACGGTAGTGATAATTTCACGCTGACCCTAACCGGTAGTGATGGCTACACTACAACACAAGTCATTAGCGTCACGGTCAATTCGGTCAACGACGAGCCAACGATTACCATTGATAGTACCTTGACGACCGATGAAGATAACAATCAAAGCTTAACCTTCACTTACAGTGATGTTGATGGCGATACAGTTTCTGCAGTTGAGTCTGTGGCACCTGTTCATGGAACTATAACCATTACAGGTACTACAGTTTTATATTCTCCAGATGCCAATTTCAATGGTAGTGATAGCTTTACATTAACGTTGACTGACAGTGCTGGTTTTGAAACTAATAAAACTATTATTGTCAATGTTGATTCGGTTAACGATATACCTATTGCTGTAGATGATCAGCTAATGCTTGATGTTTCGGCTGATAATTTGTATCAAATTGACATACTGGCTAATGATATATCACCCGACGGTGACTCACTTATTCTCATAGGTGTATCTGCAAGCATAGGTGAGGCCCTTATAGAAAATAACAAGCTAGTTTATCAAGCACCTAGCGGGACTGAAGGTATTATTGAATTCAATTATGCTATTAAAGATATTGATGCTGAAATAGTAACGGCTAAAGTATCACTGCAATTGCAACCTGTGATCTCAAGTAAAATTAACTTAACTCTACCAGATGATATTACAGCCAATGCTTCAGGCTTATTTACTCAAGTTGATTTAGGCTTAGCCAGTGCCGTAGACCCTGCCGGTAAGGCTATCCCTTTATCAATAGAAAATGGTAATTCTTTGTTGCCGACAGGCAATAGTATAGTGCACTGGAAAGCGGATGATGGTGAAGGTCATTCTGTCATGTTAAGTCAACGAGTAAAAGTAAACCCATTAATATCAATTGATAAAGATCAGGATACCGCTGAAGGATCAGAGACTGTTATTGCAGTTCATTTAAATGGTACCGCTCCTGACTATCCTGTGAGGGTGACTTATAACGTATCAGGAACTGCTGACGCTAGCGACCATAACTTAACCGATGGTGAAGTCGTTATAGAGGAAGGCACAATAGGATTTATAACTCTCACCGTGTATGAAGATGCTGTAGCGGATAATAATGAAACTATTGTTGTACGCCTCAGTAGTGATCATAATTTAGGTTATAAATCAGAGCATACATTAACGATTGTTGAAGGAAACTTAGCCCCCAAAGTGACCTTACAAATTTCACAAGCCGAAGAACAACGTTCTTTGGTTACCAATAACAATGATTTAGTCAGGGTTCAAGCAATTGTGTCAGATGCTAATCCAGATAATACTCATCGCATAGAATGGTCAACAACGCATGATGAAATTCCTGTGCCAGCCCCCGACCAAAGTGAATTTAGCTTCGATCCTTCACTATTAACTCCAGGTGTATATAAATTAACTGCAAGGGTAATTGATAACGGTACTGTGCCACTAGAGACAACTCAAAATATATATTTTGAAGTAGTTACCACACTTGCCCTGCTTCGCAGTGTAGACAGTGATGGAGATCTTATTCCCGATAATCAGGAAGGTTATACAGATACTGATGGCGATGGTATTGCTGATTACTTAGATGCTATTAGTGAATGTAATGTATTGCAGGAGCAAGCTTTAGATAGTAAACAATTTTTAATAGAGGCAGAGCCTGGTGTTTGTTTACGTAAAGGCATAACCGTTGCTTCTAATGAAACTGGCGGCTCACAAATACTTAAACAAGAATTGTTAGTCGATGAAGGAATGACCAATATTGGTGGCTTATTTGATTTTTTGGCCTATGATTTGAAAACACCGGGGCAAAATATTACGTTGGTAATTCCACAACGTTTACCCATACCAGAGGCGGCTGTATACCGTAAATTTAGGAGCGGTCAATGGAGTGACTTTATTGAAGATGAAAACAATATTATTCGTTCTGCTGCAGGTCAACCGGGCTACTGCCCTCCGCCTAACCACCCTACATGGTCTGCTGGTTTGTCTTTAGGGCATTGGTGTGTGCAATTAACCGTTCAAGATGGCGGTGCAAATGATGATGATGGTCGTATTAATTCTACAATTGTTGATCCGGGAGGAATAGCGATTAGTTCAAATGACAATCACGCACCTGTTGCGACAGCGGATACCATTACGATGAAATGGAAAACGAGTAAGGAGATTGACGTACTATCCAATGATACTGACGAGGATGACAATTTACTTAGTATCAGCGCAGCTTCCGTTGATTATGGTGAAGTTAGCTTTGAAAATGCTAAGCTTATTTATACAACATCAGACATTTTCTTTGAGCGCGCGATTATTCAATACAGTATCACAGATCAAAATGGCGGGTCAGCTCATAGTTCTGTAGTGGTTCAGGTAGTGAACAATTTTGCTCCTGTTGCTTTTGACGATAGCGCTGCTACTGATGATAGAGGTACCGTTAACATAGACGTTCTTAATAATGATTTAGATGCTGATGGTGATCAGCTAACCATTACTGAAGCCGAAGCTGAGCATGGTGCTGTGGTTATTAACGCAGACCAAACATTAACTTATAGTGCTCAATCTGGTTTTGATGGTGTAGACACCATTACTTATACCATCGTAGATACAAACGAGGCAACCGCTCAAGGCTCAGTATTAGTGACAGTAACCGCTTTTGTGGTCGCAGAAGTTAAAAACTCATCAGGAGGCTCAATGGGAAGCATTATTCTTTTATTAACAAGCATCGCTCTACTGTGGCGCAATAGAAAAATAGCGGTATCAGTGCTATTAGCAGTAATTTTTAGTGTAAATTCACAAGCAAATGGAGTTGGGGAGCAGTCACAATGGCTAATTGAAGCTGAGTTTGGTTATTCGCAAGCAGAAAATAACAAGGGCCTTGATGATATTCCCCCAGAAAACATAGAGAGTATTGATAGTGAAGATAACACTTGGTCAATCGGTGTTGGCTATTTATTAACACCAGAGTGGAAACTTGTGGGACGTTTTGTTGATCTGGGAACAGGTAGTGCTACGCTAAAGGCAGAAACGCTCGACCCTGCCGAATATCATCAATCGGCTGCCAAGGCTACACCACTTCTTGTGCGTGGTTTCGCAGTAGACTTAAGCTATCAGTTATTTAATTTTGCAGATATTGTCAGTGATGCCGCCTTGGGAACAATACTTTGGGAAAGAGACTTCGAAAGTACCTATCAAGGAGATTCGATTAAACGGTTTAAATCAGGCACTGATATGTATTTAGGGTTACAACTGGGATATCAGTTGAATAGCCACTTGCAGTTAGGAGTTAGTTATAATCATTATTTTATTTCAGAAAATGGTATTGATAATCTCAATTTTAGAGCCACCTACCGTTTCTAAAGCTTGTAACAAATCATTATTGGTATAGTTGATTGATCGCAAGTCTATCGCCCGATAAACAAGCTTTATCGATAGCTAGTGCGCCAGCGTATTACTGTCAATTCTAGCTATTACTTCCCTGTTGATGCAACAACTGAAACAAAGTGCCCATAATAGAGTTTTTTACCCACTAAACGCTCTATTTCTGCTGCACTTGGGTAGGTAGACCACTGAGTAGAGCATGCTTCTACCGCTTCAACATTTACCCACGTCAGATGCCAACATATTTCCTCTGCGTTATCGGTTTTCACTAATATTTCGTGAGCAATAATATTGTCTTGCTCAGCATTTATTTCAATAAATAGTGACTCACTTAACGCGATCACACGCGTTAAGTTTGCTTCTTCAACCTCAAAAACTGCAAATTCAGTACATGTTGACATCTATTTTCCTTTTCTCTCTAAATGGCTAATCTTCGCTACGATAACTTGCCAGTTCAGTGCTTAAGCTAACGCCTTGCAGTTTTAACTGATTCACCCGTTGTAAGTAAGCAGCACCTTTTAACATATGCAAGGCGACGTCAACTGCGTAACGGCGAGTATAATCTTCTAAATACGTACCTTTTACCCAACTATTAAATGCGCCTAAGCTTGGACCAGCCCAAATTTGATAATCCATTTCACGTCCTTTTTCACCGGTATTAGACCAGCGAGAGCTTAAGCCTAAATACCAACGAAAAATTAATGCCATTTTACGTTTAGGGCTAGATTGCGCACGCGCCAACATTTCAGGATCACGTTCTGTGAAAAAGGCTTCGGTACCTGCCCAAACATCATCAAGATTAGAACGAAATATCTGCTTTTCAATCTTAAGACGTTCATCAGCAGGAATAGCTTCAATAGAGTCATAGTTAATGTATAGCTCGTAAAGTTTCTTTGCACGCATAGCGAACATCGAACCGCGCTTAACGACTTGTAACTTCACGCCCATTTCAAACATATCAGCCGCTGGTGCCATAGTCACATCGGCCATTTCAACACCCGCTAATAACTTACGAGTATGTTCTGATGCGCCTGCTTCAACACAAGCTTGGTTTACAGAACCAAGTACAATATAAGCAGCGCCCATGTTAAATGCTGCTAAAGCAGACTCAGGAGTACCAATACCACCACCAGCACCAACACGTAGTGCAGGAGAGAAGTTGTATTGTGCTTGAACTTCATCACGAAGCGCGATAATCGTCGGTAATAAAGTTAAGAACGGACGATTATCTGTATGACCGCCTGAATCAGCTTCAGCAGTAATATCATCAGCCATAGGCACGCGTTTTGACAGCTCGGCTTGGGCTTGGGTTATCTTGCCTTGGCTAAGCAATTTATCAACGAGTTTTTGCGGTGCTGGCTCCATAAAGCGCCGACCTACTTCAGTACGCGACACTTTAGCGATAACCTTGTTACCAATATGGACGCTACCATCGCTATTTTCGCTTAAGCCCGCTAAACGATACCAAACGATATGTTCGGTCAAGCCTAAATAAGCTGACGCTTCTACTGTTTTAACGCCAAGCTTTAAAAATCGTTCTACTGCGCCACGCTCCAATGCTTCTTCAGCAGGTGCGTGAATCAAGTTCACCGCATAAGGTCCATTAGGCAATTCTGCTTGAATACGTTTAATCGCATCTTCTACCGCATCAGGCACTAAACCCGCTGCACCGAATGAGCATAAAAATCCTGCCTTGCCTAAGGCTACAACGAGTTCAACTGAGGCAATACCATTAGCCATAGCGCCGCCGTGATAGGCATATTTAACACCATGCTGTTTTTTATAAGCATCATCACCTAAATATTGCGGAGTTAGCTTCTGAGCAAAAGCGACAACATCAGCATCACCTGTAGCAGTAGTCGTGTTTACCACACCAAAACCTTCAGCAGATTTTGCGACATAAACCGGCTTTGTTAAGTCCATTAGTGCTGACTTAACTTCAACATCACTGCTTTTAACGCCACTGGCATCAACTTTCCATGCCCAATCAATTGGATTGGCATTGTTATAACGTAAATTTGACATCTTTGTTCCTACTTTTACTGCTGAGTATCGACTCAGCAGCTTTAATTATTCTCAGGTTATTTTGTTTCGATTAATGACAACACGATATTTTTTACTTCATAGATACGTAAGCCATCTTTCGATAAATTCGCATCACCGACTAATCTCACTTCACCGTCTGCTTTAATGATGTCTGTGATATGCACGTCAAGTGACATTTCTTTATTTAATGGCGTAATTTGACCACGATATTTCCATTTCACTAGGGTTGTCGGCGCAATAAATCTTGGGTTTGTAAACTGCTTACCTAGATCATTTTCTAAGGCATAGGTTTGCATTAATTCGATAACCGCTTCAACACCCAATGAACCAGGCATTACTGGGTCTTGGTGGAAGTGATAACGGAAGAACCAGTCTGTTGCATCAATTGAACGCTGACCATGTACATAAGCAATACCCGCTTTACCACCGCCTTCAACGATTGAAACGGTATCAATAAAGTTCATTTGACCACCCGCTAATTTGTAATGCGGTTTGTCTGCTGGTGCTTGATATAATGCTAGATTTGAATTACTAAGATCGATCACCTTAATGTCTGATTTAGGCGTGTTGTTATCAACAAACCAAGGGTGAGTTACTTTACCGTTATCAATACCTAACTGATTAGTTAACGCATCTGCGCCAAAGTAACCAAACACAGCTGTACCTTTGTAGAATAGGTCATGACTTTCTAATGACTGAGCAGGTTTGCTTTCATTTTTGACATAAAGCTCAAAAGTAAAGCTTTGCACTATCATACCGCCAGCCATGGTGGTGCTTAATAATACTGATTTATTAACAATGGTTTTATCACGTAAATCCACTTGTTTGATTAAGTCGCCGCTACCATCTAAATTACGGAAAAATAGATCTTTTTCTGGGTATTTAAGCGTGGTGCCCATGTAACCTGAAATAAAGCCATTAGGTTGTAAGGCAATTTCCATGATTAATGAATAAGGCATCCAATTATTCACGCTGTTTTTAGTGAAATACCATGCATCACTTGGCACATAGTACTCTGCGATACAGCTAGACGTCTTTTTAAGATCTAAACGCTCACCCTGCACTTCAACTACTTGCGTCACTACTTGTAAATCACCACATGGCGTACGTGGTGGAATCCGACCTTGATAAACGTCAAAATCAGGACCAAAACATTTAGAGATATTACCTGTAGCAAATTCAAACATGTGCCAAGGGGTAAACGGTGCTTGATTAGGTACGCGATTTTGCTCTGCTACCATTGGCGCTTCAAAATGCTGGATCGGGGTTACCCCCTTCTCTTTTGGCGCAGTAAAGTCAGACATAACTTTCATTAATGGGCGGTGTGCATGTTTAAATGGTGCAACGCCACGCTCGTCTAGTTCAAGAGTCGTATCTGAACCAGCATTGTTACTGTGTACTACCTGAGTAGAACGTTGAGCAATGCTTGCTTGAAGCTGAACATTGTCAGGTAACGTTACCGGATAGGGTGAGTTATCATCTTGCTCAGTGATCATCACTGATAAGTTTTTAAAGTCGACAACTGCTTTACCATCAAGAATAATTTCTATGTTTGCTTTCAAGAATGGGTAAGGTTCCATGCCCATAGCGGTTACTTCCATACGATACGTTAAGGTATTGTGTTGTGGAATGACTTGGCCACGACAGCGTACGGTTTGCGACTCACCTGGCATAGGCTGGAAACGGGCGTTATTTACATTCGCATGCATGCCTAATTTAAGCATTAAGAACATCGCCATTTGACCACAACCTTCACTCATTAATGAGCCAGCCATCACTTGATCACCTTTAAAGTGACATGGGAAATACCAATGCTGCGGGTCTAAGTCTTTTTGACCTTCAAGCAAGCCTAAGCCCCAATGACCGCCCTTGGCATCAATCTTAGTAATGCGCTCGATCATTAAGAATTTCTTCGATGAGAACTTCAGTGAAGGGTTACGGCCTTGTTGGTTATATTCTTCACCAAAACAGCCTGCAACATCACCATCCACCAACTTCATCATATCGTTATAATCGAAATGTTGTTTGGCTTGTTTAGCAGCATCTACATTAGTAATTAAAGGTGTGAAATCAGTTTTAACCGCATTGGCTAATTCGGCTTTATCTTTATCATTTAAGATGACGCCTTTACCATCAGCAAGTTCTTCATCAGTGAAGAAACCAGCACAGCCATTACGCATGATAAGTACTTTTTTATCACCAACATAACAATCGTAGTGAAAGAAGAATAATAATTGCTCGCCGTTTCTCGCGTATGAGTCAATATGAATTTCATAACGTAGCGTTTCGCCACCAAAAGCCATTTCTTCTAAGAAGGTTAATTCACAATCAAGTAAACGATACACACGTTCACCTTTGGCTTGAAAATCAATACCAATATAAGAAATTAATAATAAATCACATTGGCCTGATTCAACCGATACTGACCAAGGAATTTGACCATCGATAAGGAACGGCGCATCAACGGGAATATCATACTCAGTGCACATGTATGATTTCTTATATTCATTTACCTTAGCTTCAAGCTCAGTAACACGTGATACTAATAAATAATCTGTGGTTGGTAAACGTACTCGACGTGAGTAGCTATCGATAATTTTAAATTCGTCACCAAATACTTTAGCAATATCACCTTCGGCAAATTCAACTAAATCGGCAGTATCCCAAATAATTTCTTGGGGTTGATTAAAACGCTCTTCAAGTTGTAATGGCGGATAGTTATATCCTGCAGGGCCTTTAATTTTAAAACCTGATTCATTTGCCCAGCTTTCATTCGCTGCTTGTGCATTTGAAGAGACAACCGAAAGCTCAGGTGCATGAGCACGTTCATTTAACGGCTCAACTGCACTTGTTGTTGAGGTTGAAACATAAGTCGGCAACCCTGCACTGACATTAGCCTGCATTTCAATCAATTTCGAAATTTGCTGACCTGCCATTTGGCGGGTATTTAAAAAGGCTTGATGTGTAGCTGATTCTTGGAAAATTTCTTTACTTGCTTGATGTTTAACATCTGCCGGTACTTGTCTTTTGCTTTGCTTATTTGCAATAGCGGTATTCGTAATTTTCTTCACTTGTACTCCAGTAACGACCGTTGATCGTGTATGAGCTTGACTAGATAAATTAGTTGGTTGAGCGGCTTCTGCTAACTTAACTTCAGATACTTTAGGTTTAATGTTCATGACATTAACCGCCTGTTTAACCTGATGTAAAGGTTGCTCAGTAAAAGCTTGCTTAATCGCCGCCATTGCCGGTGTTTTCACATTGGCAATGATGTCTGTAAATATGGCTTTGCCACCTAAGCTAATATTTTTAATGAGTTTAGGGCGCTGTTTACCTGTTGGCGCAGGCGCTGCTTGATGGGCAACTTTGCTCGATGACAAAATAAGGTGCGCACAGCTTTCATCTTTACCTAAACCATTCACTGCAATATGAGACGCAACATGAGAAGCTTTCTCATCCAAAAGCAACGCTGTTTTGATAATACTGGCAACACCACTGGCGTTAAAGGTATGACCAACATTGCTTTTAACACTGCTAATCGCTTTGCCTGCATACAATGCAGGTAGTGCTTGAGCTTCTTCGCTATTTTCTGCACTAAAACCACTGGCATGTGCTTCAACACTGCTAATATCTGCACTGTTAAGCCCTGCAATATTTAGTGAAGCGGTTGCGGCTTTAGTGATGGCCGCAGCATCGTTACCATTGGCAAAACTAATACCGTCTATGGTGGCGTAGATACTTTCTTCGCTTACGTTAGATTGGGGTTTAACAACAAACGCACCTGCCCCTTCACCTACTCGCCATGTATTTTGCTCAAGTACATTTGCTGAGGCTGAGCCTGTTTCTACAGAGCCGGTATCTACTGGTCCTTTATTTACCGGGCCAAAATGCTGTCGCAAGGTAATGTTTTCGACTGAGCCCGCTAAATCAACCGAGGCAATAATCACGGCATCAATATCTGATGTTTGAAATAAGTTTTCAGCTAATTCAACACAACGATAAACTGAATTTTCTTCCGCAGAAAGCGTTATCGCTGGGCCGGTAAAGTCCCATAATGCTGAAATACGCGACGCCATAATATTACCAATAAACGAGGTATATTGATTAAGTTGCGCCGCATGAGCAACACCATCTTTGGCGATATTGGTTAAGGTTTCACGTTGCTCTGGGTTAAGCGTAACACCTTGTTGTAATAAACTTTCTTCAATTTGTGTGCTTAAGTTAACGCGACCTCGGTATTGATGTAGCTCTAGTTCAATGCCCATAGCCACTAATACTGCAACATTGCTACCATCTTTAAGTCCTGCATCTTTCGCTGCATTATCAGCAACTTTCATCATCATCAGTTGCTGGGGAATTAAACAATCTTGCTCGTTAGGCGGTACTTTAAAACGTAAAAAATCAATATCAAAGTTTTCAACATAACCGCCCTGAGGTGCTTTCTTAAGCTGCAAGGCACTCATTACGTCGGTATCGTTATTAATGCCTTTCCAACGATTCGTTGGTAATTCTCTAAAAGTATTACCGTTAGTGTCGACAAGTTTTTTAAAGCCAGCAAGATCTTCAGCACCACCAAAATGCGCATCCATACCAATAATAGCAAGCGGCTCACGAGTTTTGGCTTTTACCGTGATTGGCTCAAGCTGCTGTGTGGGTTGTTGTAAAACTAAATGCGCATTAGAGCCACCAAAACCAAAAACACTCACGCCAGCGGTTCTTGGCTTGTTTGCAGTATGAGTAGCTGTTGGCCAATCGATAGTGTCTGTTGGCATTTGAGCGCCGCCTAAATAGCCCTTTTTAGAGCTTAATGGCTCGTTTAAGTTTATCGTTGCGGGTATTTTTGCTTCATTAAGTGCCCAAATAGCTTTAGTCATACCCGGCATACCTGCAGCGGTAAGCAAGTGACCTAAGTTAGATTTTACTGAGCCAAGCAAAGGTTTATTACCATTTTCTCTTGGGAAACGACTAAAGAAGGTATCCATAGAGCCAAGCTCTACGTTATCACCTTTAGGTGTACCCGTTGCATGACATTCAATGTAATCTACATCACGAGGGTCAACGGCTGCATCTTCATAAGCGCGTTCATAAACCAGCACTTGCCCTTTAGTATTTGGGCTAAGGACAAATTCACCTTTACCGTCATTTGATAAAGCGCCACCTTTGATAATCGCGTGAATCTTATCACCGTCACGTACCGCATCACTATGGCGTTTTAAGACCATCATGCCAGCGCCTTCACCAGCAAATAAGCCTTGAGAATTTTTATCAAACGGGGCGTGAATATTGTTGGCTGGGTAGGCTTGAAAAATTGAAAACCCCATATTAACAAACATGGGATCTGAGCCTGATACCGCGCCTGCTAACATCATGTCCGCTTTACCTGTATGCAAGTAATCGCAAGCCAACTTAACCGAATAACAGCTTGAGGCACAGGCAGCGTCAAGCGCAAAGTGTGTACCACCAAGGCCAGCAGCTTTCGCTAACAGCGCCGCAGGGTAACCTGCTACGAGCGCATTATCTGCATGAATATCATTGGTTGCAATGTCAGTGTCTGAAAAGTGACTTAATTGAAAATCTTTATCTATACCGGCTTTTAATGCGTTATCGACAACTTGGTGATATAACGGCATAAATAAGTGATTAGACGATTTGGTTGGAAACGATAAATTTCCTAAAATAACGCCACATTGCTCAAGCTTATCACTGCCCCAATAACCGGCATCGGTTAATGCTTGCTCTGTAACATATAAAGCCCACTTATTGAGATCATCTAGTTGATTTAAGTATTCTTCACTCAGCGGTGCAGTTAAACCAGCAGTATTCTGAGTAAATGATGTTGCATCAAAATTAAAATCTCGGATATAACCACCGTGCACACAGTAAAACTTATCTGTGTCGCCTTTTTTTCCGGTGTATTTTTCAGGATCTACACCCATTTGTTCTTTGGTTGCTTTACTTCGACAATCCTGTTTCTTCAGCAATTGCTGCCAAAATTCTTCTGGTGCAGAAGATCCTGGGAATAAATTAGCAATACCTACTACGGCAATATTTTCCATACTTTCCTCGAAAAGTTTATTTTCTTTTAAAGTGAGTTCTTTTTAAGTATTTTCTTAAAGTAAATGATTGAAAGCCTACTTCTAAGTGAACTCTTTCAAGCGTTTATTCGCTTTATGTTTTGTGAACGATAATTGAGCCATTAAATAATCGATTAAGATCAAGCTTAACGCCATGGCTAACCAATTTTGCTACCGCTCTAAAATAGGTTAATTCATCACTTGTGCCTTTAGCATTTACCGGTACTGCTACGTGTGACTTTTCATCACCTAGCATCTTATCTACCCAGCTGCACAACGAGCGTCCTGGTCCCATTTCAATAAATACTCGTGCACCTTTATCATGCATGGTGTTAATTAAACGGGGAAAATCTACTCGGTCACATAAACACTTAGCAACACTGTGCGCAATCGCTTTGCTCATTTGTGGTACGGGTAAGTAACAAGAGCTTGAATACATTTTAGTTTTTAAACGTTCAGTAACGTCCATGGTATAAAGTTCAACCATGTCGTTATATTCAATTTTTGCAGGTGCACTGTGAATAGCATTTGCCATGTTAAGTGACATAGCACGGACACCAAGTTTTTTAATCACGCGTAAACAATCTGCTGGATAACCACCAAGTAATAAGCTATCTGGCGTGTTAACTATGGTGCAATAAACCCGTTCTTCACCTTCACTGGCAGCGATAACTTCAGCTAACGTTGCTTTAATGGTGTAGGTTTCCCAAATTAACTCATTATTGGTTTGCGAAGGCTCAGGTAAACCCCAATGCTCACGCAAGGTTAACAAGTCACCACATAAACGTTGATTAAAAGTCTCTGAATTAGCTAAACGCGCACTCATTAAACCGGGTTGTTGCCATGCGCCTAAAGCTGCATACATACTGACTTCCCCCATGCTGTAACCTGTAGCAAAGTCTGCCTTTACCTTAAAAACGTTTTCAAAAACTTTGGTAAATACACAGGCAAAACCAACACCCGCTTCAGCGATATCGGCCAGCTTGCCACGGAGGTTCAAATCCAACTGTTTTAGGGTTTTAAAATCAGGACGAATGATTGAACGAGGATTTAATAAAGTATCTTTTAAACTTGCGCCAATATCGTCGGCTAAGTTAGCAACATCTTGGTGTATTTCAGGAAAAAGGTGAAATAAATCGCGCCCTAAACCCACATACGTTGCACCAATGCCGGGATATAAAAATGAGATATTATCTTCATCCGTTGCTTCACCCGTTGTCGGAGCTTTATTCACGGGGACTGGTGTGAAAAAACTGCCTTTAGGTGTACGCCACTCTTCTTGTTTGCTAAATGCTACTGGTATACCTGATTTAGCAGACTGTATCTCTTTAGCTAATTCTTCTTTTGATTCACACAATAAGGAAATGGTGTAACTTGCCACTGTGTTATTAAATTGCTCAAAACAGTTTGAGGCAATCTTTTTTACACTATCACTATTGCACTCATTACTAGCGATGAGCTTATCTTCAATTTCAGCTAGTTTTGTTAATAAATGCTGTTTAGAGTCACCTGTAATTAAAACAAGGTGTGCATCACTACAGGCGATAAAACCATTGTCACGAATATCTGTTGAAGGATGTTTTTCACCTGCAAGTGTTATTTTATTCTCAGCTAAAACCACATGACAATAATCATCATTGGCGGCTAGACAGCTGTATGCCGCAATATGAGTACTACCATCTTGGTTTGGGTACCAAGGACGTGATTCTGTTGGCAAATAAAAGCTAGAGTTTTGCCAATTTGCTAACTTATCAGCTAAAGGCTGTTGCCAGTCAGTTATGGCTGGAATGTAGCGTTGTTGTAGCGCAACAACGGTGCGAAGTAAACCAAGTACTTGTGAAAAACCCTCACCTTCACCTGTAACACTACGCGCACAGGAAATCGCCGTGTTTAATGCGTTATTGGCGTAGCTGGCCAATAGACCTTGAGCTTCTAATAAGTAATTTTTCTCATCCGCTAATGCCGAGACTTCTAATAAGTCAATAGCTGTGGCATTAACTTGTGCATTATCTAATGCACAAGCGATAACAGCCTCTACATCATTCCCAGCAGAGAAACCTTTTAACCATGAGTAGACATAATTGCTGTTAGCTTGTACAAAATTAACTGGCGCAAACAATAGTGCTGCAACGCCTTGGCAAGGTTGATAACCAGCAAAGGCTTGATCAAAGCTAATTGTTGCAAGTTTCTGAGAAGCATCAGTTTCATTTTGCTTATCACTCACACCAACCAATGCCACCAAGGCATTTTGAGCAATCAACACATCGATCTGTTGTAGCGCTTTAGCTAAGGAGCTAACAACAATCGCATTTTCAATGGCACTTTCAATGGCAATGACATGCTCTGCGGCACTTTGTGCAAGCACGATAACCTTAATATCAGCAACAGACACTTGGTTAGCAAGTGCCATGCGTTCAACTGCAGACATACAGTTAAACGCTAGGCTTTTGCCCTGCTCTTTACCCAAGATTTTGCCAAGGTATAGCGCACGCTCAACCCGATCGATGTCAGTTTGAATACCTTGCTGATTTTCAAACTGCGCATCTAAGCCGATAATGGCGCTTTTATAGTTCTCTGTTGCCATTAAATACTTGCCTCACTCTTAGGGAGAAACAAGTTATTTAAGTTTTCACTGGCAGTAACTTTTGCTGACGTTAACTCACTAAGCACTTCATTAGCTTCACTAATAAATTGAATGTCAGCAACTAACGAACCACGTTTTTTACCTTTACCAGTACTTTTAACAACGTTAAGTTTTAAGAAGAAGCGCTCATTAAGTACTACTTCACGATAAACAGTCCAACGCTCAGTACTTGACGGTAAGCTACCTAAACCAAGTTGTTTTTTCACCCAAACTAACATGGCTTGATAAGCAAGATCATTAGCAAAAATGTTCGAGTGTTCGTTTGCGCAATTCAACGGGCTAATTGAGAATTCACCTTGCTTAGCACTTGCCACTTCAGGCACTTGGCAACTTAATAATAAACCTTGCTCATTACACTCAAGTATTTCGATTATGCCTTGCAAACTTTCCCCGTGGAACAAGGTGCCATTACCATAAAGGTCTGCTGCATTTTCACCTGAAGCGGGTACATTTAAGTTAATCACAGGGCTAGTGCTCAGTTTGTTAACTAATGTCAGCTGAGCGCCATAATGAAATACTGGTTTACCTTGCTCATTAGTGCTTGAGATTTTAGTGTCTACCACTAAGCTTTCACCCACAACTTGAGCAATCATATCGATTGAATATTCTGTTGCTTCACTGCCATCAAAGATGATGCCTTTAAACAACTTATAGTTTGCTAGCCCTTGATAATGAAATGTTGGGTAAGCAACCATTGCGGCATCACTCATCCATGCAATGGCGCACACGGTTGGAAATACTTGGTCATCACCAATGGTGTGATCAGCTAAAAAAGTATTGTTAGTCGCTAAAAGTGTTTTATTAACACGGGTAGTTAAGCGACTAACTTGTGGCTTTTTTACAGATGCATCCTTAGCTGTATCCTTCGACTTATCTTTAGAGAGGTCATTACCAACAAGAATTTGAGCACAACGATTAGTGTCTGCAGCGAGTTCACTGACAAGTAATTTAGCGCCAGCATCGAGTGGAATAATGTACACACCACGGTCGTTAAACATACGTTTAAGCTCTGGCGTTACCATACCACCATCCCAAGGTCCCCAGTTGAAACTTAATACTTGAGAACTTGGGTTCAATGCTTTAAAACGGTACGCCGTTTTATTTAAAATATCATTAGCAATAGAGTAATCAGATTGCCCTGGGTTACCGTAAAATCCTGCCGCTGATGAGAATAACACTAAGTGCTTAATGCTATCGGCATTGGTCGCTGCTAATAAAGACAATAAACCATCTATTTTCGTTGTGTATACCGCATTGAATTCCTCAAGTGTTTTTTGCTCAATAAACTTATCCGCTAAAACGCCCGCACCATGAATAATACCGCTTACTTGACCAAGGATTTTGGTAATAGGTTGAACCGCCGCGCTAACGCTTTCACTGTTGGTCACGTCGGCAGCCGCGTAATGTGCTTGACCACCGGCCGCGGTAATTGCCGCTAAGGTTTGCGCTATTTCACGATTAGCTAATACCGGACGAACAAACTGTGTCACTTTAACCGGTGTTGGTTTTTCGCCACTGGCGATCAATGCTTGCATCGCTGCTTTTTTCAAAGCAACTTCATCATTAATACCTTGTGCCCAACTTGGCTCGTTGGCATCAAAGGATGAACGACCTAACAAAATAAACTTAGCTTGGTACTGTTTGGCAATTTCGATAACGCAATGTGCTGTAACACCTTTCGCGCCACCACTTACCAAAAATACCGAGTCACTGTTAATTGCTGAGTTAGCCCCTTTAGCTGATGGCGCTAGTGCGTAACTGTCGGTAACAACACCAGATAGCGTTAAACGTGTGCCAATGTTATTGCTCAAGTTATCGGTATCATGTGCGACTTCAACAAGACTGCCGTCAAGATCAAGTAACTCATCACTGATGATAGTGGCTGCTTTATCTGCGGCTAATTTACTTGATAAATCAACTATTCGACAAAAAACGCTGTCTTCGCCAGCGTTCCACTCGTGATTAATGGTTTTCACTAAACCCGCTAAGCCTGCTTGTACTAAATCAGCTTTTACATTGGCCTTAACTTTTTGCGTGCCATGGTCATTAGCAAAACCTAACGTGCCACCTTGACGCGTTACCACAACAAAAGAAGCACGTGCTTTAGCGGCATTTTTAACATTCGACAATTTAGCTAATACGAAGGCTAACATTAAGCCTTGTTTTGCCGCTTCGGGGTATTCGATAGCATCAACAGTATTTGTTGCTTGTAAGTAAATAACGGCATCTAATTGTGCTGTTTTCTCGATGATGTCTTTTACTTGCGCTTCATCAAGTGTTTTATCAGAGTTACCAATTTCAACAACATTGACTGCTTTAGCAAACGCTTTTTTCGACTGGCTAACCACCCAATTAGGTTTTAATGCCGTAACTTGCCAACCTGCTTTAATCAGTTGAGCACTTAACGCTACTGCTGCGCCACTGCCATCATCAACAACTATGGCATTAGCACCGCCTTTTGCACTAACATCTTGAACAATTTTGTTCACTGATGATAAAGCTGTTAGTTCAACCGTTGCACTGGGTGCACCTTGAAAGTTAACCGTTGTTTCTACTGCACTCACTGGTGTATCAGCTTTAGCACCTGTCCCTTTAGGATCAGTCGGATCCGTTGGAGAGACTTTACTTTGCATATAACTTACGATTTCACCTAAGGTACGTAACTCAGCTAAATCTTCTGGGTTAAGCTCTGGTAAGTCAGGAATAGTTTCCTGAACAGCACCGAGGATTTCAACACGTTTGATTGAATCAATACCTAAGTCTGCTTCCATATCCATGGCAAGCTCTAACATTTCAACTGGGTAGCCAGTTTTCTCAGCAACGACTTCCATCATCACTTTTTGAATGTAATCTAAATCGATTGCTGGAGCATTGTCATTCGCTAGCGTACTTGTTTCAGCAGCTACCGTAACATCTGCAACGGGTGCTACTTTAGATTGCATATAACTTACGATTTCACCCAAGGTACGTAACTCAGCTAAATCTTCTGGGTTAAGCTCTGGTAAGTCAGGAATAGTTTCCTGAACAGCACCGAGGATTTCAACACGTTTGATTGAATCAATACCTAAGTCTGCTTCCATATCCATTTCAAGCTCAAGCATTTCAGTTGGGTAGCCAGTTTTCTCTGCTACCACTGTCATCATTACAGATTGAATGTAATCTAAATCTATTGCAGGAGCGCTGCTTACGTTAGTTGACACACTATCATTGGCTGGTGCGCTTGCTACAGCGACGACAGGCGCTGCAGATACTTGGCTTTGCACTTTCGATTGCATGTAACTTACGATTTCACCTAAGGTACGTAACTCAGCTAAATCTTCTGGGTTAAGCTCTGGTAAATCAGGGATAGTTTCCTGAACGGCACCTAGGATTTCAACTCGCTTGATTGAGTCTATACCTAAGTCTGCTTCCATATCCATGGCTAACTCAAGCATTTCAGTTGGGTAGCCAGTTTTCTCTGCTACCACTTCCATCATCACATTTTGGATGTGAACTAAATCGATTGCAGGCGTGCTGCTTTCATTCGATGACGAACTTGAACCACTTGCTGGAGCAATCGCTACAGGAGTCGCTGATACTTTAGACTGCATATAGTTAACAATTTCACCTAAGGTACGTAACTCAGCTAAATCTTCAGGGTTAAGCTCTGGTAAATCGTTAATGATTTCTTGTACTGAACCTAAGATTTCAACACGTTTGATTGAATCAATGCCTAAGTCAGCTTCCATGTCCATTTCAAGCTCAAGCATTTCAGTTGGGTAACCGGTTTTCTCAGCAACCACTTCCATCATCACATTTTGGATGTGCTGTAAATCGATGCTTGGCGCAACTGAGCTATCAACTAAATGAAGTGCAGGTGCACCGTCAGTTGCTGATGAACTAGGAGCCGCAGCTTGTGCTTTTGACTTCATCTTCCCTTTCATATAGGAAACGATTTCGCCTAAAGTACGTAATTCAGCTAAATCTTCTGGGTTAAGCTCTGGTAAATCAGCAATGATTTCTTGTACTGAGCCTAAAATCTCAACACGCTTGATTGAATCAATGCCTAAATCGGCTTCCATATCCATTTCAAGCTCAAGCATTTCGGTTGGATAACCGGTCTTCTCAGCAACCACTTCCATCATCACTGTTTGAATGCGTTCAAGGTCAATCGATGATTCCTGAACAGGTACAGCAACAGAAACTTCAGCTGCCGGCGCCATCGCAACGGCTGTTGCTGCTGATTGTGCAGGCGCATTTACTACCGGAGTATTTATTACTGGAGCATTTACTACCGGAGCACTTACTACTGGAGCAGATACGGTGGCAGGTAAAGGTTGTGTTGCAGGTGCCACTGACGCAGTTGATTTCACAACAGGTGCTTGAGGCGCTATTGGTGTTGTTGCTGATGTTTTAACTGACTTAGCAGTCACCGCTGTATTACTTTCAGAATCAGACAACATCGCTGCCATATTTTCAGTTTGGTTATTCAAATATTGCTCATGAACACGCAAAGTTTCTGATTGGAAATCATGATACATACCTAATGTACGGTCTAGGCTTTCAGGTAACTCGCCAGCTTCTTGACTAGATAACACCGCATCAAAGGTTTTTGCGTAGTCTTTTGGACCTTGCATATATTGTTCGTGTACGTTTAATAACTGCTGTTGGTGATCAACAAACTGACTAACGCTGCGTTCAATACTATTTGCTATGTCCGCAGTGTTTACGTTTGCTGCAACACTACCATCGGAGACTTTCCCAGCGGCAACTGTTCCGTCAGTGTTAAGGTAAACAATTTTCTCAACTTCAACAATGCGCTCTACTTCAACGATCTTCTCAACAATTTTTTCAACCACTTGTGGCTCTGGCACAGCAACAGGTACTGACGTTGCTTGTTTAATTGTCCAACCGTCATTTAGTGCATCATCAAATGCTTTTTTAGTTTTAGGACTCACATAAGATGCGCCAGTAAGCTTCATCGCTAATGCTGACATTTTAGGTGCAGATAAAGGACGTTTAACCGCTGAATAAGGGTCAATCTCTGTCAGCTCTAAACCCAGTACCGCCATTTGCACTGCCGCTTGACGCATTTGCATATCCGCTGATTTCTTTGGATTCGCATTAACGGCAATAGCAACAACGTCTGCTTTATCTTTTAAGATATTTTCAACAAGTTTGGTTAATACATTTTTAGGACCAAACTCAACAAATACTCGTCCGCCATCCGCGTAAATATTGTCAATTTCTTCGTTAAAGTGCACTGACTCTAAAATATGGTTTTTCAGTGATTTTTTAATATCCGCAGCTTTATTTGAATGCGCTTTTGCCGTGCCATTTGAATAAACAGGTACAAGCGGCTTATTAAATTTAGCGTTATCGATAGCATCGCTAAATGGTTTTTGAGCATGGCCAACAAGTGGCGTATGGAACGCGGCTGACACGGGTAGTGGTACAACTTTATAACCTTTGCCTTTGAGAACATCAATAGCAATGGATATTTGACTACTAACACCAGCAACAACGACTTGGTTATTAGAATTGTAGTTTGCAATAGAGATATCTTTAATATCTTTGATGTCTTCAGCAACATCCGCAGGATTACCGACAACGGCAATCATAGTGCCTGCATCAAAACCTATCGCAGCTTCACCTGTAGGCGCTGCCATGGCTTGACCACGACTGCGTGCTAACATCATGTAATCACTATCACTTAGTACGCCAGCAGCCCAAAGCGCGGTTAATTCACCAAAGCTATGCCCTGCTGTAAAGTCTGCTTTAAAACCAGCATTAGTAAACGCTTTATATAGGCCAACACTTAAGGTACCAATTGCCGGCTGTGCGTGTTGCGTTAAACGTAGAACTTCATCTTGTGCTTTACGGGCATCGTCATTAAAGACAGGAATCGGATACGTTGTCGGGCTTAATTGACCTAAACCAGCTTGGCTAAATTCACTGTCCATATCGGCAGCAGCTTGCATTACGCTTGGGAAGTTACAAGCAAGCTCGCGGCCCATATTAACGTATTGTGAGCCTTGACCTGAGAATAACGCAACAACCTTGCCGTTAACTGACAAGCCAGACTTACGGTAATAAATACCAGTAGGGATAGACCATTCTTCACTACCTGATTTCGCTTGAAATTGCTTCAACGCACCTTCAATCATTTTGATGGCTTCATCAGCATTTTTTGCAACAAAACCACAGCGGGCTAAATCAGCCGCAGGTGTTGTTAAGGTGTTTTCAACAACTAAGGCGTTAAAAGCGTATGGTTGATCATCTGCTTTAACACTTAATTTATTTTTCCAATCCGTTAATGCATTAACTAATGCTTTTTCGTCAGTTGCTGTCACTAACAGTGTTTGTGGTACGGCATTTAAGCGATACTGGCCTTGTGCTTTTGGCGAGTACTCTTCTAGTACCATGTGGTAGTTAGTACCACCAAAACCAAATGAACTAATACCTGCGCGACGCGGTAAACCATCTTCACGTGCCATCCAAGGACGTGTTTCGCTGTTTAAATACATTGGGCTGTTTTCAATGTCTAACGCGGTATTAGGTTGGTCGATATGTAGTGTTGCTGGTAGCACTTTATGATGAAGCGCTAATACCGCTTTTATCATACCTGCTGCGCCAGCGGCCGCTTTAGCGTGTCCAATTTGAGACTTAACAGAGCCTAAAGCGATATGTTGCTTTTGCTCGTTACCTTGTGAGAAGTGTTTAACTAAACCGCCAAATTCTGCTGCATCACCTGCTTTAGTGCCAGTACCATGCGCTTCAATCATGCCACAGCTTTTTGGATCAAAACCGGCATCTTCATAAGCACGTTTTAACGCTTTAGCTTGACCATCTGGGCGTGGCGCGTAAATTGACTTAAAACGACCATCGCTTGAAGTACCAATACCTTTAAGTACGGCGTAAACTTTATCACCATCACGTTCAGCATCTTCCAAACGCTTGAAAGCCATCATGCCGATGCCTTCACCAATCATCATACCTTTTGAATCATTATCAAATGGGCGGATGTCTTCACCTGTGGTGAAAGCCGGCGTTTTTGAAAATGACATATACATAAATGGTGAGTTGTCACAACAAACACCACCAGAGATCATGACTTCAGATCTGTGTTCAAGTAAGTCTGAGATAGCGAGTTTAATCGCCGCTAAAGAGCCTGCACAAGCAGCATCAACAACACAGTTAGTACCACCAAAATCAAAACGGTTAGCAATACGACCAGAAATAACATTGCCTAACATGCCAGGGAATGAGTTTTCTTCCCAACCGATATAAGCCTTTTTGAACTTTTCAATGATCATGGCGCGATCAGCTTCTTCAACACCTGACGCTTTCAATACTTTCTCTAAAACAGGGCCTTGCAAGCGAGACGTTAATGGCGAAATTTGTTTCTGTCCACCACCTACACCTAACGTAATACCTACTTTGTCACGATCGTAACCAGAGCCATCGCCAATACCTGCATCGTTTAATACTTCACGTGCAACCACTAACGACAATAACTGAGCGATATCAGTTAACTCTAAAATGTTTGGTGGCAAGCCAAACTCCATTGGATCGAAATCTATTTCAGGTAAGAAACCACCACGTTTACAATAGGTTTTATCAGCTTCTTTTGGATTGCTCGAATAATAATCATCCTTTGCCCAACGGTCACTGGGTACATCTTTGATTGCATCGACTGATTCAAAAATGTTGTCCCAGTAGTTTTCTAAATTCTTTGCATCAGCGAAGATAGACGCCATGCCAACAATGGCAATAGGACATTCTTGTAAACGTGAGTTAAACGTTTGTTCGTCTTCTTCTTTCGTTACAGGGTTAGTAGATGTGCTTTGTTTTTTAGCCATTATGATTTCTCTAAAGTTGTTATTTGCTTGCATCTTCGCTATTCGTTTTGGTATCCGATTTTTTAAGTATCAGTGCCATGAAAATCTTGTGATGACAACGCTGTGGCTGCCTCATCAGGACTTTCATTTAATAAACGAAAACGACTTAAAAATTCATTGTAATTTCCCGCTAGTATTCGGCGGATATGAAAAGGGGCTTTGGTGAGTACGTAGCTCATGTAACGGCTAGCGGCTTCACTTTCATTGCCATCATATATATCGACGTATACCCAACCTGAGGAAGGGTCATTGGCGATTAATAAATGGCGATTATTCTGTTGTTCTTTAGTATTTTCTGAAAAATAAGGTATTTGAGTGACTTTTACTTGTACCACTTCATCTTCACTCAAATCGTTAGCGCGATTTAACACTTCACGCATTGCTTTAGGGGACAGCTCTGAAATAAGTTGTTTATGCTCTTGGGTATCTTCTAACAATACTTGCACTGTTGTTGGCTCTGAAACGCTTGTGTCCTCTGCATTACTGCTCTCACTATTATCTTCCATATCAGCAAGGCGAGAAACGCCATGACGCTTTAAACATCGCTGTAAGCCTGCTCGCGATACACTGGCATTAATAAAGGATTTACAAACAACCAATAATTCATCAAGAGAGAGTAATAGACGTGTTCTAAGTTCAACCACAACATACTCTTGTGCTTCACTTAACGTGGTATTGAGCTGCTTTGGCACATGAGAGGCATCTGCAACAGATGCGCGTTTACGCCACTTACGGATGGTAGATTCTGACACTTTTAATAAGCGTGCCAGCACAGCCGTAGGTAAGTCAGAAGCGTGGATGAATGCTCTCATTTCCGGCGTGGTTGTAGCGTTAGCGTGTTGGGTTGAGGCACTTTTGGGTTGCTTGATCATGTTCATCCGTTTATCTTTTGCCATCACTGAAAATTCGTTCTTTTCCTAATGAGTTTAGGCATGGTAATTCACTTAACGCGGCTAATATACACACGTTTCAAACCCAATACAATCACCCGATACTAGCTTTACTGATTTATAGACTAAGGTATGAGTTTGACTGTTCGACCAGTTAGCGGAAAACCGACTCAATTACGAAATGATTAGTACAGATTGCTATCACTAAAGACTGACAGGCAGTTTGCGCTATATCAAATAACGCAAAATAAACTCACAAAAACCAAGTTTACACTGCGCTGTTTATGATAAAATAAGCTTTCACCGAATGGATAACGCAATAAATCAACAACACAAGCTACCGATACTTTATGACCACTTTTTCTTCATCTGAAATTTCCGCTCGAACAAAACAAAAACTCGACCTCTGTGCTAATGAAATTCATATATGGGTAACCAAACCAGAAGAGTTACTTGGCAATGATGAGTTACTAGCAAGCTATTCAAGCTTACTTACGACTTCAGAAACAGCGAAGCAGCAACGATATAAGTTTGCTAAAGATAGACACGATGCTTTGATTACTCGCGCTTTTATACGCGATTTACTATCTTATTATGCCGATATAGCCCCGCAAGATTGGCAATTTGAAAAAGGCAGTAAAGATAAACCTGAAGTGGTTAATTGCCCATTACCCCTGCGTTTTAATATCAGCCATACAAAAAATCTTATTATTTGCGCCGTGACCCTTGAAGATGACATTGGCTGTGATGTTGAAAATACTGGCCGTAATAATAATGTTTTAGCGATTGCGGAACGTTATTTTTCATCAACGGAAACCAACGAGCTTTTCGCATTACCAGAAGCGCTACAACGGAATCGATTTTTTGATTATTGGACATTAAAAGAGTCTTACATTAAAGCTTGGGGCTTAGGTTTAGCGATACCGCTCGCTGACTTTAGCTTTAGCATCAAGGATATAAAACAGAACCATAATGACCTTTTCACTATCAAGCAGGATATTAGCCTCAACTTTGCGGAGCACCGTGAAGATGAACCACAAATTTGGCGTAGTTGGTTAATTTACCCAACCGAGGCTATTGATGAAAAACAAGAGCACCGCATTGCGGTATCAATAAGAGCAAACAGCGACAATCAAAAAACAGACTACCAATTACGTTTCTTTAATACCCTGCCCTTACTTGGCTATCAAGAATTATAGAAGTACATTTATGTACGGCAATCACTAGCGGTCAGAATTTAGGGCACAACTGCCTTGGCATCTTTATCAAGACAAAGGTTAATTAATATTTAGCTAAAACGCGACTTAGGCAACTAGGTCGCATTTATTTAGCTGACAAAATAATTCAATCCGTTTTATCAAAATCATTTTAATAACAAAATAGTCTTAAACTCCACCATTAAACCACTGTATATAAACGCAGCCTCATGTAATTCCTCCTTTCTACAAGAAAGCGAGCAAATTGCCTTCTTTCACACATCAACCAGTTACAACTCAATTTTTAAGTAATTGATCTATAGATAACAATCAAGTAATCTCATTGCATTATAAAATTATGGACGATTTTCCCCGCCTTGTAGAAAGAAGGAATTTTGCCTCATAATAAGCTGTTATATGCAACGGAGATGCAGATGAAATATTTACCATCGCTAATTGTAGGAGTGTTTTTGTGGGTAGTGTTAATTTATGTTTTTTCACTAGCAGGAAGCTACAGCCCACTATTAGATTATTTAAGTTCTGATCCAAGCATAAATGAGAATAGCCCCAAATATTTACTACTTTCCTTACACGATACGTTCATCAAATTATTAGTATGTTTTGCTTTTTTATATAGTTATAAAAAACTTTTTACCAAATTACCATTTAACTTTATCAGCTCTTTGTTTATTCAATTCCCGTCATCGTTAATGATTATATCTATTACTATACAAGGCTTAAAGTATTCAAACTTTCCCGACTATTCATCATATTATGGGGTTGTTGATATAATAGCTTTTACTGTAACCTGTACGTCAGTGCTATTGGTGTATTGGCTAATGGTTGCATATAACAAGTCGTTAAAGCAGGACAAATAACAGTTGGCTTTTGCTCCTTCGTCACTCATTTTAGCCAACAGTATTATTGCCTGT
>ERZ1027231.97-NODE-97-length-51648-cov-52.527339_pt1 | contig 51648 bp, 43 predicted proteins | sample MGYA00520866_ERZ1027231 | MGnify/ENA primary metagenome ERZ1027231 (study PRJEB33311, sample SAMEA4378411) | marine metagenome | biome: Marine biome; feature: Fjord; material: Water | collected 2014-07-20T08:00:00Z/2014-07-... | depth 75 m ...
GCTGCTAAGTGTGATTTAACGCCTATGGGTCCCATACCAGGTCCACCGCCGCCGTGCGGGATACAAAATGTTTTATGTAGGTTTAGGTGAGAAACATCAGCGCCGATAAAACCTGGTGAGGTTAGCCCTACTTGAGCATTCATATTGGCGCCATCAAGATAAACTTGACCACCAGCTTCGTGAATTAGCTGACAAATTTCTTTGATACTTTCTTCATAAACACCATGTGTTGAAGGGTATGTGATCATCATGGCGGAGAGTTGATCACGATGAAGGTTTATTTTTTCCTTCAAATCATCTACGTCAACATTACCTTCTTTGTCACAGTTAACAAGCACGATGCGCATTGATACCATTGAAGCACTGGCAGGGTTAGTTCCGTGTGCAGAGCTAGGGATCAGGCAAATATTACGATAATCTTCACCGCGAGAGGCATGATAACGTTGAATGGCGATAAGTCCCGCATATTCACCTTGTGCACCAGAGTTTGGTTGTAAGGAAAAAGCATCATAACCCGTCACTTCGATCAGCATATCGCTAAAACTTTCGGCTAAGGCTTCATAGCCCGTACATTGGTCACTTGGTGCAAAAGGGTGCATTTGTGAGAATTCAGGCCAAGTCACAGGAATCATTTGTGCAGTGGCATTAAGCTTCATTGTGCACGAGCCTAGCGGTATCATGCCGTGAGTTAATGAAAAGTCTTTATTTTCAAGACTTTTTAAATAACGCAACATGCGCGTTTCACTGTGATAACTATTAAATACAGGATGGCTTAAATACTCACTGGTACGCTGGCAATCGGCAGGTATGTTACAAAACTCTGCACTTAGCGTTTGTTCAATATCATCAACGTTAAGTGACTGCTCAGTAATAGCTAACCATAAAGCTTCAACGTCAGCAGACGTGGTGGTTTCATCTAAACTGATACCAAGTTGATCCGGTAATAAGCGCAAATTAAGATCTGCAGCTAATGCGCGTTGATAAATGTCATCAGTTTGTTCATTTGTTTGCAGGGTAATAGTGTCAAAGAAATCATTATGTACCAGTTCAATACCTGCTTTTTGCAAACCTGCAGCGAGCACTGATGTTAAACGATTGACGCGTCGACCTATTTTTTTCAAGCCTTGTGGGCCATGATAAACGGCATAAAATGATGCCATATTGGCAAGCAATGCTTGCGCGGTACAAATATTCGAGTTGGCTTTTTCTCGCCTAATATGTTGCTCTCGTGTTTGCATAGCCATACGTAAAGCAGGCTTACCTTTCGAGTCAATTGAAACACCGATAACTCGACCAGGGATGGTACGTTTATACTTTTCTTTAGTGGCCATGAAAGCAGCGTGTGGACCACCGTATCCCATGGGAACGCCAAAACGTTGCGCACTACCTATAACAACATCCGCGCCCATTTCGCCAGGAGCTTTAAGTACGGTTAAGGCCAGTAAGTCAGTCGCAACAGCCACCAAGGTTTTTTTACTATGCGCTTGTTCTATGATGTCTTCTAAATTATGTACTTGTCCGGTTGTCCCCGGATATTGCAACAAGGCACCGAATACATCATGATTTTCTAATTCTGAGCAGGGTGCTACGACAAGGTCAAAAGCAAAGTATTTTGCTCGAGTATTGAGTACATCTAATGTTTGTGGGTGAACATCGTCACTGACAAAAAAGACGCTACTTTTGTTTTTACCGGCACGCTTACATAAGCTCATGGCTTCTGCAGCAGCAGTGGCTTCATCAAGCAAGGACGCATTGGATAATTCCATTGCGGTAAGATCGGTAATCATTTGCTGGTAATTAAGCAAAGCTTCCAAACGACCTTGCGAAATTTCTGGCTGATAAGGCGTATACGCAGTATACCAACCAGGATTTTCAAAAACATTGCGTAAAATTACATGAGGAACATGGGTATCGTAATACCCTTGTCCAATATAACTGCGGTTTACTTTATTCTTTGACGCCATACCTTTGAGTGCTGCCAACATTTCAACTTCGCTTTGCGGTTTTGCTAATGTCATTGGCTGCAAAAGGCGAATATTATCTGGCACTGTTTTATCAATCATTTGCTCGACTGAATCCAACGATAGCGCTTTTAACATGTGCTGTTGTTGGGCTAGGTCAGGACCATTATGTCGACTGATAAAGTCTAAATTATCGTTCAGTTGTGCTAATAAATTGTTGTTAGTCATGAAAACTCCAGTATAACGTCTAGTAATTGTTAAGCATGTGCTGGTATGGAATTAGTCTTCGATACCGGCATTATATGCCTCATAACTGAGTAAACTTTCTAATTGCTCTGGCTCTGACAGTTTCACTTTTGCTATCCAGCCGTCAACAAATGCAGATTGATTAATTGACTCGGGTGCATCTTCTAGCGCTTCATTAACTTCAATTATTTCACCTGAAACTGGTGCATATACGTCTGACGCAGCTTTGACGGACTCTACTAGAGTAAATTGTTCACCTGCTGTTACTTCATCGCCTTGCTCTGGCAGTTCAATAAAAACAACGTCGCCTAATAACTCTTGCGCGTGGTTTGAAATACCTATGGTAACGGTACCGTCGTTGTTGTTTTTAACCCACTCGTGACTTGGGGCAAACTGATAATCATTTTCTACTGTACTCATGATAATGTTCCTTTTTTAATCGTAAAGTTTGTCGATAATTTAGCTATAAAGTGGAAATTTCAGGCAAAGTGCTTGAACTTGCTCTAATACTTTACTTTCTATTGCGCTATTATCTTCAGGATTAGCAACTAAACCATCAAGAACATCACCAATCCACTGTCCAATTAACTCAAATTCTTCATTACCAAAACCACGGCTAGTGCCAGCAGGGGTACCTAAGCGAATACCGGAAGTAATCATAGGTTTTTCTGAATCGAATGGAATACCATTTTTGTTACAGGTAATGCCTGCTCGTTCTAAACTTTCTTCTGTTGCGTTGCCTTTTAGTCCTTTAGGACGTAAATCAACCAGCATCAAATGCGTGTCAGTTCCATCAGTAACTATGTCACAACCGCGTTGCTGTAAAGTGCTCGCTAAAACTCTAGCGTTACTTAGTACTTGTTTAATATAAGCACCAAAAGATGGCTCTAGTACTTCACCTAACGCAACGGCTTTTGCAGCAATAACATGCATTAATGGACCACCCTGCAAACCAGGAAATACTGCCGAGTTAATTTTCTTTGCAACATCAGCATTGTTGGTCAAAATTAAGCCGCCACGAGGGCCTCTTAATGTTTTATGCGTTGTAGTGGTAACCACATCGGCGAAAGGTAGTGGGTTTTGATGTGCACCAGCGGCAACTAAACCGGCGATGTGCGCCATATCAACCATTAATAGTGCGCCTACCTCATCGGCAATTTCACGGAACTTAGCAAAATCGATTTGACGAGGAATTGCTGAACCACCGGCAATGATCATTTTTGGTTTATGTTCTTTGGCAAGTTCAAGTACTTGGTCATAGTCAATACGCATATCGTCTTTGCGAACGCCATAATGAATAGCATCAAACCATTTACCTGACTGAGCAGGTTTAGCGCCATGAGTTAAGTGACCACCAGCATCAAGTGACATGCCTAAAATAGTATCGCCGGGTTTTGCTAGGGCAAGCATTACTGCGCCATTAGCTTGTGCGCCTGAATGAGGTTGTACATTAACGTATTCAGCTTTGAAAATAAGTTTAGCGCGATCAATCGCTAATGTTTCAACTAGATCTACATGCTCACAACCACCGTAGTAACGACGACCGGGGTAACCTTCAGCGTATTTATTTGTTAATACCGTGCCTTGGGCTTCCATAACAGCTTTTGAGACAATGTTTTCTGAAGCGATAAGTTCAATTTGTTGGTTTTGACGTGCTTCTTCAAGTTCAATGGCCATTTGAACAGCGCCATCGGTAGAAGAGAGTTCACTTGAAAAAAATTGCCCTAGTTCAGCGGATGCGTACGTGTTTTTCATTGTTGTATTCCTCAATAGTTAAGCGTTATGAATGTGTATTCAGTAACCTAATGATTATGTTTGATAGTCTTCATTTATAGGCTACTGCGTTTATCGCTAAACCACCTTGAGACAATTTTTTATATTTATTTGTCATATCTATGTCTGTTAGATGCAATATGATATTGCGTCATATAAGGACAGAGATATTGTCGGTACTATACCTATTCTCTATTTGTGTTCTTGAACAATAAAAGTGACTGGATGTGATTTATGTTAGCTAAAATATTCAATAAAGCTCATGTTAAATAGTTAGCTTATCCGTATTAATACGGTTATTAGCATGAGTACTTAATTAACCAAGCCTCACTGTAAACAAATCAAAAATACAATTTACTATCACCTTTCCAGTACTGATTTTTCTATTGCTTGAATTTCGAACACGTATAAAACATAACAGGCAATATTTATAAAAGCAAATAAAAGTTTCCTATAGGAAACTTTTTTTCAGTTGTGTGTGGGTGATGTAGCGGTATCTCCTTGATTGTTGCCTAAAAGAGTTCTGTATAGCTTGTTAATGTGCCACTATTGTTTAAACAAAACATTTTAGCTAGGTGGTACGATGAGCGAACAAGATCAGGTTGATAAGTATCCTTCAATGACTATTGGAGATAATGAAAACAATAAGCGAGTAGTAGAGAAAGCGACTATAGGCGTGCAGCTGAAAGCTATTCGAACTGAAAACAAATTGACGCTTGAAGAAGCAAGCAAACGTACTGGATTGGCGCGCTCTACCTTATCAAAGATTGAAAATGAGCAAATATCACCAACGTTTAGTGTTATGCAAAAATTGGCTTCAGGGCTGAATATTGAATTACCTCAATTATTTACTAAACCTAAAGAGACCAAGGTTACTGGCCGACGAGATGTAACGCTTGGAGGCCAAGGTAGACCGCACGCTACGCTAACTTACGAGCATGAGTTGTTAGCTACTCAACTTCGCAATAAAAAGATGATGCCATACAAAAGTAGGGTTCACGCGAGAAATTTTGAACACTTTGGCGAGTGGGTTCGTCATGAAGGTGAAGAATTTCTGCTAGTCTTAGAAGGGGAAGTACAACTGCTGACTGAGTTTTATGAGCCTGCGACCTTGGTTGTGGGAGATAGCGCATACTATGACGCAACTATGGGGCACCTTGTTATATCAACGAGTAAAGAGGATGCGTTGATATTGTGGATTACTGCCGAATAACGTTTTAGCGCCAGATAAACTTAATTGCCTTTATCACCTACTAAAGGCAATTAAATGCAATAAGTTAAACCTCGTAACTCACTGTATTGTTTGTTATTAATTGTTTTTTTAGAACAAGTGTTTTATTTTATAATCACTATAATTACAAAAAATAAAGCTCATAAATTCCAATTTAAAACTTGCAATTCCATATATTTTTAGCTAGCTTGTTTCCTATTGGAAACTTTTGTTCTTCTTCTTTTGAAAGTCTTCGATTAGTTACTAAATAATAAAATCAACGCTAGTTGATACATAAATATAAACAAATTATTACAACAGAGAGAAATTATTATGGAATTTTTAACGGGTTTAATTTCCAGTCTCAATAGCTTAGTATGGGGTGTTCCCATGTTAGTGTTGATACTTGGTGTCGGTTTATTCTTAATGGTAGGCTTACGATTTATGCCTATTATTAAATTGGGTACAGGTTTTAAGTTACTTTGGACTGGCCGTATCCCAGATGAAGATAAAAGTGCTAAAGGTGAAATAAGCCCTTTTAATGCATTAATGACCTCACTGTCTGCAACTATCGGTACTGGTAATATCGCTGGTGTTGCAACTGCTATATTCCTAGGTGGCCCAGGTGCTCTATTTTGGATGTGGTGTACTGCCTTAGTAGGTATGGCAACTAAATTCGCTGAAGCGGTACTAGCTGTTCGCTATCGTGAAGTAGATGCTAACGGAAACCACATTGGTGGTCCGATGTACTACATCAAAAATGGTTTATCAAGTAGATGGGGCTGGTTAGGCGGTGCATTCGCACTATTCGGTTCTATTGCCGCGTTCGGTATTGGTAACACAGTACAAACAAACTCAGTTGCAAATGCACTTGAAAGTAGCTTTGGTGTTCCACCTGTTGCTACCGGTATTATTTTAATGGTTCTTGTAGGCTTAGTGCTTATGGGTGGTATTAAACGTATTGGTGATGTTGCAGGTAAGCTTGTTCCTCTAATGGCTATCTTCTATATCAGTTGTGGTATTGTTGTATTATTCGTACACGCTGCTGAACTTCCTGCAGCAATCTCGTTAATTTTTGAAAGTGCATTCACAGCAACTGCTGCTGAAGGTGGATTCGCAGGTGCTGCTGTATGGGCTGCTATTCGTTTCGGTGTGGCTCGTGGTGTATTCTCAAATGAAGCTGGTTTAGGTAGTGCTCCAATTGCTCATGCTGCAGCTAAAACTAACAACCCTGTAGCTCAAGGTCTTGTGGGCATGTTAGGTACGTTCATTGATACATTAGTTGTTTGTTCAATTACTGGTTTAGCGATTGTTGTTTCTGGTGAGTGGACATCTGGTTCAACGGGTGCTGAATTAACATCAAATGCATTTGCTACAGCAATACCTTTTGGTAACTACATCGTAGCTATTTCTTTATCTGTTTTCGCATTTACTACTGTTCTAGGTTGGAGTGTATACGGTGAGAAATGTGTACAGTACTTCTTTGGTGTTAAAGCGATTATGCCTTTCCGTATTCTTTGGATTTTAGTTGTACCGGTTGGCGCTGTAGGTTCTTTAGAATTTATCTGGTTACTTGCTGATACCATGAACGCGTTAATGGCGATTCCTAACTTAATCGCGATTGTATTACTAAGCCCTGTAGTAATTAAATTAACTCGTGAATACTTTGTTAGCGGCGGCGAAGCTCCTGCTGAAATGACAAAACAAGCAGACTAATTACCTGCTATTTCAAACTATACTTTGGGCCGCCCTATATGGGCGGTTTACGGAGATATTATGACTGAATCAAATCAAGAATTGCTAAAAACTCCCTGTTATGACCTTCATATTGAAGCTGGTGGCAAAATGGTACCATTTGCTGGCTATGATATGCCTGTTCAGTACGAAATGGGTGTTAAAAAAGAGCATTTACATACACGTGCTCAAGCAGGATTGTTCGATGTCTCTCATATGGGACAATTAAAATTAGTTGGAAAAAATGCTGCGGCAGCATTAGAAACATTAGTGCCCGTGGATATTATCGACTTGCCGCAAGGTAAGCAGCGTTATGCATTATTTACCAATGATCAAGGCGGTTTGCTTGATGACTTGATGGTAAGTAACTTTGGTGATCATTTATTTGTTGTCGTTAATGCGGCTTGTAAAGCGCAAGATATTGCGCACATGCAAAAACACCTACCTGCAGATGTTGACATAGAAATTCTTGAAGGCCGTGCTTTATTAGCGCTACAGGGACCAAAAGCAGGTGAAGTTTTAAAACGCTTATTACCTGAGTCAGCTGATATGGTGTTTATGGATTCTCGTGTAGTCGATTTTGCTGGCGCGCAATGTATTATTGGTCGTGCCGGTTATACGGGGGAAGACGGCTTTGAAATCTCAATTCCAGGTGAACATGCTGAGCGTATTACTCGCTTAATGTTGGCTGAGGAAGAAATTGAGTGGATTGGTTTAGGCGCACGTGATTCTCTTCGTTTAGAGTCAGGCTTATGTTTATATGGCCATGATATTGACCAAACAACTACACCTGTTGAAGCAAGTTTATTGTGGGCAATTAGTAAGATAAGACGTACTGATGGCGCACGTGCTGGTGGTTTCCCTGGCGCTGATATTATTTTAGATCAAATTGCCACTAAAGATGTAAACCGTAAGCGTATTGGCATGGTTGGTTTAGGTAAAACGCCTGTTCGAGAGGGTACTAAATTATTCAATGCACAAGGTGATGAAATTGGTGTGGTAACCAGTGGTACAGCAGGGCCTACAAAAGGTTCACCTATTGCTATGGGTTATGTTCAAACTCAGTATGCAGTACTAGAGACTGAAATTTTTGCCGAAGTTCGTGGCAAAAAATTACCAATGCTTATTCAAAAAATGCCGTTTGTTGAGCAGCGCTATTTTAGAGGCTAAAAGTAGTGATACAAGATAGCGGCTAAAGCTAGCCTATCTTAATCTATGCCCTCAACAGAATTAAACGATATTCATCGTTTAATTCTGTTGATTTTTATTGTCATACCTTTAAACCAATCACGTTTTAAATACCTGTAATTATCTTTATCTTCCTTACCTGTAGACCAACAGTTACAGCACTAATGGTAAGTAAGAGAAGTTAGAGAAAATTATACTTAACTATAGGTAATCTTTGACTATACTTTATTCGAAAATGTATATTCAGTTGTGTTTTACCTAGTACATTAGGATGTGTTTTTATAGAAAAAAGATAACAATTGATTGTATAGCTAGGACACTTATTGTGCCTACAAATAACTTACCCCGAATGGATCAATAAATCAGTCCAACGGGGATTACATTCAGGAAACTATCAATGTTAAAATTTTTCACTGGTTTATTACTAATGTTATTTACAGCATCAACCTTGGCATGTGTAGAAAGTAAAAATAAACTGTTTTTATCTAAAGTTCATTGGGTAACGGAAGATTATCCCCCGTATAACTATCTTGATGAATCGGGTCGTTTAGTGGGTGCAGTGCCTGAAATTTTAGCGATGGTTTACAATGAACTTAGCATAAAGAAAAGAGGTAATAATATTATTCTTTTACCATGGGCTAGGTTGATTATGTATATGGAACGTTATCCTGATTACGCAGCATTTTCTATGGTAACAACAGCAGAGCGAGCAAAAAAATTTAAACTTGTTCCTCTGCCAATTACTACGAAAATCTCTATTTTAGCGTTAACGTCAAATATGGATATCCTGCAAAATAAAACAGTTGATGAATTAACTATTGCTGTGGTTAGAGGTGATATTGGTCAAAAATTATTGAATATTCAAAAAAATCCAGCAAAGCAGGTTGAAACAACTTCTGCTATCAGTATGTTGGAAATGTTACTGCGCAATCGCGTAGATGCCATTGCGTATTCAGAAGATGTTACCAATTACCAACTAAAAAAATTAGGCGTTGAAAATAGTACTGTAAGCTCTCTTTATTTACTTAAAGATGATTCAGATGTTAATTTTGTTTTTCACAAAGATACTTCAAATTGCGTCATTGATTCGTTTACAAAAAAACTGGCAGTACTCAAAGATAGTGGAAAATTACTACCCGTATGGAAAAAGTACATTCAGGACTAAATGCCCCTATTGTCCTAAACCCGAATGTCGTTAATAAAAAACTTAATCGAGAGTTATAATATGAAAAAAATGCTTGGATTTAGAAGTGCTTTGATTACCTCAATGAGTGGCTTAATCATCTTTTGTTTATTAGTGTCCAATTGGATGTCCTATAACGAAATTCGAGATAATACCGTCGAAGATGTGAATGAATTATCCAAAAGCATGATTCGTTATGAAGCCGATAAAGTTGAAACATGGTTTCAGTCTAAAGCTAAATTAATTGATGAATTGGCTAATAATTATGTCAACGGTTCGTATCAAGATAACTTTGTGGGTGTTGCTAGATTAGCTCAAACGGCAGGCGACGTCACAGCAATATATATTGGCTTTGATGATGGTAGAGCATATTCCACCTCTGTTGGTGATGCTTGGGTTGATGGGGTTGCGAAACTTGAATTATATGATCCGACCAAGCGCCCTTGGTATAGTCAAGCAAAAGCCAGCAATGTCTTAGATATAACCGAAGTTTATCCTGATGCAACGACCGGAAATGATGTGGTATCAATTATTAAGGTGATGAATGATGGTGTCGCTTTAGCAGATATTGAACTTACCATTTTAGGTGATACCGTAAAGGGTATTAATCAGCCGGGTGCTATATCCGTTATCACCGATGAAAAAGGAAATGTATTGGCCTCAACGTCAAAAGTTGTGGTGGTGGGAACTCCTTTTCGTAATGCTGGTATGGCAGATCTTGAAAGAGCAATGTTGTCACAAGATGAAATGATGCAAGACTACACATTAAATGGTGTAGATAAAATTGCTTTCACTAAATCGATAAAGCTAGTCAATGGTAAAAAATGGTATTTGTTCGTCGGTATTGATAAATCTGTTGCTTATGCTTCTTTAGATACCGCGCTTAATCAAGCCGTATTCTCTTCTCTTGTGATGATAATTATCGGCATTGCAGTTCTTCTATTGGTTTTACAAGCATTGTATCGACCTATATTACTACTTAAAGAAATGGTACATGACTTATCTAAAGGTAACGGTGATTTAACGTCTCGCTTGCCTGTTAAGAGCAACGATGACCTAGGTCTTATTTCTGAGAATATAAATTTATTCATCGAAAAATTACAGCGCTTAATGCTTGATGTATCGCAATCGAGTACTGAGATTGACGATAGTATTAAACAACTTAGAGAAGAGGTTGATTCGAACGGCACCATTCTTAATGCCCACATGATCGAAACCGATCAGATTGTCTCTGCTATAGAAGAAATGAGTGTTACTGCAAAAGATGTTGCTCAAAATAGTAACGATACAGCAGCGTTTACTCAAACAACGAATGCACAAGCGTCGAAATCTAAAGAGTCGGTTGGTGAGGCTACTGCAATTGTTGCAAGATTAGTGAATGAAGTTGAAAATACCTCGAATAGTATTTCAGAGATTGAGCGCAATACTTCTGATATTAATAACGTATTAAAAGTTATTGGCGATATTGCCGACCAAACTAACTTACTCGCGTTAAATGCGGCGATTGAAGCAGCTAGAGCCGGTGAATATGGCAGAGGGTTTGCGGTAGTTGCCGACGAGGTGAGAGCACTTGCTGCTAAGACTCAAGCGAGTACAACAGAAATAGAGCAGACCCTTCTACAATTGCGAGAAGGCTCTAGTTCTGCCATTTCTACTATGGGTTCAACTAAGTCTACTTGTTTGGAGGTTGCTCAATCAACGGAAGTGGTTGCTAGTGATTTAGGTTCAATTAATGACTCAGTAAGCCAAATAAACGATCTTAACTTACAAATTGCTACCGCAGCAGAAGAGCAGAGTTGTGTTTCTGATGAAATAGCCCGAAACATGACGGCCATTAGTGATATGGCAAATGAGCTCGTGGTCAACGGTAATAATAGTCTTGAGCAAACCATAGAGTTAGCCAATGCGAATGTTAATTTGAAAGCGTTAGTTGCTCAGTTTAAATTAAGCTAAAGTAAGCTTTAATTGTTGTTGGGTGTACAACCAAGTGGTTATTCTTGCCTGGTTGTACATCGCTTTTCAAAAGTCTTTTTGCTCTTAGCTACGCAGTAGTTCAGGTAATAAAACTCCTCTCCCTCTGGTTATAATCTAATACTGAATTCATGCAAATGGTATCAATGATATCTCAACTCTTGCACCTTTCCCCAAAATACACGATAAGAAAAAATGGTGTAACTGATGATCACAGGGACGACTATAATTGCTCCCCAAAGAATAAAACTTAATGATTCTGGCGCTGCTGCAGATTGCCAAATAGTTAACTGACCCGGCACAATGTAAGGGAAGAAACTAAAAGCTAAGCCAAAAAAGCATAAAGCAAAAATAATAACCGCGGCAACAAACGGTTGCCAACAACCTTTATCATTGTGAGCAGGTAATCGTTTCAACTGCATTTGGCTATAAACAAACAAGGCAAAACACAATATTGGCAGGGGTAAAATATATAAGGTCGTGGGCCAAGCAAACCATTTTGCATAAACATCTGGGTTAATTAAGGGGTTTACTGCAGAAACTGCGACTACGCCAATAAAGCATAAAAGCCCAGTTTTTTTGGCCCAATTAACCGCTTGAACCTGTAATGCTCCTTCTGTTTTCATGATCAACCAACAGGCACCAATATAAGCGTATGCGGCAGCGACACCAAAAGCACTCAGTAAACTAAAAACATAAGCAGCTAAAGAGTTTTCAAAACCCATCACATACATGCCAAGCATATAACCTTGACTCATAGCAGCAAGTAATGAGCCCATTTTAAATACTTTGTTCCAAGTAGGCTTGTGACTAAATGCCGCTTTGGCTCTAAAATCAAATGCTACGCCACGTAATACTAAGCTAATTAATAGAACCGCGGTGGGTAAATAGAGCTCTTTGAAAATATGACTGTGGGCTGCGGGAAAGGCAATTAATAACAAACCAATGGCTAATACCAGCCAGGTTTCGTTAGCATCCCAAAATGGCCCTATAGAGGCAATCATCGTATCGCTATCATCTTTTTGTGTTAGGGGGAGCAATATGCCAACACCAAGGTCATAACCATCTAAAACGGCGTATAACAAGATTGAAAACCCCATCAGCGCAACAAAAATTACCGCGAGTGAATTAGCTTCAAACATAATTATTCTCCTTTTTTGTCATTGAGTTGATGACAGGTATAACTTTTTCATCATCTGTTATTTCTTCAATTTCAACCGCACGTTTTGCCATGGTAAATAGTGTGTGTAAATAAGCGGTCATTAACACCACATATAAAATGAGATAGAGAGATAGTGATAGAGCAACATTTCCTGGTGCAATATTGGTGGCGGCATCTTTCACTGTTAAAATGCCTGTTACTAGCCAAGGTTGTCTGCCTATTTCTGTTACATACCAACCCGCTAATGTCGCTAGCCATCCAGAGAAGCTCATGGCGACTAAGGCTTGTAATAACCATCGAGGCAAAGGTTTATCCCGCCAAAGTTGTATGCGACCCGCCCACGAAATTAATAGCATTAACATGCCAACGCCAACCATAACTCGAAAGGCATAAAATACTGGAGCTACCGGAGGATGATCACCTTCAAATTCATTTAAGCCTTTAATTTCGCCCTGAAGATCATGGGTTAAAATGAAACTTGCCATGTTAGGTATCGCTAGCTCAAAATGATTAGTTTTTTCTTGCTCATCTGGAATAGCGAACAGTAACAACGGAGCACCTTTTTCGGTATGCCACACGCCTTCCATCGCGGCTATTTTTTGTGGCTGATGCTCAAGGGTATTTAACCCGTGCATATCACCAATAAAAATTTGTAGCGGTGTTAAAAACATTGCCACGGTTAATGCTATTTTTAGGGTGAGTTTTGGTGCTTTTTTATCATCACCTTTAAGTAATCTATATGCACTGATACCTGCAACTAAAAAGGCTGCGGTCAAACCTGATGCGATAACCATATGCGATAAACGATAAGGAAAAGAGGGGTTGAAAATAATCGCTAACCAATCGACAGGAAAGGCAACATCATCACGCATTTCATGACCTTGTGGGGTTTGCATCCATGAGTTAAGAGCTAAAATCCAAAAGGCAGACAAGGTTGTACCTATGGCAACAATAAGGGTAGCTAAAGTATGTACTCTGGCTGAAACCCTGTTCATACCAAATAGCATAATACCGAGAAAGCCAGCCTCAAGGAAAAAAGCGGTTAAAACTTCATAACCCAATAACGGACCAGCAATATTCCCCACCGTTTCCATGAATTTAGGCCAGTTTGTACCGAACTGAAATGACATAGTAATGCCAGTAACAACACCAATGGCAAAGGTAATGGCGAATATTTTTACCCAAAACCGATAGGCGCGCATCCAAACCGGTTCGCCCGTTTGATCAAAACGAAATTTGAAAAAAAATAAAAACCAACTTAATGCGATGGTGATTGTTGGAAAGAGAATATGAAAACTTATATTAGCGGCAAACTGGATGCGTGAAAGCATTAGCGTTTCGAACATAATGGACTCCGTTAGCCCACTACTTACACGTTGATAAGTGCTAGGCTGTTAATTGAGAATATTCTGTGATTAGTGACAATAAAGTTAAGTGGAGGCTTAACTTTTATTAATTAATTTGTCTTTAAGGTTGATGACTTTAGTCACTCCAGCACCTAATTTCATTAGAGTATTAAGCTTGTCTGGACTCATGCTTTGTAACTCGCCAGCCCAATGAGTAACTGTCTCTAATAAATCATGAATTTCATGCATTTTTTCTTGTGCATAGACTTCTTTTTGATTGGCAGGCTCATCTAATAAATTATCACGTAAGAGTGAAAGAGTAGGGTCAACTTCTCGTTTGCGACGTTCTTCGAAGACTCTAGTTGCCATCTCCCAAATTGAACCTGCAGGAGAATAATATTCTTTTCTATCTTTAGGTTTATGCTGAACTTGCACTAAACGCCACGATTGTAGCTCTTTGATTCCCATGCTGACATTGCCACGAGATATATTAAGGGCTTCAGAAATATCTACAGCGGTTAATGGCTCTTGATGAATGATAAGCAAGCCATACATTTGACCGACAGTACGGTTAAAGCCCCAGCGGCTGCCCATTTCGCCACAATGCATTACAAAGGATTCAATTTTTGCAGTAAGTATCATAATAGTGTTCTGAAGTTTCAGTAATTTCTGAAAGTTTAAACTTATATTGATATAGATCAAGTTTTAATTATATTTATTTTTGACTCAGCATCATTTTATTGCATGGAAATTAATTAGGAAGGAGAAAGGGGTTTTTCTGTTTTTTTATTGTTTCTTCATCTTTTTCGACGAAGAAGAGTAGCTAAACCATCATTATTGGAGCAAGTTAAAGTGATAAAAACGTATCAGCGGAAGATGGTCATCGCAGTAAGTTAATTTTTATTGGCCAAAAAAAAGCATGTCATCAAGACATGCTTTTAATCATTTATTTGGATCTAGATTAGTCGCCGTTAAACTAATAAGTCCTGAATATTGGCTAAATCTTTTTTACCATTAATGATTTCATCTGGTGTTAACCCTGATAGTTCATGCGGGAACACTAACCATTCATCAGAGGTATGAATGAAGTAATCAGGTGCAAAATCAACTTTTGAATTTTGCGGTTTATACCAAGGACAAGCAACACGTACATCTTCTGGCATATTGTTACGCATATTTTGCTTTAACTGTTTAATTAAAGCATCGATACTGCGACCAGAGTCAAAAACATCATCAACAATTAATAAGCCATCGCCTGAATTAGCATTTTCAATAATGTAATGTAGGCCGTGAACTTTAATCTCTTTACTTTGCTGATTAATGCCGTAATAAGATGAAGTACGAACAGCAATGTGATCGGTTTCTATTTTTTTAAAATCGAAATATTCTTGAACAGCGATACCAATTGGTGCACCGCCTCGCCAGATACCAACAATAAACTGAGGGCGAAAGCCATCTTCAAATACTTTAGCGGCTACGCGAAAAGAATCTTCTAATAATTCTTGCGCGGTAATAAAACGTTTTTCCATGCCGAGGAAACCTTGTTAACAAATTATAAATTAAGGGGGGATTATAACCCGACAAAGTAAAATAGTGTACTGCTTGAGTACTTATAAATAACGCAGGTATCGATTACATCAAAGTGAAGCACTTTAAAAGGGATGTAATGCGTATGTTTGTTAGCTATTACAGCGTCGGGCTGCTTTGCACATCTTTATTATATTTATTCTTCAAAAATAACGGTATCTCAAACCTCATAACGTTTATTAATCAATTATTCGCTCACGCATTCAAGATCTTTCAGGTTTACAAATGATCACAATACATGGTTAGACCGATCGGTTTGTTTTGTGTATCTTATAGGTATTCCAACGACTAGATGTTTTATGACAATTCGAAACCTAATTCATTTGTGAAGATTGGATATAACTTAACTCAGCCAGTAAATCAGCTATGAATTCAATTATTACATTAGCCTAGTTGTTATTGGTTAGATTGGTGCTCATTCAGAATTATTATGGAGAATACATATGTTAGATCGTTTTTTTGAAAAGACTATCCGAGGTTATCTATTAATTACTGGTTTTTTAACTGCTACAGCATTTCTTACCTTTTTAGCACCTGAGTGGAGCATGGCAAATTTATTTTTCTATGATGAAAGCATGATGGAAAATAAGCGTTACTTACAGGCAACATATCAGCATTGGGGAGTAATGGTTGGCTGTATCGGTATTTTATTGATGGCATCGGCAAAGTATAAATCATTAAGAACCTCAACCATGCTTTACAGTGGCTTTGAAAAAGCAATGTTTGTTGGCCTGTTCTTCTACAACGTATGCGTGAATGATTATGAGTGGTTTTACGGCTGGAGCGGTGTATTTGCACTTGATGGCTTCGTTACTGTTTATTCACTCGTTTATGTTTATTACTACATCAATCGTGATAAATCTAAAACGCCTGCTCATCTACGTTAATAGTCAAACTACTAGGGAAATTAATAGTGAAGTGCCGTTTTATGTAACGGCACTTTTTAAGCGAACTTATTATATTACTGGGTTAAGCGCTTAGTTTCTTTCATCGCATTATCTAATATCGAACGATCTTTCTGTAACGCACACAGTAATGTACTGCCCAGCCATAGACTGTAAATAGCTCTTGAAGTCTCATAGCTATTTTCTAGAGAAAGATACTCTTCAGCGATACCTTGTTCAAAAAAATCAGACAGACAAGAAATTATTTTTTCAGCACCCTGATTAAGGGATTTTTGCATCTCGTTCGATGTGCCTGATAATTCACCCGACAACTTAACCACTAAACATTTAATCTGAAAATCTTCAGTGACTTTCGTCGTGCACCAGTTTTCAAAATACGCTTGCACTCTTTCTTGGCGAGTTATTGCTGTATTCGTTAAAAACTGATTCAGACTAGCTAAATGTTCTTCAAAATAATCATCTAGTAATATGCGACCAAAATCATCTTTTGATTTGAAATGATGATAGAAAGAACCTTTTGTTGCACCTGCAGCATTTATAATTGTCATGACTCCAACACCGGCGAAACCCTGTTCGCTAATGATGTCAAAACCTACATTGAGTAATTTCTGTTTTAAATCTTTCAAGGTTATAACTCCTAGGCAATTTAGTGGATATTATAAATGATTGCATACCGAACGGTCTAGTTTTACTTTTGGTTAAAAAACAGCTAGACCGATCGGTTTGTTTTGTGTATAGTGTCATCATTCCTCTGGGGAATCTAAACAAATAACTATTTAATTTGGGGACATTATGACTAACCGTTTATCAATCGTAATAGCTGGCGCGACTGGACTCATCGGTAAATCGACAGTAGAGCTAGCACTAGACAATGAAAGTGTTGACCATATCTACTCTCTGTCACGTCGCCCTATTACAATAGAGCATAGCAAGCTGACTCAATGGTTGAGCCCTGATTTATCAATACCCTCAGGAGGTGATGTACCTAGCTCGCCAATTATCGGTGTGATCACATTAGGAACAACGTTAAAAAAAGCAGGAAGCAAAGAAAAACTTAGAGCGATTGATGTCGATTTAGTGGTTAATGTTGCCAAAGGTATGCACAAATTAGGCGTGAAACAAATTATTGTTGTTTCTTGTCTTGGTGCTTCTGTTAACTCTCGTTCGCACTACCTTCGTTGCAAAGGTGAAATGGAAGCAGAGTTGCAACAACTTAAATTCGAACAAGTCACCTTTATGCACCCAGGGTCATTGGTTGGCTCTCGTGAAGAAATAAGAAAGGATGAGAAAGTACTTCAATGTGTTTTGAACATACTAAGTCCTTTGATGGAGGGTGTGTTGGCAGATTTTAAACCGGTGAAAGCACATGATGTCGCAGATGCTATTGTTAAGTTAGCGGTTGAAGAAAATACTAATATTAACAAGCGGGTAGAGCATATAAGAACACCTCAAATACTCAATTTATGTAGTTAATTAGATAGCAACCAGTTCGGAGAAGTTGATCATGACAATATTTAATATCAAAACAATTATCACAGCTGCAATCGTCGGCATTACATTATCAGGTTGTGGCGCAGGCCAAGAAAGTGTGCAGGGTGATGTTGACTTAATCGCTGTTGATGACAGAGTTATTTTGGTTAACAAAGAAGCTGAAGAGCAAAAATTGCAACAACTTCTCACCATAGATCACTCGCGTTTAGCTAAAAAAGAAGAGGCTGAGCTGGCAGCAAGTAGAGTTGCTTTATATTCTGATATTGCACTTAACACAGATCTCATTGCACAAAACACCTTAGTTGGTCTTGATTTGCCATTTCGGGTAATTTCCTATGCAGAAGATGATTTAATCAAAACTATGTATACAGATGCTGCTTTTTTGCAAAAAAGACATAACTTGTCTGACACGGATGCCTTACAAAATTTCCAAACAAAAGCGTCTAAATTAGTCAAAGGTGTTCCTGACGCTCAACCTGTTAATTCAAATGCGCTTAGTCATAACTATGGCATTAAAAAAATTGAATCTGAATTTGATTTTAAAACGACATTATCAAACATAAAACGTGATGTGCTAAAAGAAGGCGATACACTTTGGTTTATCAATTTGGATTATAAGGCTGAAGCTAAAAAAATAGGCAAATCACTACCTGATGCCACCTTACTTGTCTTCGGAGCACCTGCTCCAGGGGCAACTGCTATGTCAGATTTTCCTAGCATAGGCCTTGATGCTTTCGGTCAGAAAGTACTTGTTTATGTGGAGGAGGGCAAAGTGATTGTTGCCTATAACGATATCGTTGATATGTCACAACTGCATTATCAAGAAAATGCACTAGCGCACAGAGTAATTAACTACCGCCTTGGCAAAACACTCTCAAATGCCGTAGAAAAATAGTTTATGTAGCGAGAAGTAACACATCATAGCAAGTCGCTATGATGTGAATTTTCCTGCCTGAAAATTAACTGTTGCACTCAGTTTACTCACTTTAGAGCGTTGATAACCATGAAGGATAATTAGTTATGGAAGTAAATCAATTTACCGCATTGTATTTTTCTTGGGAGAAAATGAGCGCTTTGTTTTTTATTGCTATTGGATTGATAGGCGTTGCAACGGCACTATTTTTCTGGCAGAAAACAGCATCAGAAATCCTTCGGTTAGCACCTTATCCCTTGGTTATCTTTGGTAGCTTATCACTCATTGTCGGCTGTACCATTTTCTTTCGCACAGAGGCACAAGTGAGCGGTTTACTCTCGTTAGTACAATTAGATCCCACGAGCTACTTTTCACAAGAACTTGAGAGAATCACAAGTGTTAACCAAAATTGGATGCTTTATAAATGGGGAGAGCTTTTAGTTATCATAGTTTCCCTAATTATTATCATGATATTTCCTGATAAGTCTGCTCTTTTAGGAATGGCACTAGCCGCTATTATGATAGCAGTACCGCTTCTCACGCTTGATATTATTGGTGAGCGAAATGGTCTGTGGTATATGGCGCAAGTAAAAGCATACGAGGCATCGTTATGAACCTTTTAGAGTGCAAAACAATCTTTTTGTTGAGCCTATGGAAAACCTATGTTGGTCCTGCGCTAGGAGTTAGTTTCGATATGACTTATATCGAAGCCGTTGGTTACACCATGTTAGGTGCTGGCGTGACTGTATTTGCCACGCTCTATTTTGAGCAAAAGGTAACACGAGCATTTAAGTCACTGATGGGAGTTTTTACAAATAAGAATGCACAAAAATCGCCTACGTTTAAACCTGTCTTACGTAAAGCGCTGGTTTTCTACAATCGTTATGGATTTTGGGGATTAATGGCTTTGACACCTATTTTAATTGGTCTTCCTATTGGAATTTTAATTGCAGTACGTCTAGGCACTACCAAGCATAAGGTCGCTGTGACTGTGTTGCTTATGTCACTTTGTTGGTCGAGTTTATCTTACATAGTGACGATAAATGGAGCGGAGCAACTCGGTATATAAATGATCAGAGCGTTAGTCTGTGGTTTATTCTTTTCAAGGTTAGTTAAGGAATTGCTAGGAGCATAGATTGATTCACACAAAAACACCTCATTCTACCTGAGCAGTCATTACTCAGACAAATACGATAAACCATGCTTTCGATATTGATAGTTATTATTAATCCCTTCATCTTTTCGATAATTGAATTTTGTCGTATGGCTAATGCAGGTTAGTTTTTGGAACTAATATTTGATTGTACTAAAGTCCCCTTAGTGCGCAGAGAGGAAGTAAAGTTTTGAAATTTTGAGTGTTTGTCAAGGTCAACTGAACATCAGTTAGTTGACCTAAGCAAATCGATAGCTAAATTCAAAATCATTGGCAAAGCGGACACTCAAAAAATCGATTTTAAGACTAATTTCATGATCAAAAAAGCAAAATACAGTTATAGAACGAGAACAATATCTATGACCTCTGCAAGCTCAAAGCCGACTGTGGATTCAAATTCACTAGCAGCGGAGAAAACTCCGTTAGTACATATATATTAAATATTATTATCATGTTTCACTCAAAATTCATTAATATAAGCGAATATGATTTATTGTATAAAATCAGAAGCTTGAGTTTGTAGTAATATCAACTGATTACATATCAAACCAACTGATTACAAGTCAGTTGCTAGGTGGAGGTAGTGATTCCTTTCTACGGATTTTTAGCGGTGTTAGTGTAGCGAATTACCATAATTGACACCACTAAATATTAATTAATAACAGCACTAGGGTGGTTGTTTTACCTAGTTTAAATCTAATAATTTTGACGGTTTTAATATAGTTGTAGATGAAATTCATTCACCTAATTTGATTATCATAGTAAAACTAGTTTAAATTACAGTATGTTAATATATATTTAATAAATCCAACTAGTTATTAAATTAATCGTGTCATTTTTTTTTACAGATTCAAATAACAAAAACTAGTGGCACTAAGCAATACATTGAAATAATTAAACATTTAATCTTTGGTGTGAATTGTGCATTAAAAGTAAAGAAAGTGAAGTAAATTACTATTTTAACTATTACCTACCTAAATCAGTGGCAAGGGATTAAAAAGGATAAAGAGATGAGAAATAAATACTTAAATATGGCCTTAGCTGGGCTGCTTTTATTTGCTACTAGTTTGGCTAATGCAGGTATTATCGAAGTAGATTACACACTTGTTCAGGGCAGCAATTCATACACCGGTAATTTTGCTGGTGAAGACACCAACTCAAATGGCTTGCTGGAAAACAACGAGCTTACAGTCTTTATTAGTGATTATTTCTTTGTTGACAACGGAGATTTACTTGATAATGGCTGGTATGATTTCGGTGATTTTGATATTTCTAGTAATACATGGATAGCAAATGGGTTCGACTGGACTACGAACGCGAATGCATATTTCACTTGGCGCAATCAGGGTAATAGCTGGAACACCAGCTGGGTCGATAGTGTTTCAACAACTATAACTTCTACCATTTCAGTTCCAGAACCATCTACACTTGCGATTTTTGCATTAGGAATGATTGGTTTAGCATCACGTCGATTTAAGAAATAATCTTAATCGTTTAAAATTGTTTATTCTAGAAACATCAATTGTAATGATTGGTGTTTTTTTGTTTCTGTTATTTGGTAATTTTTAATTGTAAATATTTCCGACACATACAAATGTATTAGAAGTGATTTACACCTGTAAACCACCACCATAGGATTAAGTATCCTTAGTTAATTCTGATTAATAAAGGCTTTTGGCGATGACCACTAAATAATTGGCACTACTTGAGTATGATTTTTCTTTTTTAACCAAAAAAACATTCCTCTCGACTATAATGGTGGCTAACTTGCCAGTCGACTCATAGGTCAAAATTACCATCAATATACTCATATTTTTATCTATGTGGGAACGTCAGCTATCGGGAAACTGCCAGAATAATGTGATTATTAAACCATGTCCGCTGTAGATCAAAACATACAAAAATTTTCAGTTTACATTCTCACATGCTAATGTATTCAGTGTGGCATTAGTTAACTAAGCTGCATATTTTTATAGTTGTTCAGCATTGATGGTTGCTCTTATTTTTCTTGATGGGTAATAAATGGGTACCCATAAGAAATAACTTTCTGTTACTTATAATAAATTTCAGACATAAAAAAACCGCAATTAAGCGGTTTTTTACATAAACGATTATCTGTTTATGGCCAAATCTAAAAGTTACTAGGTATAACTAAAAGACTAAAAAGGTCTTCTTTTGGTGGAGCGGGGGGGAATCGAACCCCCGTCCAAAAAGCCTACATTCTCGGTACTACATGCTTAGTCGCTCGTTTATTTAACCAATTAGACGCCAAGCGACAGGCTTCGTCATGGTGAGCTCGATACTATTTCGCGGTTCAGTCTCAAGCAAACTTCCCTCGCTAACCTATTTGGGGTGACCATCGATCCTCTAACCAATAGGTGAGATTTCAAGGCGATGGCTAGCCTAAGCGGCTAGTGCGAACGTATCGTCGTTAGCAATTATAGTTTTGCGGCTTTTTACCAGGCAAACCGCCCCTGGGCATGCACCTTGAGTTTCATGAATCTTGTCGAATCCTAGATCCGCCCCAAAGTTTTTTCTTTTTTTCTTATAGGCAAGTTCGATAAGCCTATAAAGCGCATTATACAGCGCTTAACTTAAATAGACAACGTGGTATTTTTTAACCACTTACCTAACAAGCAGCCTACTAAATTATCGGTCTAAGTTTTTATTCTTCATTAAACGGCCTTTATCAACAGCCCATTCTCTGTCTTTGATATCAGAACGTTTATCATGATCTTTTTTACCTTTACCCAAGTAAAACTCGAGTTTCACCCAACAGGCTTTCCAGTACATAGCCGTTGCAATCAAAGAGTAGCCGTCACGTTCAACAGCAGCGATGATTTTATCTAGCTCTCTACGGTTAAGTAATAATTTTCTATCACGATTTGGATCACATACAACGTGACTAGAAGCCGAATTTAGAGGTGATATTTCAGCACCTAATAAATAAGCTTCACGGTCTTTAATATGTACGTAACAATCAGAAATATTTACTTTGCCACTTCTAATACTCTTAATTTCCCAACCTTGTAAGCTCATTCCGCCTTCAAACTTGTCCGTTAAGCTATAGTTGTGCCTCGCTTTTTTATTTAAAGCGATAGTATTACTGTTAGATTTTTTTTTAGATTTTTTCTTAGCCATCTTTATCATCCATTCCTTTGCCACAATAAGCAGCAAACGCGGTGATTATACTGAGAATAAATTTCTTTTGCATGAGAAAATCCTATTTAGGATGAAAATTTATAGATTGGTGCGCTTTTTGTGATGTTTTGCTATCATGTCGGGCATTGAATGGGGGCAACATGTGGAGTAGTAATGCCAACCATAAGTCGTAGTGCTTTAGTGATGTACAGTGTTGATCAGATGTACCAGTTAATAAATGATATCCCAGCGTATCCTAAGTTTTTGCCAGACTGTAATGACAGCAAGGTTATAGATGAAGATGAGCAGTCGGTAACCGCAGCGTTACTTGTTTCTAAAGGTGGGTTGAGTAAGTGGTTTACTACTAAAAATACTTTGATATCTAATGAGAGAATTCATTTGTCGCTTGTTGACGGCCCTTTTAAAAAACTTGAAGGGAACTGGTTACTCACACCTTTATCAGATGATGCTTGTAAGGTGAGTTTAGAGTTGGAATATGAGTTTTCAAATAAGCTCGTTTCTTTAGCTTTTGGTAAAGTCTTTGGACACTTTAGTAATAGTTTAGTGCAGGTTTTTACCCAGCGAGCGAAAGAAATTTACGGAGTTAATGTTTAATTATGGTCTCAGATAGCAGTGAATTTAGTCAATTGGATGATTCAATAAACGACGATAAAGTAACGATTGAAGTTGTTTATGGTGTCCCGCACAAGCAAAAAATACTGACCTTAATACTTGCAGAAGGCTCGACGGTTGAACAAGCCATTTTAGCTTCTGGTGTTATCGACTTGTTTCCTGAAATTGACTTAAAGGTTAACAAAGTAGGCATTTGGAATAAGGCGGTAAAACTATCACAAGTCCTAAATGATTTAGATAGGATAGAAGTGTATCGCCCGCTAATAGCAGACCCTAAAGATGTTAGGAAGCGTCGAGCGGAAAAAGCTAAGTTAGAAGGGCGCGCTGATAAAACAACGGGTGGCCGAGTAAACCCTTTGAGAGTTGATGCGAATAAGTAGCCTTTAGCATAATGGTTTATAGCAAAAAAAAACGGCATTTAAGCCGTTTTTTTATCTCTAATTATTGTCTACTTTCCATCTGTAGTCTTATTTTTTAACTACCGGATTTTGCTCTTTACCAACATTATTGGCATTGGCTGGTTCAGCTTGAACGGTCGGGGCATTAAAAGGGATATTAAAATTATCAGATAATTCAAAGTCACCGGAAGCCGAGATTAATTTGTCATTAGAAAAATTAATAATGAATTGTTTTTTCATGTCGAAATCTCTGCTTCGACCAGACTTCAACTTGTAGACATAATTCCAAGTATCATTATTAAAAGCATCTACAACAACTGGGCTACCTAATATAAATTTAACCTGCTCTTTGGTCATACCTACTTGTAATTTATCAATGCTCTTTTGCTCAAGGTAATTACCTTGGGGAACATCGTAACGGAAAACCCAACTAGAACAAGCAGATAACGATAGGGCAGTGATAATAATGGCAACACGAAAATACATAAAATTTATTTACCTTTAAGTAGCTCAAAAAAACAGGCTAAAAGTGTGAGCAGGGATAATACCCAAGCCCAGCATGGATTCAAAGCTATTTATTGCATCAGTGAAAAAAACTCTATTTACACCACCTTAATGAAAGTAAGTGGTTTACCTGTTCAGCTCACTTTTTACTAAAATGATGGTATGTAAATGAGCCTAACTGGCTAGTAGCTCTTGCGCATTTGCTAAACTGTGCTGAGATATTTTATCCCCTGCAAGCAAGCGAGCAATTTCTTTGACCCGATTAGATTCATTTAGTTCACTTACTTGGGTTTCTGTTAGTTCACCATCAGTTAACTTGCTAACAAAGAGCTGCTGATGTCCCTTACATGCCACTTGTGGTAAATGGGTAACACAAATAACTTGTGTATTTTTCGATAGCTGCTTGAGTTTTTTACCGACCATAGCCGCTGTAGGGCCACTGATACCCACGTCGACTTCATCAAATATAAGTGTTGGTGTGATCACTTTATCAGCGAGAATAACCTGCATTGCCAGGCTAATACGTGATAATTCACCACCAGAAGCAACTTTATGCATCGCTTCAAGTGCTTGTCCTGGGTTAATACTAACTTGAAAACTAATCGTATCTATTCCATTGGTATTGATAACGTCTTTGCTAGTGTCTTGCTTTTTACCATTTTCGACGTCAATAACGAATTGTCCGTGGGGCATATTCAACTCTTGCATGCTTTTACTGATCAACTTGCTCAACTTTTTAGCTGACTTTTGTCGTGACGTTGATAAAACTTCAGCACTTTCAATGTAGTGCTGCTTAGTCTGCTCCAATTCTTCAATAATGGTGTTAATACGTGTTTCATCACCAGATATGGAAGCGAGTTGCTGTTTTAATTCGCTATGGAAGTTAACTAAGTCTTCAGGTGATAGTTGGTGTTTTTTAGCCAACTGTACTGCGGTAGAGTAACGCTCTTCAATGATAGCGTAACTTTGAGGGTCTAGCTCTAATTGTTGATAGTAGTGCGATAAATCGTTATTTGCTTCGTCTAATTGAATGAGGGTATCTGACAATATAGTAGCAACATCGCTTAATTGATTATCAACCCGGGCGATTGAATTAATATTTTCGCTACACTCTCTTAGTGAATCTAATATATTAAAATTATCATTTTCGGATAAGCTTTGTAGTGTACTAAGTGTTGAGTCCAATAAGTCTTGCGCATTACTGTGACGCTTATAATCTTTTTCTAAGGTAGAAAACTCATCAGGTTGTAATGCAAATTCGTCAAGTTCAGTTACTTGGTACTGAATAAGTTGCTGTTCTGCTTCACGCTGTTGTTTACTTTGATGCAGCATGTCTAACTCTTTATTGAGCTTATTCCATTGTTGGGCATAATGTTTTACTGCACTGAGTAAAGGAGCGTGATTGGCGTAGTTATCCAGTAAACGACATTGCTGATTGGCTTTAACGATAAGCTGATGATCGTGCTGACCATGGATATTAATTAAGAGCTGCCCCACCTCTTTTAATTGGACTAAAGGAACTTGGCTACCATTGATATAAGATTTTGAACGACCTTCAGCGGAAATAACGCGGCGAAGTATACATTCGTTATCATGCTCAGAAACGAGCTCATGTTGTTTTAGCCAAGCGCGGGCCATTTTGTTTTTCTTTATTTCAAATGTGGCGGCTAAATCCGCTTTTTTACAATTTGGTCTAACAACATTGGTTGTTGCCCTATCACCTAAGCATAAACCCAGTGCATCTATAGCAATTGATTTCCCTGCGCCAGTTTCACCGGTAATCGTTGTCATACCCGATTGCCAATCAATATCTAATGAACGGACAATAGCAAAATTTTGAATGTTAAGTTGCAGCAGCATAGTTAACCTTTGAATAAGCATGAATAAAAAACCAGTAACTGTTAATTTATACAGTAAATAGTTTTTGTACAAGCTTATTTGGAATTATTTTTATTTGACTGTGTCGGATTATTTTACAAAGTCTTTAATGTTTAAACATGAACTAATGTGGAACACTTTGAAATTGTTTAATATTTATGCTCTGGCATTTATTATGCTTCACAAATTGGGAAAATCTATATTTTTAATTCGTAACCTAAAATAAATATGAGGTCACTATGAGTAAATTTATATCGATCATTCTAGTAACATTTACATTATTAAGTTTTAATACATTCGCATCATTAATAGGAGATGAAGTTTTTCTGTCATGTATGCAAAGTTCTGGTTCTGATGAAGCGGTTTGTGAAGGTAATGGGGCACTTTCTTCTATCGTCAGTGCTGGTATAGAGTATCCTGATTATTTCAACTTTGAAAACTCATTATCAATTAACGTTAACGCCGACTCTATTGACGTTACCTTTGCCAACGGCCCATATTGTGGTTGGTTTACTTGTGACGGACAAGGTCTCTTGGAGTTTTGGCTCACTGATTTGGATTGGGTAGGTATGCCATCTGGTTTCATTACCGGTATAAATGTGGATACCAATATGACAGGAGTACAAACAGGATTTGATGAGCACAGTGTTCATTTTGCATTACCAGAAACAACTGTTACCTCTGATATGTTTCTTCATATTGACATACTTACAGATCACTCTGAGGTTCCTGAGCCATCAACACTTGCTATTTTCGCATTAGCTTTGATTGGTCTAGCATCACGCAGATTTAATAAAAACTCTTAATTATTTATTGTGCAATTGGATTCATAAAAACATCATTGGTTAACTTTGGTGTTTTTTATTGAAGGTCTTTTTTCACTATAATAGTTATCAAAAACTATGTTTAGACTCAATGCCAACTTTTATTGGTTAGCATCAGTATCTTTAGGTCTATCTTACAGAAGGACGCATACATTCTAGTATTTATGATTAGCTTAGGTAAGTTCTAAGTACGAAGATTAGATTAGATTAGTGGGCTCTAGCTTACAGTACAGCTAAAGCCCTATTTTGATAATAATACTGACTACTGTTTATGATTAAACAGTATGAAGAGCTTAATAAAGCTTGTTACCCCAGCTCAATTTATTTCGTAATACATTAAAGTAATCATGATCTAACGGGTGAATTAAACGAATGCTACATTCACTCTTTTTGATGATAACTTCATCACCTGGCATAACTGTTAAAATAACATGGCCATCACAACTTACTTGCAAGTTCTCGTGGTTATCGTTGGCTAAAATTAATTTAATTTCACTATTACCATCAACCACAATAGGACGGCTGGTTAACGTATGGGGAAACATTGGTACCAGAGATAAGGCATTTAAATTGGGGGTTAAAATAGGGCCACCCGCAGACATGGAATAAGCAGTTGAGCCGGTTGGTGTTGAAATTATTAACCCATCAGAACGTTGGCTAAACATAAAGGTGCCGTCAATATAAACTTCAAACTCAATCATGCTGGCAACTTTGCCGGCATGGAGAACGGCCTCATTTACTGCGCTATTAGAGCTTTTTAGTTTTCCGTGGCGATAAACTTCTGCTTCAATAATAAAACGTTGTTCACTACGAGACTTACCTGCCAAGATTTGTTCTAAAGGCTCTATGATTTCAGAAGGCGACAGATCAGTTAAAAAACCTAAGTTACCGCGGTTTACACCAATCACGCCAATATCAAAACAAGCAAGCACACGCGCTGCGCCAAGCATGTAGCCATCACCACCAATAACAATGGCGAGATCTGCTTGTTCGCCAATGTCAGTTAATGTACCTGTTTTAATTTTTTTTATGTCGAGCGATTGTGCTACCGATACTTCTACAATGACTTGATACTTATTTGCTAATAAATATTTGTGCAATGTTTGTATAGTGGCACTGGCGCCATCATGATTTGGTTTGCCAATTAGACCAATAGTTTTATAGTGTTGAGCCATAACGGTTATTTACTTAGTTTGCTAGTGTTAGGAGCAGTTTCGCTGGATTTTGTTCACTTGTAAAGTTCACTTTTTACAAAATGTTTTTAAATCAAGCTTGAATCATTTTAGAGAGTCCCCATAATGTCACCAATAGTTATAAAATTAAGGTCTTTCCATGACAACAGAATCAACGAACAATAATGAAGAGTTAACTGCAGAGCAAATAGCAGATGACATTGTAAAACAAGCTGAAGAGCAAGTAGAAGAGCAACACGATCATGCTCATGAAGTGATCAGTGCTGAACAAGAAAAAATTAACGAATTAGAATTAGCGTTAGCTACAGCCCAATCTACGGTTGCTGATCAAAAAGATTCAGTTATACGTGCTAAAGCCGAAGTAGACAATATTCGTCGCCGCGCCGCGCAAGATGTAGAGAAAGCACGTAAGTTTGCTTTGGAAAAATTTGCGGGCGAAATGTTGACGAGTGTTGATAATTTGGAAAGAGGGCTTCAAAATATTGATAAAGAAGATGAAAGCAATAAAGGTATTCTTGAAGGTATTGAATTAACGCTGCAAGGCTTAATTACGTCATTAGATAAATTTGGTGTAAAAGCGGTTGATCCACAAGATCAGCCTTTTAACCCTGAACTTCACCAAGCAATGTCAATGCAAGAAGTACCAGGTGTTGCGCCAAATACAGTTATTGCAGTAATGCAAAAAGGTTACGAATTAAATGGTCGTTTAATTCGACCTGCTATGGTGATGGTATCTAAAGCCGCGCCAAGTGTTGATGCTACTGCGTAAAAAGCGGCATCGATTAATCACTACGATTAAATAAAAAAGCAAAGAGCTTAGCTCTTTGCTTTTTTTTTGCCTTAATTTCAGGAGTATTGAATAAAAGTGTCTATTTTTGAAATATCTTCAGGGAAACTAGGTCTTTTACAATATAATTCCTTTAAATACCCTATGTCTACTATGCATCATATTTTTAAAACCATGGTTATTGTTTTTGTGAGCCTTTTTATCACAGCAAGCTTTACAGTAAACGCAAGTGAAACCGCAAAACCTTGGCAATTAAGCACTCAAAATGGCGAAGTGATTAGTTTAGAACAGTATGCCAATAAGCCTATAATTCTACATTTTTGGGCCACTTGGTGTCCTTACTGTAAAAAGCTTCAGCCAACTTTAGTCGCGCTGCAAAAAAAATATCAAGCACAAGGCGTTGAACTCATCTCAATTAGTTTTAATGAAGATGAAGGGGCATTGCCTCAAGATGAAATTCATCGCAGGGGCTACGCCTTTTTAACGGCCGTAATGGGAGAGGAGGTTGCTAGGCTTTATGGCGTAAGAGGAACCCCAACTACATTTTTTATTAATAGAAAAAATGAAATAATTTGGAAAACGTCTAGTTCAGACAAAACTGACCCACGTTTTGATTTAGCGTTGCAAGAGATTATTAAAAAATAGATACCGTACTTTCCTCGCTCAACAACTTATTAAAGGTGATTTCCTCAGTCGAATTACCTTTTTCCAACTGTTTTTTGCTTATTCTTAACAAAAAGCGAATTTTTTTAAATTTTTCTATTGAAAAGCATTTTGCCGACCCCACTTATTATTCAACAAACAATTTAATCAAAAAAACTTTATCTATTTAGATAAAGATAAATGAATAGGAGCTCCCAAGATGGGCAAAATTATTGGTATTGACCTAGGAACAACTAACTCATGTGTTGCTGTTTTAGATGGTGACAGTGTACGTGTTATTGAAAATGCTGAAGGCGATCGTACGACCCCTTCAATTATCGGTTATACAGCTGAAGGCGAAACATTAGTAGGTCAACCTGCTAAACGTCAATCAGTGACTAACCCAGAAAATACTTTATACGCAATTAAACGTTTAATCGGCCGTCGTTTCGAAGATAAAGAAACTCAACGTGATATCGATATTATGCCATTTGGTATAGTTAAAGCGGATAACGGTGATGCTTGGGTTGAAGTTAAAGGCGAGAAAATTGCTCCACCACAAGTTTCAGCTGAAGTTCTTAAGAAAATGAAAAAGACTGCTGAAGACTTCTTAGGCGAAGCAGTAACTGAAGCGGTTATTACTGTTCCTGCTTATTTTAACGATTCACAACGTCAAGCAACTAAAGATGCTGGTCGTATTGCTGGTCTTGAAGTTAAACGTATTATCAACGAACCTACTGCTGCTGCTCTTGCTTACGGCATGGATAAGCAAGAAGGTGACAAAGTTGTTGCTGTTTACGATTTAGGTGGTGGTACATTCGATATTTCTATCATTGAAATTGATGAAATGGATGGCGAGCATACTTTTGAAGTACTAGCGACTAACGGTGATACTCATTTAGGTGGTGAAGATTTTGATAACCGTCTAATTAACTACCTTGTAGCTGAATTCAAAAAAGACCAAGGCATGGATTTAACAACTGATCCATTAGCTATGCAACGTTTAAAAGAAGCTGCAGAAAAAGCGAAATGTGAACTTTCTTCAGCACAGCAAACAGATGTTAACTTACCTTACATCACTGCTGACGCTTCTGGTCCTAAGCACATGAACATCAAAGTGACTCGTGCTAAATTAGAATCATTAGTTGAAGATATGGTTAAAGCAACGTTAGAGCCGCTTAAGCAAGCCCTTAAAGATGCAGACTTATCAGTAAGCAAAATTGATGATGTTATCTTAGTTGGTGGTCAAACACGTATGCCACTTGTACAAAAAGCGGTAACTGATTTCTTCGGTAAAGAGCCTCGTAAAGATGTTAACCCTGATGAAGCTGTAGCTTCAGGTGCTGCGGTACAAGCAGGTGTTCTTTCTGGTGATGTGACTGATGTTCTTCTTTTAGATGTAACACCATTATCATTAGGTATTGAGACTATGGGTGGTGTGATGACTAAAGTTATCGACAAAAACACAACTATCCCAACTAAGCAATCTCAAACATTCTCAACAGCTGACGATAACCAAGCTGCTGTAACTGTTCATGTTTGTCAGGGTGAGCGTAAGCAAGCTTCAGCAAACAAATCTTTAGGTCAATTTAACCTTGAAGGTATTGAGCCAGCACCACGTGGTACTCCACAAATCGAAGTAACATTTGATATTGATGCTGATGGTATCTTGCACGTAACGGCTAAAGATAAAAATACTGGTAAAGAACAAAAAATCACTATCAAAGCATCTTCTGGTTTATCTGATGATGAAGTAGAGCAAATGGTACGTGATGCTGAAGCTAATGCTGATGCTGATGCTAAGTTTGAAGAGTTAGTAACTGCTCGTAACCAAGCTGATGGCATGGTTCACGCAACTCGTAAGCAAGTTGAAGAAGCAGGCGAAGAGTTACCAACTGAAGATAAAGAGAAAATTGAAGCAGCATTAACTGAGCTTGAAGAAGCTATTAAAGGCGATGATAAAGAAGCAATTGAAGCTAAAACTCAAGCGCTAATGGAAGCATCGGCTAAGTTAATGGAAATTGCTCAAGCTAAAGAACAAGCTCAAAGCGCTCCTGAAGGTTCGGCTCAAGAAGCTGATGCTGCACCAGCAGATGATGTAGTTGATGCTGAGTTTGAAGAAGTTAAAGACGATAAGTAATTATTTGTCTACTGATAAACTTTAAAACATTGTTAGAAGTACTCACGTAGTAAACTACGATCCGTGCTTCCTCCTTGCTCTAAAGTGAATCAGCGACAACTAATTAGCTTATTTAGTTGTTATTTTAAAGCGTCGATATTACTCGGCGCTTTTTGTGTATAAGAAATCAGTAATTAATTTTAAATTGGTGCTGATTTTCTTGATGATTTTGAAAAGTAACATTTAAAAGCACCAAGAAAATTAGCCTCAATCAACTTGAAGTAAAGAATATATTTATGTCAAAACGTGATTATTATGAAGTCTTAGGGGTTAGCCAAGACGCCTCTGAGAAAGAAGTAAAAAAAGCTTATAAAAAGTTAGCAATGAAATATCACCCGGATCGTACCAAAGGTGATAAGTCTAAAGAAGAAACATTTAAGGAAGTTAAGGAGGCTTATGAAGTCCTCAATGACGACCAGAAACGTGCTGCTTATGATCAATACGGTCATGCTGCTTTTGAACAAGGTGGTCACGGTGGTGGCGGTGGATTCGGCGGCGGTGGTGGCTTTGGTCAAGACTTCGGCGATATCTTTGGTGATATTTTCGGTGGCGGAGGCGGCGGTCGTGGACGTCAGCGTCAGCAACGTGGCAGCGATTTACGTTATAATGTAGATTTATCGCTGGAAGATGCGGTTAAAGGCAAAAGCTTAGAAATTAAAGTACCTACGTATGTAAGTTGTGAACCTTGTGATGGCTCTGGTGCTAAACCAGGTACTTCAGCTAAAACATGTAGCACTTGTCATGGTCACGGCCAAGTACAAATGCGCCAAGGTTTATTTGCTGTTCAACAAACGTGTCCTACTTGTAGCGGCAAAGGTAAAGTTATTGCTGATAAGTGTACTTCATGTCGTGGTCAAGGACGTGTTGAGAAAACTAAAACCTTATCAGTTAAAATTCCAGCAGGCGTTGATACTGGCGATAGAATTCGTTTATCAGGTGAAGGTGAAGCTGGTGAACATGGCGCACCTGCAGGTGATTTGTATGTACAAGTAAATGTAAGAGATCATGACATATTTGTTCGTGATGAAAACCACTTGTATTGTGAAGTGCCGATTAGCTTTGTTACCGCTGCGCTTGGTGGTGAAATTGAAGTACCTACATTAGGTGGCAAAGTTAAGCTTAAAGTACCTAAAGAAACACAAACGGGGAAAATGTTCCGTTTACGTGGTAAAGGCGTTAAGTCGGTACGTAGTTCTTCTACGGGTGATTTAATGTGTAAAGTTGTTATTGAAACGCCAGTAAATTTATCTGGTGATCAGGCTGACTTATTACGTCAATTAGAAGAAAAGATGGCCAGTAGCAGCAAAAAGCATAGCCCAAAAGAAACGGGTTTCTTTGATGGTGTTAAGAAATTTTTTGATGATCTTAAAAGCTAGAACTTTTAGCTGATTAGTTCGTTAAAATAAAAATCCCGCGTTATTAACAATAACTGCGGGATTTTTTATGTCTGATATTTATCATTGATTTGTTAGAAATTGATATACCTAACTAGAGCAACTACTCGTCGAAGTTAGGTAAAATACCACTGCGACTGTGTTCGAATACCAGTGATGTTTCTACTGTTGTTACTTCATCACGAGAGGTTATATTTTTAAAAACAAACTGACGTAAATGTTCACTATCTTTTACTGACATATGGATATAGTAATCATAGCTACCACCCATATGATATAGGTTTAATATCTCAGGATGTTTCAATAAATCATCACGCAGGCCATTAACAATCTCCTCAGAATAAGGTTGTAAACGAATGGCTGCGATGGCTTCAATATTGCCGCCGATAGTTTGCAAGTTAACATCGATAAATGCGCCTTTAATAACACCACTAAGCTTTAAGCGCTTAACTCGCTCTAAACAAGTTGATGGGGCAATACCTATTTTGGCTGCAAGTTCCTTATTTGTAATATCTGCATCATCATATAATATAGTCAATACTTGTAAATCGATGCTATCGAGCTTCTTCATTTGTCACCTGTAAATTTATTGCCGCTTCATTAGGTTAAATACTACACTTAATGCGGGTGTTGAGACTAGTTAAATAATCACATTATTTGAATTTTTGACATCATTAGTTAAATTATCCGAATTAATTTTAGACTTTAGTCGAGAAAGCTGTGTTATATCGTGATAAAGTCGTTACAAACTTTCACATTGATAATGTTTGCCAGTGCTATGTATTCTGACATATTATGGCTATATCTCTAGATATCGTGACTTCTCATAATAAAAATTAAAAGGTTCACTCTATGACTTTGCTTTGGATACCCTTGCTATCCTTACTTGGCAGTATTATTTCCTCAATGACGGGTAAATTATCGCGTAATCAATCTACAACCTTGACGTTATTGACACCGGTCATTGCGTTAGCATTTGCGATTAGCTTAGCGCCTGCAGTGTTCGCTGGTGATGTTATTCGTGAAACCATTTCTTGGATCCCATTACTCGGCATAGATATCGCTTTTCGTTTGGATGGTTTAGCGCTCTTGTTTGTTTTCATGATCTTAGGCATTGGTATCTTAGTTATCTTTTATGCTCGTTATTACCTAAGTAGTAATGATTCTATGCCCAAACTTTATGCTTATTTAATGCTGTTTATGACTGCGATGCTCGGTATTGTTATGTCAAACAACATCATACAGTTGTGGTTTTTTTGGGAGCTGACCAGTATTAGCTCGTTTTTGTTAATCAGTTATTGGTGGCATAAAGCTGAAGCTCGTAAGGGCGCTATAATGGCCTTAACCATTACAGGTGGTGGTGGTTTAGCATTACTGGCTGGTTTGCTTTTATTAGGTAATATCGTAGGTAGTTATAATTTAGATATTATTTTAGAGAGCAGAGAAATTATCCAAGCGCATGCTTGGTATGAAGTAACGTTAATCTTGATACTGCTTGGCGCATTCACCAAGTCAGCACAATTTCCTTTTCATTTTTGGTTACCACATGCGATGGCTGCGCCAACGCCGGTAAGTGCCTATCTACATTCTGCCACAATGGTAAAGGCAGGTATTTTCTTATTAGCACGTTTTTATCCCGCTTTAGCCGGTACAGAAATATGGTTTCTTCTTGTCAGTTTAACCGGACTCTCGACCTTATTATTTGGCGCATATATCGCATTATTTAAGCACGATTTAAAAGGCTTATTAGCTTATTCTACTATCAGTCATTTGGGCTTAATTACATTGTTACTGGGACTCGATACTGAGCTTGCGACAGTCGCCGCTATTTTCCATATAATTAACCACGCCACCTTTAAAGCCTCTTTATTTATGGCAACCGGTATTATTGATCATGAAACCGGTACTCGTGATATGCGAAAACTCAACGGTATGTGGCGATTTATGCCTTACACGGCAACGTTAGCTATGGTTGCCGCTGCGGCTATGGCTGGTGTGCCACTCTTGAACGGCTTCTTATCTAAAGAAATGTTTTTTGCTGAAACCTTGCACCAACAGTTATTTGGATCTATGTCTTGGCTTATACCTGTACTTGCCACTGTTGCGGGCGCCTTAGCGGTGGCATACTCCGCTCGTTTTATCCATGATGTTTTCTTTAATGGCGATCCTATTGATTTACCAAAACAACCAAGTGAGCCGCCTCGTTATATGCGAGTGCCAATTGAGATACTTGTTGCGTTATGTCTAGTTGTCGGAATATTTCCCAACTTTGTCGTTAATGATATTTTAAAAGCCGCGTCTTTTGCTGTCATCGGTGGCTATGTACCAGAGTACAAAGTTGCACTATGGCATGGTTTTAATCTACCACTATTGATGAGCGCTATCGCTGTAACCGGTGGTATCTTGCTGTATTCACAACGTCGTTACCTGTACCAATATCAAGCATCACTGCCAACATTGGATGCTAAAAAGCTCTTCGATAGCACTATATATGTCGTGACAAAATGGTGTCAGAGTAAAATTAGCGCTATTGAAAATGGTTCTTTACAACGTTATTTAATGTTGATGTTTGCCATTGTTTTGATCCTTGCAGGTGGGCCATTATTTGAAATGAGCCAGTTAGGTGGTCAAAAACAACCTACTCCAATTGATGTTCATAACGCAGTTGGCGCTGCATTATTGATGATTGGTGCCATTAGTACTGTGATTTGGCATCGTTCACGCGTTATCTCATTGTTGATGATCTCAGTGGTTGGCTTAATGGTATCTGTTGCATTTACACGGCTGTCAGCGCCTGATTTAGCATTGACTCAATTAACGGTTGAAGTTGTCACTATTGTTTTACTTATGCTGGCACTGTTTTTCTTACCACAACGCTCACCCAAAGAGTCTAGCTCTATTCATGTATTACGTGATTTAGGCGTTTCAGCCGCTTTGGGCATTGTCGTAAGTAGTGTTTGTTACGCCTTACTTACTCGTCCACTTGAATCTATTTCTGATTTCTTCTTAGCGAACGCTAAAACAGGTGGGGGTGGCACGAACGTTGTTAATGTTATTTTAGTTGACTTCCGTGGTTTTGATACCTTAGGTGAGATCATCGTTCTGGGTATTGCTGCGTTAGGTATTGCAAAATTATTAGCGAACTTACCTTTATTCATGCCTAGTGCTGATAGTGAAGGACGGGTTTGGGCAAAAGAGCGTTACCCCATTTTATTAGCGAGTATTTCACAGTCATTACTACCTTTGGCGTTGATGGTGTCATTTTATATTTTCTTACGTGGGCATAATCTTCCCGGTGGAGGGTTTATTGCAGGTTTAGTCACGGCTATTGCGTTTATTTTGCAGTACATAGCGCATGGTTCGAACTGGATAGCAGAACGATTGACTATCAATTACCGTAAGATTATTGCATCAGGTATTACTATTGCCTTATTTACTGGGGTTGGTAGTTGGTTCTTTGAAAGACCATTTTTGACAACCTGGTTTGATTATTTTGATATTCCATTTATTGGAAAAATTGAACTAGCTAGTGCACTAGTATTTGATTTAGGTGTTTACTTAACTGTAGTGGGAGCAACATTAATGATTTTGGCAAGTCTTGGTCAATTAACTACTAATGCGCCAAAAGAAGGAGTGCAGGTTTAATGGAGATACTATACGCATCATGCGTTGGGCTTTTAGTGTCTTGTGGCGTATTTTTAATTTTGCGCTCAAGAACTTTTCCCGTGGTATTAGGGCTAACTATGCTTTCTTATGCAGTTAATTTATTCTTATTCTCGTCAGGACGACTTAGCCTTAACAAGGCTGCCGTACTTGGAAGTGGAACAGAATATGCCGACCCACTACCACAAGCTTTTGTACTAACCGCTATTGTTATCGGGTTTGCTATGACAGCCTTTGTCGTTATTTTAGCTATCAGAGGCCGAGCTGATTTAGGAAATGACCATGTAGATGGTGAGTTATTAGATGAAAAGAAAAAGGGTAAAGTATGATCCAGCATTTGACCTCTTTACCTGTGTTACTACCGATGTTGGCAGCTGTTATTTTATTGATGCCACCTTGTGGTAAAAGCATCACCATTAGAAGAGCTGCATCTGTCGTATTAAGCATAGTCACATTTTTTGCATCAGTGGCTTTATTATTAAAAGTCCAAGTCGATGGGACACAAGTTTATGCCATTGGTGATTGGAGTGCGCCTTTTGGTATTGTGCTCGTTGCTGATCCCTTATCTACTTTATTAGCTTGTTTAACTGCTTTGTTAGGGATCGTATGTGTTTTATATGCGTGTGCAGGGGATGATGAAAAGGGCCGTTTCTTTCACCCACTTGTACACTTTCTAGTGCTCGGGGTAAACGGCGCGTTCTTAACGGGCGATGCTTTTAATCTCTTTGTATTTTTCGAAGTCTTACTTATTTCCTCGTATTCATTGTTAATGCACGGTGGTGATAAGAAGAATACCCAAGCAGCATTACATTATGTGATTATGAACCTTGTTGGCTCAGCGGTTTTCTTGATTTCGCTAGGTGTACTGTACGGCGTATTAGGCACATTGAATATGGCTGATATGGCTCAAAAAGTGGCAGTTTTACAAGGTGATGATGTTTATCTCGCTAAAATAGGTGGTTTGTTATTGTTGGTAGTATTTGCTTTGAAAAGCGCCTTATTACCTCTACATTTATGGCTACCGAATACTTACGCTACGGCAATGCCAATTGTCGCGGCATTATTTGCCATTATGACAAAAGTTGGCGTCTATTCAATGATGCGCGTTTATACGTTAATTTTTGGTGATGAAGCCGGTGAATTAAGTCATATGGCACAAGCTTGGATGTGGTGGTTGGCGCTTGCCACCATAGCAATGGGCACTTTGGGAGTTATCGCCAGTAAAGACATAAGAAAGCTAGCCGCTAATTTGGTGATAGTGTCTGTGGGAACTTTAGTGGCTCTAGTTGCCGTACAATCCGTTGAAGCCACTTCTTCAGCTATTTATTACTTAGTTCATTCAACATTAGTCACCGCAGCACTATTCATCTTGGCTGACTTAATTGGTCGTCAACGTGGTGATATTGCAGATCGCATTACCGCAGGACCGGCAGTTTCTCAGCCAAGGTTGCTTGGTATTGGCTTTTTGATTGCGGGTATTGCGGTGATAGGTATGCCACCTCTCTCTGGTTTTATTGGCAAAGTTTGGCTACTTAAAGCGACATTGAATGCTGAATATACCTTTATATTTTGGCCACTTTATTTACTTGCTAGTATGGCTATATTAATTGGGGTTTCAAAAGCCGGAAGTACTGTATTTTGGCATCATCAAGGTAAGGTCACAGAAAGTGTAGCACAAGAACGCGTCCACCCAATGCAGCTAGTGGCTCTGATTATTCTTATTTCGGGTGCACCCTTGATGAGTATTTTTGCTGGGCCATTGAGTGAATACGCACTCGGTGCTGCTACTCAATTACACGATTTTAATTACAACATTAAAGTTGTCCTTTCAGGAGGCCAGTAATGCGGTTAGAAACACGATTTAAATGGCTACCTTCTCCTATATTGAGCCTTTTATTGTTCTTTGTATGGTTATTATTAAATAATAGTATCTCGATGGGACATATTGTCCTAGCCGTTGTATTAGCAATAGTTATTCCTTTGGCGACAAGCCCTTTTAGTACTAAACAACCCTTAGTTATAAAACCCTTTTTAGCTTTAAGTCATTTACTGTTGGTTTTATATGACATCATTACAGCGAATGTTCAGGTTGCCATACTAATTTTAGGCCCGACCAAAAAATTAACCCCAGGATTTATCAAAGTGCCGTTGGATTTAACACACAGTATGCCAATTACAATATTAGCGAGCACGGTGTCTTTAACACCGGGGACTGTTAGTGCTGAAGTGTATCCATGCAGCGAGAGTTTTATTGAAGGTGAAAGTGGTGAACAACGATTTTTACTAATACACGTGTTAGACCTTAAAGATGAGCAAGCCTTAATAAACACAATTAAGCAACGTTATGAAGCCCCTTTAAAGGAGATATTTCAATGCTAGAAACGGTGATTTTAATTGTCTTTGCTATGATCGGTTTGTCATTATTATTAAATATATGGCGTTTACTGGTAGGTCCCTCTGTACCTGATAGGATACTTGCACTTGATACAATGTATATCAATAGTATTGCACTGATTATTTTGTATGGCATGAGTATGGGCACAGCATTATATTATGAAGCTGCTTTGTTAATCGCTATGTTGGGTTTTGTAAGCACTGTTGCTGTATGTAAATACTTGCTTCGTGGCGATATTATAGAGTAAGGGTAAAGTTATGACTGAATGGATTATTTCAATATTATTATTAATTGGCGGTACTTTTGTACTCGTTGGTTCGATCGGCTTAGTAAAAATGCCTGACTTCTTTATGCGCCTTCATGGCCCAACTAAAGCGACAACACTTGGAATGGCGGCGCTGTTAACTGCAGCTATGATCTTTTTTAGCACCACACAAGCAGGAGTGAGTGTAAAAGAAATACTTATTTCACTGTTTTTATTACTCACAGCACCAATCAGTGCCTATATGATGATTAAATCAGCTATTCATCATAAGCTGGATAGTATAGATAGAACGCAGGGAAAAAATAATGTCGAAGATGAAGCATAATCTTTTATAAGTTCTGTCTTATTTAATAGAAGTTCTGTTAGCTAGAATAGCGTACTAAAAAGCTATAAATACAGGCTCTATCCTATTTAAAAAAATAGAAATGGCGATGTAACGATCGCCATTATTCGTTATACTAGCCGACAATAATTCCAGCTAATTTGCTAAATTTATGCAGCACCGCTATCAAGACCTTATATCCCTATTCGATGACGTTTTTTATAAGCAATATAATACTTGTTTAATCAAAGGTGGTGATGAACCATTGTATGCACCTGCAGACGAAAATTGTGCTTATCATCAAATAATTTTTGCCCATGGTTATTATGCCAGTGCATTTCATGAAATTGCACATTGGTGTCAAGCAGGTGAAGAAAGACGGCTATTAGAAGATTTTGGCTATTGGTATATTCCTGATGGTCGCAATGAAAAACAGCAGAAGAAATTTGAGCAAGTGGAAGTAATTCCTCAAGCGATTGAATGGGCTTTTAACGTTGCAGCACAGAGAAAGTTTCATACTTCTGCCGACAACCTTAATGGATATCAGGGAGACCTTAGCGGCTTTAAAGCAAAGGTTCATCAGCAAGCGCTCATTTTTATCGAGAATGGCTTTCCACCTCGAGCACAACAGTTTATTGAAGCACTAACTAAATTTTATCAAACGCCTTACCCTTTATCGGCTGCGCAATTTGGTGAGAATGTAGAAAATAGTGAAAAGGAACATGAATATGAAACATTTTAAACTGGGGTTTATAGTCAACCCCATTGCAGGAATCGGTGGTAGCGTTGCCCTTAAAGGAAGCGATGGCATGGCAATGCATGCATTAGCGCTAGGAGCGAAACCACAAGCCAATGCGCGGGCGGCATTGGCACTTGAGGTATTATTGCCTTATAAAGATGACATAGTGATTTATACTGCTAATGATCTTATGGGTGAGCAATGCGCCCGTGACTTGGGCTTTAAAGTAGAAGTACTTTATCAAACCCAGCAAAAGAACACCGAAAGTAATGATAGCCAATTAACCGTAGAAGCTTTATTAGATCATTGCGTTGATATTATTTTATTTGCTGGTGGTGATGGTACTGCTCGAGATATTGCCAGTGTTGTTGCTCGTGATGATGATTATCAACAAGTGCCTGTTTTAGGTATACCTGCTGGTTGTAAGATTCATTCAGGTGTTTATGCTATTACACCAAAAGCTGCAGGCAGAATAATTGAATTGATGGTCACCAAGGAATTAGTCACTTTAACTACTGGTGATGTGATGGACATAGACGAAAGCTTATTTAGACAAGGCATCGTTAAAGCAAAGCGCTATAGCGAGATGAAAATTCCAAGTGAGCTGCGTTATGTGCAAGCAGTTAAATCGGGCGGCAAAGAAAGTGATGAACTTGTGCTGCAAGATATTGCGGCAAATGTTATTGAAGAAATGAATGATCATGATGATCGTCAGTTCATCATAGGCTCAGGCTCTACGACTGCTTTTTTGATGAATGAATTAGCTTTAGATAATACCTTGTTAGGCGTTGATATTGTGAGCGAGCAATCCCTTGTTGCTTCTGATGTCACTGAGGCTGAGCTCTATAAAGCAATTACTGATTATCTTGGTGTCAGTAAGCTTGTTATCACCTTAATTGGTGGACAGGGACATGTCTTTGGACGTGGCAACCAGCAATTAAGCCCACGTATTATTCGTACTATTTTAGCGCAACCTGGTGGCAGTGATAATATTATTATTCTGGCGACTAAGGCTAAATTAGAAGCACTGAATAACAAACCGCTAATTAGTGATACTGGCGATGCTTTGCTTGACCAAGAACTATCGGGCTTTGTACCTGTAACGACTGGTTATAAAGACCAAGTGCTTTACCCACTTGCTAGCCCTCAATAAGCGTTAATCCGATTGCTATAACTCATAACTTATAACTCAACATTTTAAAGTGATTTTCATGACAAATAATTCAGCCACTCCAGCAGAGCAACTTACAATAGTTGCTGACATTTACCTGTATTTTGATGGTTTATTCGAGCAAGATGATATTGATAGCGATACATTATTTGCTAGCAGCTATTTACGTGGATTGGTTTCCTTAGTGGCTACTGAATTTGGCGATGAAAGCCAAGTTATTTCTTCAGATTTGATTGAAGGGGTAACTCAAAAAATTATCTTAGCCAAAACTGAATTAGCGCCACAAGACTATGCCATTGTAAATAACTTCTGGTTAGCTATGCAAAAGAACGTATCATTGAAGTAATTAATAACATAGCTAACGCTCACTATTTGCTAAGCGTTAGCCTTTGTCTGTTTACTACTGTTTCACTCATTCTAGCAAACAATGACTGCGTGTAAACTATGCTATTAACCTAAAGTAACTATTGTTTCCCAAGGTATATCACACGTTAAATACGAGGGTGAATAGTCATTAATTAGCCGGTTTGATCCAGGTTGAATATTTAGCTTGTGCCATACTCTCTACTTCGTATAACTTAGTAATATTGTTCATCTCTTTTAACAGTGACTCGCTTACTACTTTAATGGTTTTTGGTGAGAATCGTCCCTTATTTGAGCCATTAAACTTTGTTTTATAAAAACTCCATTGATTATTCACTTCTTCTAAAGCTTCATTAATTTCAGTATTATTTTCTTTTGCAGCCATCAGTTTTGTTAATGCTTGACCAAACTGTCTGGAGGTCTTGTGCATTTCCTGTTGGAATTTTTTTTCTTGCATACCTGAATGACTAGCATAGTAGAGCATGGCTAAACGTTGTGAAAGCATGCGCTGTCTGCCTGAAACATTAATAAGGTGATCGCTTTGAGCGCGAGAACTTCTCTCTAGACTCAACACCAAAGCATGGGCAGATTTTAATAACAGGGTGCTTCTATCGACCACCTGCGCTGTTTGTTTTTTATTTGCGTCATTTAACACAAATTGTCTAAAACCATACCAACTTTGTTTGAGCTTTTTCAAAGCAAGTTTGGAATCAGTATCACCAATCGATGTGTTAAGTTTGAATAAGTTCTCTTCAAACAGTGCTGAGCTTTCATCGAGTTCGTCAGCTGCGGCTTGAATATCAATTTCTTGGCTAAGTAAGATATAATTTTTTGCCATGCGTTGAGACAACATGCGCTGTAAACCTGCTTGGTTTATAGATTGCGATAGGTTTAATTGTTGTGCATTGGCAGTACTTGAAACGCCGCTTAACAGTAGGGATGATGCCAGTGATACGCAGAGTAAAAAAATGGCTTTCATGTCAAAGATTCCTTTTGGCTATTGTAGTAGTACCATAGAGAAATAATGCACAAGGAAAGTTGATTTGGCTCAAGGTTATTTGTTTATTTTTTGTCTCGCTAGGTAAATCTTTACTGATTGATTACCGAGATGTTTTTTGGAACCTTATAACAGAGCGTTTAAATTTATATTATTACGTACAGTGCCAAGTTGGCGAGTACCATATGAGCTAATGGGTTAGTTCATTTGGTACTGTGGTAATTTAGCTCAAAGGTAAATTGTGAAGCGTTAAGAAGCGAGGCAATAAAGCTATTTAACCTTACGTGATGCTGATACGTGAGTTATTTCGGGATTTTTCTTTTAATAATATCCCTGATAATAAAGCGGTTTGGACTTAGGTTGAATAACATTTGGCTATTCATAGGGTAGGGCGTATTACATAACTCTGCCGCTAATATATCCGCAGCCAAAGGCGCTGAGCATAAACCACGAGCACCTAAGCCCAGTAAGACATAAAGGTTATCAATACACGGGGCTGCTTGATTATATTTCCAATTTTTATCTTTGGCTAAATGAGGGTAGGCAGCTATATGCTCTTTTATGTTAGGTACGGCACCGACAAGGGGTAAGTGGTCTTGCGACATACAACGTAGTCTTGCTTTACTTGATGAAATATCTTGTTCTTGCCAATTAATAGTTGATGATAATGCGGGTAAGCACTTATCAAGCATGGTCAAGTTATAGCCATCATCTGCTTTGTCTGTTGCAATGTTCGTATCATTTTTCTGAAACGTTGCGCCAATGCAATGGATGCCCTTATTTTCAGGGGTTAAATAACCTTTATGACAAATAACGGTAGAGAGTTTATTTATCTGCTTATTACTTTTCATACTCGTTACTTGACCACGCGTAGCGGTCAGCGGTAACGTCTTTAATTGTTCAATTGCAATTGCATCAGCTCCACCACATATTACTAATATACTGGCGTTATACTCACCTTGGTTGCTCGTTAAAGACCAAGAAGTACTGCTTTCACCTGCTTTGGTATTAGCAATCTGACGTATTTTAGTGATGTGAGTGTCAGTCATTATCTTTAAACGGTTCGTAGCTTTAGCAGCATTAAAAACTTGTTTCACCAAATCTTGGGGTGATATCCAACCCGCATTAGGCATAAAAAGGCCACCGTAAGGCAGATCTATATTGGCTAGTTTGCTAGCCTGGTTTGCATTGACTCCATGGATAAGGTCATCAGGCCAAGTATTTAAGCCTTCAAATGCTTGTTGCCTCTTAATTAGAGCTTCTTTATAAGATACCTCTAATAGCCCACACCATTGGTGCGGGAATGAATAACCTTGTTCGGCGACCTCGGTATATAGCGATTTAGCACGCCAAAAAGCCTGCTGATAAAAAGAACTGATATCGTCTTTCTGCTGATGTAATAAAGGATATAGGGCGCCAATAGCATTGCTCGAACCGCCCTGAGCAAGAGAGGTATCTTTACAGTACAAGGTCACCTTTACCCCTTGTTTAGTTAGTGCATAAGCAGCGCAAGCTGAAGCGATACCGCCACCAATAATACTAACGTGTTGGGGTTTTATAATACGAGGTCTTAAGTGATAACCTTTATTGGTGATAGGGTTACTTTGCATGACAGCCAGCATCATTTCTTTCTTTTTACCTTGCGCAGGTATCTTTTCAAGACGAAAGCCGATATCACGCAGCTGTCTTTTAACAAAACCGGCAACGGTAAAAGTGGTCAGGGTCGCTTGTTCTTTCGATAATCTGCCAACTTGTGAAAATAAATCCTTACTCCACATATCAGGATTTTTTGCCGGTGAAAAACCATCTAAATACCAAGCATCAACTAAACCATTTTTTGACGATTCCAATGTAGAAAAACCATGGGCGGCATCTTTAAATATAAGAGTTAAGCTTACCTGACCATTTAGAAATGTTGCTTCAAAATGTTGAGGGAACTCTTCAATAGCACAATCAGGGTAGTTATTGGTTAATGCTAATGTTAACGGCTGTAGCTGAGGGAAAAGAGACAAAGACCGAATTAATTGTTCTTTTGTCAGAGGGTACTTTTCTACACTGATGAAATGCAAAGGTGCAAGTGGCAGTGATTGGGCTTGCTGGGCTTTTTGGTACGCTTGTAAGGTTAATAAAAAATTTAACCCGGTTCCGAAGCCTGTTTCAGCGACTGTAAATATTTCTTTGGCGGCTTGTAAACGCGAAAAAATCTGGTTTTTTTGAATAAAAACAAAATCACTTTGCAGGCAGCCTGACTCACTATCAAAATATATATCATCAAAGTTCTGGCAATAAGGTGTACCATCTTTATGATAAGATAATTTATTGCTGTTATTTGTTTTATCTAGTTTTTTCATGAAAAATTCTTTAGGTAGCTTGGCTATGTACAGGATGATATTGTTATTTTACCCTGAATATTTTACGCGAAATATAGATTTAGATCAGAAAATAACGATAGATAGGTTAAAATGTCATAGATATATTAGAATGGATATCATATTATAGTGTACAAGTGTACGCTGGTTTTTGTTGTGATAAACAACAAGTAATACCAGTTCAGTGGCTATTACTTGTATAATAGCGCAAAATTTCATAATTATAGATGGTTAGTTAAATGAAACGTGTCGTAATAACAGGCTTAGGTATTGTCTCAAGTATCGGTAACAATGCTGAAGAAGTATTGGCCTCATTAAAAGCTGGTAAATCAGGTATCTCTCATTCTGAAAGTTTTGCAGAGCAAGGCCTACGTAGTCAAGTTTGGGGTAGACCCGATATTGAAACCAAAGACCACATTGATCGTAAAGCCATTCGTTTTATGGGTGATGCTGCCGGTTATGCATACATCGCTATGGAACAAGCTGTTAAAGATGCAAAATTAACAGAAGAGCAAGTATCAAACGTACGCACAGGTATTGTTGCGGGTTCAGGTGGTGCATCATCTGAAAATATTGTTGCTTCTACAGATACGCTTCGCAACCGTGGTATTCGTCGTGTTGGTCCTTATGCAGTACCAAAAACTATGGGTAGTACAGTATCAGCTTGTTTAGCAACTCCTTTTAAAATTAAAGGTGTTAACTACTCAATTAGCTCTGCTTGTGCAACGAGTGCGCATTGTATTGGTAATGCCATGGAGCTTATTCAATTAGGCAAACAAGATATTGTTTTTGCTGGTGGCGGTGAAGAAGTTCATTGGTCACTTGCGATGATGTTTGACGGTATGGGAGCATTATCAGCAGGTCGTAATGATACTCCTGAGTTAGCTTCACGTACCTATGATGCAGACCGTGACGGTTTTGTTATCTCTGGCGGCGGCGGTATGGTTGTTGTTGAAGAATTAGAACATGCTCTTGCACGTGGCGCTCATATTTATGCTGAATTGGTGGGCTACGGTGCTACTTCTGACGGTTATGATATGGTCGCTCCAAGTGGTGAAGGCGCGGTTCGTTGTATGCAACAAGCCATGCAAGGTGTTGAAGGTAAAGTTGATTACTTAAACACACACGGTACTTCTACACCGGTTGGTGATGTAAAAGAATTAGGTGCAATTCAAGAGCTATTTGGTGAAGATTCACCTGCTATTAGCGCAACAAAAGCAATGACGGGTCATGCACTTGGTGCTGCTGGCGTTCATGAAGCTATTTACTCAATCTTGATGATGGAAAACAGCTTTGTTGCACCATCAATCAACGTTGATAATTTAGATGAGAAAGCACAAGGTCTAGATATTGTTACTGAGAAACGTGATGTTGACTTAGATCTTATCATGTCTAACAGTTTCGGCTTTGGTGGCACAAACGCTACTTTGGTAATGAAAAAATATAAATAAGCATATCTTTTGGAGTTAAACTTCAATTGCAGACTTATTTTGGAAGTAATATTAAACCACCTAAATAAACTTTAGTGTGGTTTTTTTATATCCAGCGATAAATTTTAGCGCTATTGGTATAAGTTTAGTACTTATGCTCTAAATGAGCGTATAATTGTGTCTTTAATGTCTTTAATGTCTTTAATGTCTTTAATGTCTTGAGTTAAATAGTTAGCATTTATGAAGATTTATTTTGATGAAAACATGCCATTTGCCAAGGAGTTTTTTAGTGAACTCTGTCACATTCAGCCCAGTGTTAATGGTGATGAGCAAGGTGAGTTAGTCCCTTTTTCTGGGCGGACGTTAACCGCAGAACAGGTTGCTGATGCTGATGTCCTCTTAGTACGTTCAATTACGCAAGTGAATGAACAATTACTTCATTTGAATGATAAAATTTCTTTTGTTGGCAGTGCCACTATAGGTACTGATCATATTGACTTAAGTTATCTCGCGAAACGAAATATTACTTTCCATTCAGCGCCCGGTTGTAATGCTATATCAGTTGCTGAATATGTATTAAGTGCATTAGTTGTTTTAGCTGAGCGCTATTTACTTAATTTGTCTTCGTTAACTGTCGGTATTGTTGGTGGCGGTAATACAGGTAGTCGATTAAGTGAAAAACTCACTGCTTTAGGTATTGAACATAAAATATGCGACCCGTTATTAGAAAGAAAGCAAAGAGAAAGAAAACAAGCGGAAAAGCAAAGACAAGGTAATAGCCAAAATCCTACTGACAGTCGACATTACGTATCGTTGGAGGAGATTTTAGCGTGTGATGTTATCTCTTTGCATGTGCCTAAAGTTGTCGGCGGCGAGTACCCTACATATAAATTGATCAATGCAGATAATCTTGCCTTGTTGCGCGAGGATCAAATATTAATTAGTGCTTGTCGAGGTGATGTTATTGATAACCATGCCTTATTAGCACTTAAAGTGGCTGGTCATGGCGTAAAAGTTGTGCTAGATGTTTGGCAAGGAGAGCCTGAAGTTCTTGACGCTTTAATTCCTTTTACTGAAATAGCCACAGCGCATATTGCTGGTTATAGCTTAGAAGGAAAAGCTCGTGGTAGTGAAATGCTCTATCAGGCATTATGTCAACAATTAGCAATAGCGCCTAAATATCAGTTAGCAAACTTTTTACCGTCTGCTAGTATCCCTGTAATTGATATTAATCAAGCTTTTGATCAAATATTACTAAACCAGTTAGTTAAAATGGTTTACGATGTTAGACGAGACGATGCAATATTTCGTCAACAATTATCGGTACAAGGATTTGACAGTTTACGAAAAAATTATCCTGTTCGACGGGAGTTTTCTGCTGTTACGGTCAACTTATCATCTACTACTTACAGTGATGTACCGCATCGCTTAGGTTTTAATAAAAATTAATTTAAACTATCGAGACAACTCATTTGTTTGAGAAAAGTCTAATGAAGAGAGAGAGGAACATGGCACAAAAATTTGATGTATGCATACTTGGCGCAACAGGGTTAGTTGGCAAAACTATCATGGAAATTCTTGAAGAACGAAAGTTTCCAATTAATAAGTTGTACCCTTTAGCAAGTGCTCGTTCTGCTGGCGAAATTATTGAATTTAATGGTCAAAGTATTGAAGTATTAAATGCCGATGATTTCGATTTTAGTCAAGCTCAAATTGGTTTCTTTTCTGCCGGTGGTTCAACCTCTGCTAAATTTGCACCTATAGCTGCTGAAGCTGGCTGTATTGTTATTGATAATACTTCTGAATTTCGCTATGACGCCGATATTCCTCTTGTTGTGCCTGAAGTTAATCCTGATGCACTCGCTGAATACCGTAATCGCAATATAATTGCTAACCCAAACTGTTCAACTATTCAAATGATGGTGGCACTAAAGCCAATTTATGATGCTGTAGGTATTAATCGTGTGAATGTTTGTACTTACCAGTCAGTTTCTGGCGGTGGTAAAGAGTCTATGGATGAGTTAGCGAAGCAAACGGCTAATTTGTTGAGTGGTAAGCCAGTAGAAAGTAAAAATTTCTCACGTCAAATAGCATTTAATGTTATCCCACAAATTGATGTTTTCTTAGAAAATGGTTATACCAAAGAAGAAATGAAAATGGTTTGGGAAACTAAAAAGATTTTAGGCGATGAAAACGTGCTAGTTAACCCTACAGCAGTTCGTGTTCCGGTGTTTTATGGCCATGGTGAATCTTTGCATATTGAAACAAATTCTCCTATTTCAGCTGAAGAGGTTAAAGACTTATTAGAGCAGGCACCAGGTGTTGTTGTTTGCCGTAATGATGAAGACTTCCCTACTCAAATAGGTGACGCTAGCGGAAAAGATGATACCTATGTTGGCCGTATTCGTGAAGATATCAGCCACAATTGCGGCATTAATATGTGGATTGTTGCGGATAATGTTCGCAAAGGTGCGGCAACGAATAGTGTTCAAATTGCTGAACTATTGGCAAAAGACCATTTAAGCTAACTCTTACTATAGTTGTTAGATAAAAAAACTCGTCGTTAACTGTAGTGATACTGTTATCGACGAGTTTTTTAGTTTTAGCTCCTTGGCTTTTGTTAAACTAGGCTCCTTACCGCACCATTGACTTTATCATCGGAATAAAGTGTATTAATGGAGGGCAGTGATATATCTCCGCTTAACAAAGTAGTGAATGACACATGAGTTACATTAATTGGAGACTTATTGACTGAATTTGCTATTATCTTGTTAGTTAATGGTTTTTATGGAATAAATATTGCATTTTACCTTGCAGAAAAGCTTTGTCTCTTAGTGAGATAAAGTAATGCGGTATTTTTTTGGCGTATAAATATAATGAACAGCGCCATAACTTAAATTAGTTTAATTAGGACATCCTTATGCAACATTTATTACGCCTGTGCCTATGGCAGGCGATTATTATTGGCATACTTTCGGCTCACTTTCCTGTAAATGCTGAAGAAGAACGCGGTATTCGCATGCGAGGGCCTAAAAGCAGTGATGTTTTTCCTTACGACAGATACGGACCAATCACCTCTAAAGATACCTTGTGGAACATTGCTACTCGGATCCGCCCTGATAATCGTCTGAGCGTTTATCAAGTTATGCAGGCGTTATATCAAGAAAATCCACAAGCGTTTGTCGATAGCAACATCAACCATTTGGTTGAAGGGCAATACCTAAAAATTCCATCGTTTAATAACATGATGGCAATAAACACGAATAATGCGAAGAAAAAGTCTGAGAATGACAGTAAGGCATGGAAAAAAGCACAACCAAAAGCAACTGAAAAGGTAGTTGTTGCAGAGCCTAGTGTTAAGAAAAAAGATTTAGATACGGTAAAAACTGAGATTAATGATCAATTACAAAAAATTGATGGTCAGCAGCAAGAACGATTGGAACTGATTCAAAATGATATCTCAGATTCAATCGATGGTTTACAAGCTATTTTAAAAGAGAATGATGATTTACGTCAGAGGCTCAGTAGCTTTAATGACAAGCTAGGAGTCATGCAAGATGAAGTAGCCAAAGGCAAAGAAATCAAGTTGCAAATGGACGACATGATCAAGCTACAGCAAACCCTATTAGCAAAAGCTGAAGCCAGAGAACAAGAACTATTATTAGAGAAAGAACTAGCAGCTCTGGCTGAACAAGATATCACCTCAAGTTTGTGGTTTAAAATTGTTATGGGCACGCTACCGGCTAGTTTAATGCTCGGTTTATTATGGTTTTTGTTTAAACGACGCAAGCAAGCATCAGATGAAGTCTTTTTCAATGAGTTAGAAAGTAATAAGCAAGTACCTGTCGCTAAAAAAGAAAGTGCAGCTGAAGAGTTATCCCTAGATGATGAGTTGAACTTAGACGATGAACTTGATCTGTCACTTGATGATGAATTGAATTTGGACGATGAGCTTGATTTGTCACTTGATGATGAATTGAATTTAGATGATGAACTTGATTTATCACTTGATGATGAATTGAATTTGGATGATGACCTGTCGATAGACTTGATTGATAGTGATGATGACGTTATTCATTTAGATGAAGATGATGGGTTAGATGAGCTTGAGGATATTTTATTAGATGATGATAGTAATGCTGACATCCTTGATGGTGGTGAGTTAGCTCAAGATGATTTAGATTCTCTATTATCTGGTTTAGATGATGACGTTGATAGTAGTGAAGAGTCAGGAAATGAAGTACTTGAAGGCGGAGAACTAAGTCAAGAAGATCTAAATGATCTACTCGGAGGGTTAGACGACTCTATTGACGAAGACTTGGCTGTTGACGAGCCTGCTGAGGTAAAAGATGAGTCTACAGAAGTTACAGACCCAGATGATATAGATGCATTGCTTAATTCAGTCAGTGATCCGGTAAGTGACTCGGCAACTGATTCTGCAGATGATAGTGCAGAAGTTACAGACCCAGATGATATAGATGCCTTGCTTAATTCAGTCAGTGATCCGGTAAGTGACTCGGCAACTGATTCTGCAGATG
>ERZ1027231.98-NODE-98-length-51259-cov-24.206097_pt1 | contig 51259 bp, 53 predicted proteins | sample MGYA00520866_ERZ1027231 | MGnify/ENA primary metagenome ERZ1027231 (study PRJEB33311, sample SAMEA4378411) | marine metagenome | biome: Marine biome; feature: Fjord; material: Water | collected 2014-07-20T08:00:00Z/2014-07-... | depth 75 m ...
GTTATTCACCACCACATCGACACCGCCCCACTCACTGAGCAGCCAATCGGCAGCGGCTTGCAATGCGCTCTCTTGGGTGACATCACAGTTGCAATAGTGCGCGGTAGTCTTGGCCTGCAATTCGGCCAATGCCTCTGCGCCCCGGCTGTCGTTTACGTCGCCAATACACACCCAATAACCGGCGTCGGCAAAGCATTTAGCTAACGCCAAGCCCAAGCCAGACGCACCACCCGTGATAAAAACCCGTTTTGAATCCATATTTTTCTTGCTCCCGCGTGAGGCCCTGTTATTGATACTTGGTTTTGGCCGCAGCCTATTTGTATTTAGCTAATTCCATTCTGGCAATCAGGCCGCGATGAACTTCATCGGGGCCATCGGCCAGACGCAACACCCGAGCCATGGCAAACATGCCCGCCAACGGTGTGTCGTTGGAAACCCCAGCGCCGCCGTGAATTTGAATGGCGGCATCGACCACGTCTTGCAGCACATTGGGCGCAACAACTTTAATCGCAGAAATTTCAGTCAGCGCGGCCAGCGCGCCAACATTGTCTATTTTCCATGCCGCATAGAGGGTCAGCAGGCGCGCTTGGTCGATTGCGATACGCAAGTTTGCAATGCGCTCTTGGTTGCCGCCCAAATTAATGAGGGGTTTACCAAAGGCGATACGCGACTTGCCGCGCTTAATCATGAGCTCTAAGGCTTTTTCTGCGGCGCCCAAGGCCCGCATGCAGTGGTGAATCCGGCCAGGCCCAAGCCGTCCTTGGGCAATTTCAAAACCACGTCCGGCACCCAAGATCATATTGCTCTTGGGCACGCGTACATTCTCAAACCACACTTCACCGTGTCCCTCAGGCGCATCGTAGGCATTGAACACCGGCAACATTCGTTTAATGACCACGCCGGGCGTTTTCATTGGCACCAACACCATTGAGTGCTGGCTGTGACGAGCGGCTTCGGGATTACTCACCCCCATAAAAATACCAATTTCGCAGCGCGGATCACCCACCCCAGACGACCACCACTTTTTACCGTTGAGAATGAGGTCATCGCCATCTTCAATGATGGTGGCTTCCATATTGGTCGCATCTGAAGAAGCGACATCTGGCTCGGTCATGAAAAATACCGAGCGAATCTTGCCTTCGAGCAGGGGTTCTAACCACTGCTGCTTTTGCGCTTCGCTACCGTACTTCCACAGCACTTCCATATTGCCGGTATCTGGGGCGTTGCAATTAAAAATTTGGGCGGCAATATGCGAGCGCCCCATTTCTTCGGCTAAGGGCGCGTATTCCAAGGTGGACAAACCGGCTCCGCGCTCAGCGTCGTGCAAGAAGAAATTCCACAAACCCAAGCCTTTCGCTTCCGCTTTAAGGGCTTCAATTCTCGGATCGATCCGCCATTTAGTCCAGTCGCCACCGTCACGGCTAGCCAGCATTGCAGGTAGCAGCTCAGCCTCTAAGGGTTCTACGCGATCTTTAATAAAGGCGCGCACCTGATCGATCAATTCTTGGCAGCGTGGGCTGTGACTAAAATCCATGACGTACTCTCCTCAGTTATTCCATCAAACATACGGCCAGTTTAAATATCAGTCTAATTTATTTTATAAATGTTATATCATCACTACTGCGAATGAATTAAACGGCTAAGCCTATGGATCTCAATCTGTTCAAAGTATTCGACGCGGTCTACCGCGCCAGCTCGCTTACCGAGGCCGCCAAAGACCTGCACATTACCCAACCGGCGGTGAGCAATGCCCTTGCACGTTTGCGCGAGCATTTTGACGACCCACTGTTTGTTCGCCGTGGCCGGAGTATTGCCCCCACCCCACTAGCCGACAGTATTGCCGCCGACATCAGCAATTCATTAATTTCACTCCAAGAGAGTTTGCATCGCGGCCAGCAGTTCGACCCCGCCACGTCTAAGCGCCGCTTTATTATTAGTATGGGCGACCCAATGGAGTTCGTCGCCCTACCCAGCCTAATTAAGCAATTGCAGGAGTACGCGCCAGGCATACGTTTACAAAGTCAGCGCCTAGCTCGCGATCAACTCAGCCGCCAATTAATCAGCGGCGAAATATCAATGGCGGTCGATATCCCGCAAGCCGTTGACCCCAGCATTCAACAGCAATTCTTATTTAAAGATGATCTATGGGTGATGATGCGCAAGGGGCATCCACTGGAAGCAGCGGCGCTAAGCCTAAAAAACTATCTGCAAGCCCAACATATTGCGGTGTCTGGTCGCAGCCGGGGCAGCGTGATTGAAGATGCCGCTCTCAACCGCAAGGGCCTAAATCGCAATATTATTTTACGCGGCCAAAGTTACTATTCCGCCAGCCATATCGTTGCCGAGTCAGATTTATTACTGACCCTGCCACGGCATTTGGCGCTGCGTTTCCAACAGTTTTTACCCCTGCAAAGTCACCCACTGCCACTAAAACTGCCCGCACTGGAAATGCAGATGTACTGGCATCGCAGCGCCAATAATGACACCGCCCACCAATGGTTAAGAGAACGTATTCAAGAGATTATCGCCCAGAACGGCGATAAGAATTAAGCCAAACTCAGCGCCATAAAAAAGCCGCCGTAAGCTAAATTACGGCGGCTTTGTTTTAGCGTCTGACGTCTAGCGTCTAGCTCAGCGGATAATGCGCCGGATACGGCAAATTAGCGACGCCAGTGTCAACAGCCGCTTGCGCAACCGCCGCCGACACTTTGCCTAGCAAACGGCGGTCTACCGGCTTAGGAATAATGTAATCGGGACCAAAGGCCAATTCCGTCACGCCACAGGCATCTATAACAACCTGTGGAACCGGCTCTTTCGCCAATTCACGAAGCGCGTGCACCGCAGCAATTTTCATTTCTTCGTTAATGGCCGTGGAACGAACATCTAACGCACCCCGGAAAATAAACGGAAAACCCAAGACATTATTAACCTGGTTCGGGTAGTCGGAGCGCCCTGTTGCCATAATTAAGTCGCTGCGCACTGACAGCGCTAACTCGGGCTGAATCTCTGGGTCTGGATTAGAGCAGGCGAACACAATCGGCTTTGGCGCCATCGACAAGAGCATCTCAGCACTGAGCAGATCCGCTCCCGACAAACCCACGAATACATCGGCGTCTTTAATCGCATCTTGCAGGGTGCGGGCCTCGGTATCGTTTTGGAACTCTTTCTTATATTCGTTAACACCGTCGCGGCCAGGATAAATCACGCCGCTGCGGTCAATCATAAAGATATTTTCGTAACGAGCGCCAAGGCTAACCAGCAGACGCATGCAAGCGATAGCAGCAGACCCTGCACCAAGACAAACTACTTTGGCGGTTTCTAGGTTTTTGCCCTGAATTTCCAGCGCATTCAACATGCCTGCTGCCGTCACAATGGCGGTGCCGTGCTGGTCGTCATGGAAAACCGGAATATCGCACTGCTCTTTCAGAACTCGCTCTATCTCAAAACACTCAGGCGCCTTGATATCTTCAAGGTTAATGCCGCCGAAGGTAATGGAAATACGCTTAACGGTGTCGATAAATGCTTGGCTGTCTTCTGCGTCAACTTCAATATCAATCGAATCGATATCGGCAAAGCGCTTAAACAAAAGCGCCTTGCCTTCCATTACCGGCTTGCTGGCCAAGGGACCTAAATCGCCCAAACCCAAAATAGCAGTACCGTTGGAAATAACCGCAACCAAATTTCCCTTACTGGTGTATTTGTAAGCATTAGCAGGATCGCGGGCAATTTCCCGCACTGGCTCGGCCACACCGGGGCTGTAGGCCAATGATAAGTCGTACTGGGTTTCGGCAGGCTTGGTCAGCATAATGCCGATTTTGCCTGGTGTCGGGAGCGAGTGGTAATCCAGAGCCGCCTGCTTAACATCTTTGGACATTCGATTAATCCCAATATGAATGCATTCTCAGAGAGGCGAGAAAGCATATAGAAAAGAACTTGCAGTAACAAGTCACTGTATGTGACAAAGCCCGTCACAGCTGGGTTTTAAAGGCATTCTTGTATTCAACGACAACATTTACTGTCACCGCGGGTAACGACAAGCTTAGCGTATTAATGCGAGATTCGACCTAAACTCAAAGCTCACAAACAAAAATGCCCGGTCAGATGAGCACCGGGCATTTCTATGGTGGCTGCCTGCGCAGCCACTAAGCACTACCGGGAAATTACTCGGTAGGTGCCGCCACTGCGCCGCGTGAACCAAAACGCTTGCGGAACTTATCAACACGGCCGCCGGTATCAAGCATTTTCTGCTTACCAGTGTAGAACGGGTGGCAGGATGAACAAACGTCAACGTGCAGGGCATCGCCCAGAGTAGAACGCGTTTCAAAGGCGTTACCACAGCTGCAAGTCACGCTCATGGCAACATAATTTGGATGGATATCTGCTTTCATGGGTCTTTCCTCAATGGACGCCGCCACCCGATCGTTTGCCGGGCACCGCGCAGGCTGCTACTTTCAAAATTAGCTTGAAATTCAGGCGGCGAATGTTAACAGAATTATCCCAAGAAGCAAGCCGCGCGCGCCGTTGCGCAAAAACTTCGCTCTGCCCCAAGCCATAATTCTTATACACTGGCGTTTTCACACGCCCAAATAGCCGCCGCTTTATGTCAAAACTCGTCACCGTCGCCGTCCCCTGCCCTCTGCGCCGAGGTTTTGACTACCTATGGCCGGAGAGTTTGGGGCGCGACGCAGAAATTGGCTTACGCGTGAGCATCCCCTTCGGCCGCCAACAATTAGTGGGCGTTGTTATCGCACTTGATGTCATCTGCGACATACCCAGCAATAAATTAAAAGCCGTCTTAAAAGTCCTCGAAAAACAGCCTAGCCTAGCAACCGATTTAGTCCAGCTCGGCCGCTGGGCCGCCGACTATTATCACCACCCAGTTGGTGATTGTTTTGCGCAAATGCTGCCGGTAGTGCTGCGCAAAGCCAGCCCCCCAAAAGAAAAGCCCGCCCAGTACTGGCAGCTCAGCGCCAACTGGGAGGAACTGCCGCAACCGGCCTCTCGCGCCCACCAGCAGATCAGCTTACTAGCGGTAATTCGACAAGCGGGACAACTGTCTCGCCGCCAAATCAAAGACCTTGGCTACAGCAATGCGGTGCTCAACGCCCTGATTAATGGCGGCTATTTACAGCAAGCCGACACCCCTGCCGCGCCAAGTATCGACGCAAACAACACGGAACTTGCACTCAATGCCGAACAGCAACACGCCGTATCAGCCGTCAGCAATAGTCTCGGCCAATTTGCGCGCTACCTGCTCGACGGCGTCACCGGTAGCGGTAAAACCGAGGTGTATTTGCGCAGCATTGCCGAGTGTTTGGCTCGGGGCGAGCAAGTACTCACTCTGATTCCTGAAATTGGCCTAACCCCACAGACCTTAGAGCGCTTTGAAAGCCGCTTTCCCGGCCAAGTTCGCGCCCTACATTCGGGCCTCAGCGACGGCGAGCGCTATCGCAGCTGGCAGGACATTAGCAGCGGCCGCGCGCGAATTCTGCTTGGCACCCGCTCGGCGGTGTTTACGCCATTTCAAAACCTTGGACTGGTTATTGTCGATGAAGAGCACGACGCGTCCTACAAACAACAAGAGGGCTGGCGCTACTCGGCCCGCGACATTGCCGTTAAGCGCGCCGCCGACCATAACTGCCCTGTGGTGCTCGGCAGCGCCACCCCAAGCCTCGACAGCCTGCACAACGTTGGCCAAGACCGCTATCAATTGCTCGAACTGCGCGAGCGCGCAGGTATCGCCAGCAAACCCGATATTCGCCTTCTGGATATTCGCCAGCAAAACCTCGATGAAGGGCTAAGTAAAACCCTGCTCGACGCTGCCCACGACACCCTGCAAGCGGGCAATCAGGTTTTAATTTTCCTCAACCGCCGGGGCTTTTCACCCTTATTGCAATGCCATGGCTGCGGCTGGGTAGCCAACTGCCAAGCCTGCGACGCCAAAATGACCGCCCATTTCGGCCGCCGCGAGCTGCGCTGCCACCACTGTGACGCCAGAGAACCACTACCAAGCATTTGCCCCCAGTGCCACAACAGCCAGTTGATTTTTCAGGGGCCGGGTACTGAGCGCCTCGAGCTCAGCCTTAAACGTCATTTCCCCGACGTTGACGTTATTCGCATAGACCGCGACACCACCTCGGCCAAGGGCAGCATGCAAAGTTTAGTCGATGGTATTCGCGACGGCCGCCCCAGCATATTGGTTGGCACCCAAATGCTGGCCAAAGGTCACCACTTTCCCGACGTCACTCTCGTCGGCATTATTGATATAGACGGCGGTTTATTTAGCGCCGACTTCCGCGCCCCCGAGCGCAGCGGCCAATTACTGGTACAAGTAGCCGGTCGCGCGGGTCGCGCCGACAAACCCGGCCGAGTTTATATTCAAACCCACTGTCCAGATCACCCTGCCCTGCTGGCACTGGTGAGCGAGGGCTACCAACCCTTTGCCCAACAGTTACTGGCCGAGCGCCAATTACTGAGCCTGCCACCAGTGAGCTTTAGCGCCGTGATTCGCGCCGACGCTAGCAGCCTGCGCTGCGCCGAAGACTTCTTAGCCGCAATTCGTAGCGAGCTTGCCACTGGCGATAACAGCTGGAGTATTGTCGGCCCGCTGCCCGCCCCCATGACCCGCAAAGCCGGACGTTTTCGCGCCGCGCTCATTCTCCAAGCTGAGCGCCGCCCCATCCTACACCGCCAACTCGCCATTGCCTGCCACACCGGCGACCAACTGCCCAAGCACAAAAGCCTGCGCTGGTCGGTCGATGTAGACCCGATAGATTTGTTTTAGGCACTATTGCGGGGAATAAGGCCGCGCCAGCCTTTCCGACACTAGCCCCGACAGACGTAAACAGGGATAATACGCGGCCTTGTTTCGCGCCAGAGAGTTAGCCCCACGCCATGAAAGAGAAAGTTGCCGCACATATCCATCAGGCCCTGCAAACCCTGCGCAGCGCCCACGCTTGGCCGGAAGATCTGGTGGCAAATATTCAGGTGGAGCACACCCGCGACAAGGCCCACGGCGATTTTGCCAGCAATATCGCAATGACCTTGGCCAAGCCCTTAAAGTCTAACCCCCGCGCCATTGCCCAACTCATTGTCGATGCCCTGCCCGAGACCAGCGATATTGTTAAAGTCGACATCGCCGGACCCGGCTTTATTAACTTTTTCGTTGACGAAGCCAGTAACTATCAGGTTTTACACGATATTTTCGCCCAGGGTGAGCAGTTTGGCCGTCACGCCAGCCGCAATAAATCGATGCAGGTTGAGTTTGTCTCTGCCAACCCAACCGGCCCGCTGCACGTTGGTCACGGTCGCGGCGCAGCCTACGGCGCCAGCGTTGCCAATATGCTGGAAGCCGCTGGCTATGATGTGTGCCGTGAGTATTATGTGAATGACGCCGGTCGCCAGATGGATATCCTCGGCACCAGCGTATGGCTGCGCTATTTGCAAGCCTGCGGCGAAACCATCACCTTCCCCAGCAATGGCTACCAGGGTGACTATATTGCCGACTATGGCCGCGAGCTACTGGCCGAGCACGGCGAAATTCTGCGCCACTCCGCCGCTGAGGCCTTTGCTGGCGTTTGCGCTGACGCCCCCGAGGGCGACAAAGAAAAACATATCGACGGTCTTATCAACCGCGCCAAAGCGCTACTTGGCGACAACTACCAGATTACGTTCAACAAGGGTTTAGATGCCATTCTTGGCGATATTCGCAGCGATTTGGCGGAATTCGGCATTGAATACCAACAGTGGTTTTCTGAGCGCAGCCTAACCCAGAACCCCGATCAGGTCGCCCGCGCCATCGCCAAATTACAGAACAATGGTTTTATTGAAGAGCGCGATGGCGCCCTGTGGTTTATGTCGACCCGCTTTGGCGACGACAAAGACCGCGTGGTGAAGCGCGACAATGGTCAAACCACCTATTTCGCCTCCGACATTGCCTACCACCTCAATAAGTTTGAGCGCGGCTTCGACACCGTGGTCAATATTTGGGGCGCCGATCACCATGGCTATATCTGCCGGGTTAAAGCAGCACTGCAAGCCATGGGCATCGATCCCGAAAAACTCGTGGTGCGGCTGGTGCAGTTTGTGTCGCTGTATCGCGGCGACCAGCAAGTACAAATGTCGACCCGCTCGGGCTCGTTTGTGACCCTGCGCGAGCTGCGTGAAGATGTCGGCAACGACGCCGCGCGCTTCTTTTATATTATGCGCAAGGCCGACCAAGCCACCGATTTCGATTTGGAATTAGCGAAGTCCGAGACCAAGGACAATCCGGTTTACTATATTCAGTACGCCCACGCTCGGGTAGCCAGCATTCTGCGCAAACTCGCTGAGCAGGGCGAAACATGGACGCCAGCCGCGGGCCTTGCCAATTTAGCCAAGCTAGATAATGAAGCCGAAAAAGACCTGTTAGTAAAATTGTCACGCTACCCTGAGACACTGGCCAGCGCCGCCGAGCACTTTGAGCCCCACAGCTTGGCGCATTATTTGCGGGAATTGGCTGGCGACTTTCACACCTATTACAACGCACACAAAATGCTCGGCGAAGATGTCGCTGTGCGCGACGCCCGACTTGCCTTGGCCTGCGCAGTACAACAAGTCTTGCGCAACGGCCTGGGTTTATTAGGCGTGTCAGCACCAGAGGAAATGTAAGGCATGGCACAAGCTCCCAAAAAAACCAGTCGCGGCGCCACGCGCAGCCCCGCCAGCAGCGGCCTGCCTGCGTCGGTATTGCTGGGCACAGGCTTTATCGCCGGGGTAATTTGCTCGGTTTTGGTATTCAGCGCACTGAGCAAACAACCCAATAATGACGTTAAGATAGCTGCCGCCAAGAGCGCCGCCGAAGCCAAGGTCAAAGCTGACCGCAAAGAAGTGACCACAAACACCAAATTCGATTTCTTCACATTGCTCCCTGAGCGCGAAGTCATTGTCAATGACGAGCGCCCTGCACCCAAGCCGGTCGCGGCGGCAAGCACACCCAAAAACGACCGTCCGCCGGTTGATGCCAAGCCTGACCCCAATATGGAAAAGTATATTCTGCAGGCCGGCTCCTTCCGCCAAGGCGCTGATGCAGATCGGCGCCGCGCCCAGATTCTGCTACTCGGCCTCGATGCCAAAGTAGAATCAGTTGAAGCAAACGGCGAGCGCTGGCACCGCGTTTACGTTGGCCCCTTCCAATCGCACAACACCTTGAGCGATGCCCGCAGCAAGCTGATTAATGAGAGTATTGATACCCTGGTTATTCGCCAAAAGAACTAAGTATAAGCTCCCCGCGCCCTTGAAAACCTCAAGGGCCAACCCCACTAACGCTGTTCACACTCGCTTTTCCCTATCAATTATAAGGAGTCCCGCGTGGAACAGTTTCGCGGCACCACAATACTCTCGGTTCGCCGGAATAATCAGGTCGTTATCGGCGGCGACGGTCAAGTCACCATGGGCAACACGGTGATGAAGGGCAACGCCCGCAAAGTCCGCCGCCTGTACAAAGAGCAAGTGCTGGCTGGCTTCGCTGGCGGCACCGCCGATGCTTTCACCCTGTTTGAGCTCTTCGAAGTTCAACTCGAAAAACACTCTGGCAAGCTCACGAAGGCCGCTGTTGAACTCGCCAAGGCCTGGCGCAGCGAGCGCTCACTGCGCCAGCTTGAAGCCCTGCTGATTGTCGCCGACAAAGAAACCACCTTGGTTATCAGCGGCAATGGTGACGTCATCGAACCCGAAGACAATATGATTGCCATTGGTTCCGGCGGCTCCTTTGCCACCGCGGCGGCCCGGGCACTCATGGACAACACCGAGCTTAGCGCCGGTGATATTGTTGAAAAAGGCCTGACCATTGCGGGTGATATCTGTATTTACACCAACCACAGCCGCACCATTGAATCTTTGGAATACTAGCGCCCAAGGGCGCCTTCGGAGTCTCCATGTCGACCATGACACCCCGTGAAATTGTTCACGAATTAGATAAACACATTGTTGGTCAAAGTGATGCCAAGCGCGCGGTGGCCATTGCCCTGCGCAACCGCTGGCGGCGCATGCAGCTTAATGAAGAGCTGCGCGACGAAATCACCCCCAAGAACATTTTAATGATTGGCCCCACCGGCGTCGGCAAAACTGAAATTGCCCGCCGCTTGGCCAAACTCGCCAACGCACCGTTCATTAAGGTTGAAGCCACCAAATTCACCGAAGTAGGTTATGTCGGCCGCGACGTGGAATCCATTATCCGCGATCTAGTTGATGTGTCGATTAAGCTGTATCGCGAACAGGCGATGGAGCAAGTGGCCCACCGCGCCGCTGACGCCGCCGAAGAGCGCATTCTCGACGCCTTATTGCCAGCTGCCCGTGGCGAGGCCACTGACGAAGAGCGCAATACCACTACTCGCCAACTATTCCGCAAAAAACTTCGAGAAGGCGAACTCGACGAACGGGAAATTGAAATAGAACTCAATATGGCACCGATAGGCGTAGAAATCATGGCCCCGCCGGGCATGGAAGAAATGACCAATCAGCTGCAAGGCATGTTCTCTAAAATGGGGGGTGACCGCAAAAAAACTCGTCGCCTAACTGTTAAAGCCGCCGCCAAACAGCTCCAAGACGAAGAAGCCGCCAAGCTAATCAATGAAGAGGAACTGAAAGCCCGTGCGGTAGAAGCCGCCGAGCAAAACGGCATTGTCTTTATTGATGAAATAGACAAGGTCGCCAAGCGCCAAGAAACCGGTGGCGCCGATGTGTCTCGCGAAGGTGTACAGCGGGATTTATTACCGCTCATTGAAGGCTGTACGGTCAGCACCAAGCACGGCGTCATTCGCACCGACCATATTTTATTTGTCGCTTCAGGCGCCTTCCATCTCAGCAAGCCATCGGACCTAATCCCAGAACTGCAGGGCCGCTTGCCGATTCGGGTAGAGCTTTCAGCATTAACACCTGAAGATTTTGAGCGCATTCTCACCGAGCCCCACGCCTCATTGACTGAGCAATATCAGGCATTGCTAGGAACCGAAGGCTTGAGTATTGAATTCACCGCCGATGGTATTCGCCGCATAGCCGAAACCGCGTGGGAAGTGAACGAGCGCACTGAGAACATCGGCGCTCGCCGCCTCCATACCATGCTCGAACGCCTACTGGAATCAATCTCCTTTGACGCTGGCGACATCAAAGACCCAGTGAAAATTGATGCCGATTACGTTAATGAGCAATTGGGTGAATTGGCGAAGGATGAGGATTTGAGCCGCTTTATTCTCTGATACGCAAAACGCGCCACGGGAGACGGAAAACGCTGTTACTGAATTTGCGTCTCCCGTCTCCCGTCCAGCATCTAGCCACCAACGGACACCACCATGAGCCAAGCGCCTACCGACATTAAATTTCGCAAGCAGTCCCAGCAGCTGGAGCTCACTTACGCCAGCGGTGAGCAGTTTGCTTTGGACGCGGAGTTTTTGCGGGTACATTCGCCCTCGGCTGAGGTGCGGGGTCATGGCGCAGGACAGGAGACGCTGCAAACCGGCAAAATGCACGTGAAGATTACTGAGCTAATTCCGGTGGGCAATTACGCGTTGCAGCTGGTGTTCAGCGACGGCCACGACAGTGGTATTTTTTCTTGGGCTTATTTGCGGGAGCTGTGCGAAACCAAAGAGGCTAAGTGGGAAGCATATTTACAAAAGCTTCACGATGCCAAGGCCAGCCGTGACCCCGACCAACAGGTGGTTAAGTTTTTTGGTTAAGCGAAAACAGGGATTAGTCGCGCAAGATAATTTGCGGATTTAAGTTTACCCCACCGTCTTCTTCTAAAACGCCAATATTGACACCGGTCGAGTTCTCAACCACCACTAATGGCGGCTCAAAGCTCGGATGGCGGATAAACTTCAACTGCCAACCGAAATTTTCGATGCGCCGCAAAGCGATTTTTTGCAAATCTGTCAGCATGCTCAAGGCATTATCGGGCACCCCGGGGGCTGCTTTACGCTTATCGTGTGTCATGTCCATAAACGCCCTCCAAGTTTCAGTCTTTAGCGAGTTAACGTTAGTCTTAAGTCGCGTCAAGCTCTAGCTCGGATTCACCGTATTGACATTATTAAAACCCCAACAAACGCATTAGCCCCACCCCCGCGCCCCAGGCTTAGAGATTTTCTTCAGCGAATGCCGCCAGTCGCGAGCGCTCAATGCCGTTGACGTGCATTATTCCCGCATGTTCGAAATTCTTACATTTTTCAACAAGATACGTAAGCCCCGAGGTCAACGGCGAAATATATTTGTTGTCGATTTGCGCTAAATTGCCCAAGACCACGATTTTTGAGTTCACCCCCACCCGGGTAATAATGGATTTTAATTGAAACTGAGTGAGGCTCTGAGCCTCATCAATGACAATATAGGCATTGTTAAAAGAGCGGCCTCGCATAAAATTCAGCGACTTAAATTGAATATTCGCCTTGTCTTTTACGTACTCAATACTACTGTAAGGCGATTCATCGCTGCCGTGTAAAACCTCCAAATTATCCTCAAAGGCCGCCAGCCAAGGCGCCATTTTCTCTTCTTCAGTACCAGGCAAGAAGCCTATGTCTTCAGCCATCGGCGGCGTAGAGCGCGCCACAATCATTTTGTCATAGCGTTTTTCTTCTAAAATGGCGTGCAAACCATACGCGAGCGCGATTAGCGTTTTACCGGAACCAGCAGGGCCTGTCATCACCGTCATATCAATATGACTTTGCGCGATGAGAAAAAACGCCATGGCCTGTTCAAAATTGCGCGGACTCAAGCCCCACATGCGCTGGTGCATCAACTGATCACGACTGAGATCGAGCAGCTCTAGCTTATGCTCATCAAGTGAGCGCACCATGCCGACAAAATCATTGTCGTCGTATACAAACTGATTAATATGCGCCTTCGGCAACAGCTCCCGGTTGAGCACATGGATGGTTTGACTGCCCTCCCGCAGAGTGTCGACCTTATCGACTGACTCCCACAATGTTCCCGCCAAATGCTCATAGCCCTTGGCCATATACTGAATGTCTTCTAACACTCGATCTTTACGGTAGTCCTCGACGTTCTCCAAGCCTGAGCCTTTGGCCTTGAGGCGCATATTGATGTCTTTGGTGACCAAGCAAACATAGGCTTCAGGAGCTTTTAACTGCAAATACAGGGCAACATTTATAATCCGGTTATCGTTGGCCTGATGCTCACTGCCATCGAGATAGGGCGCACCAGTGTCGTGGTTAATCAATTGATCTGGAAATATAGCCAGGCTGCCATTCAAGTCGTTATTACGGGCAGAGGGAATGGGCACCCCTTCTTGTATTGCCTTGGGGCTGGCGTTGAATAAAATTTTATCTATAGCGTTGATGGCAATTCGCGCTTCGCGACTCACATCCTTGTCGCGCCTGTCCTTGATGTGATCGAGTTCCTCCAGCACTGTCATCGGGATAACGACCCGATGCTCTTGAAAGGCGCTTAGCGCCATCGGGTCATGCAATAGAACATTGGTATCAAGAACAAAGATTTTTTCCATAGGGGACTCTCTGTTGGCAACATAGCGAAAAATCGGCACATCATCGTCTTCGAACCTTGAACACAATGGAGCCGGGAATAAACAAGGGCATCAAAAAGAAGGGTGTAAAACGGTAGCGACGGCGCAGCGTAGACGCGAAGCGCGAAAGGTTTGTTACTGTCAGCCCGTAGGCTATAAGAGTTTGGCGGCAACAGCCCGCTCCATACAACACAGCGTAGCTTGATTATTAAAAGCGATGGCCATCAATGTCAACCGTTATTACTTTGATATCGGAAGACTCAGCAGCGCATTTCCGCTACCCTGTACCCCTTTTTAGCGACCCGAATACAGGTACCAGGCCTCCATGCTCGACAAAAATGCCCTGCAGCAACTCCGCCAACTCAAAACTCATATTGTTGAAACCAAAGACCAAGGTGAGGGCGAAGTTCGCGGCAGTCAACGCCGCTTCGGTTTTGTTCGCCTCGACGACAACCGCGATGTATTTCTGGCGCCAGACGATATGCAGCGGGTATTTCCCGGTGATCGCGTAAAGATCACGGTGCACACCGACGACAAGGGCAAATTTAAAGCCGAGCTGGAAAAACTGATCGACAGCCCACTGGACTGTTTCACCGGTCGTTATGTGGTGCGGGGCCAGGGCCATTTTGTAGAACCCGACTTGCCGCGCTTTAACAAATTGCTGTTTATTCCGCCTTCACAGCGGAAAAAATGCGCCGAAGGCGATCTCCTGTACTGCCAAGTGGCACAGCACCCCTTTAAAGACGGCAAATCCCAAGTAAAGGTACTTGAAAATATCGGCAGTCCCGATCAACCCGGTATCGAAGGCAAATACACTCAGCGCAAATTCAAACTGCCTAGAGACTGGCCCGCGAGCTGCGGTATAACCGAGGATAAGTACTTAGACGGCCGCGAAGATCTGCGAGATTTACCGTTTGTCACCATCGACTCGGCAGAAACCCGTGACCTAGACGACGCGCTATGGGCTCAAAGCAATGCGCAAGGCTGGTTGCTAAAAGTTGCCGTTGCCGATCCTGGCGCGGTAATAGCGCCGGGCAGCCCGACTGATATCGCCGCCAAACAACGCGCCAGCAGCGTTTACCTGCCAGGCTTTACCCAGCCGATGATACCCAATAGCATTTCGCAGGGCGCCTGCTCTCTGCTCGCTGACGAAGATCGCGCCGCGATTGTCTGCACCCTGCAGGTTGGTATTGATGGCGACATTAGTGACATTCAATTTAGCGAGGCGCTGATCCGTTCCCACGCCAAGCTAAGTTACACCGATGTACACGCCCATATTCACGGTGAAATGGATTTAGGCTACCCAGCACTAAACGAGCTTTACGCAGCTAGCCAAGCCTTAAACCGCTATCGCCGCGAACATCACATTGTGATGCCCGAACAAGCAGACTTCCATTTTCAGCTCAACGAGCACCGTAAAATCGAAGCCATTATTAAAGTTGAGCGCAACGACGCCCACCGATTGGTGGAGGAGTGCATGCTTGCCGCTAACCGCAGTGTGGCGGAATGGTTAGGCGACGCCCCAGCACTGTTCGTAAGCCACGCGGGTTTGCGTGAAGACCGTCTCGACAATGTACGCAAAGTGATCGCCAAAGAATTACCTGAGCTGATTGATTGCGACATAAGCAGCCTAGAGGGTTATAAAGCCCTCATTAAAGCCTGTGACGCGAGCGAATCCAGCCTCCCACTGCGCAGTATATTTGCCCGCATGCTTCAGCCCGGCAGCATTAGTGCTGAGCCAAAGCCCCATTTCGGCCTTGGTCTAGAACGCTACAGCACGTTTACCTCGCCACTGCGCAAATACAGCGACCTTATAGTACAGCGCTGTATTCGCGCCAAGCTTCGCGGCGAAAGCATTCAGCGCCCAGACGAAGAAACCGCAACTAGCTTACAAGAAGCCCTGCGCAACGGCCGTCAAGCCAGCAATCAGATGGAGCAGTGGCTGCAATACCAGTACCTTGCCACTAACACTAGCGACACGGTTTACCCGGCCCGCATTGCCCACGTCAATGGCGGTGGTTTCACCGTAGAATTGGTAGATTACGGTATTAGCGGCTTTGTTGAGGCCCGCACCATTACCGAAAAATTAAGCTTCGACGCCGACACCCTGCGCCTGCACAGTGCCCACAGCAATTATCAGCTAGAGCAGATCGTGAATGTAAAGGTATCTGAGCTCGATGATTTTCAGCGTAAGTTGATGTTTATCCTGGCCTGAGCGAAAGTTTGTAAAATGCCAAGATATTCGCGCAAGAGAATGCCTTAAGTCGAAGGTCTAGCAGGATAGCCGTCCCGGTCTACTCAGAGATGACGCGCAGGGACGGCAGCACCGATATCAGACCTTATCGGCCGCCTGCGCACCACTCCTGCGAAGATTGAACGTCACCCTCACTCTAATTAAACGTTACCCTCACTCTAATTGGATGTCACCCGCGCCATAATTGAACGTCACTCCTGCGCAGGCAGGAGTCTATTTCCGCCTACGAAGCTTGGGCTCAGACGCCTGCGCCAAACGTATTCACCGGGCTCCTACCCCTGCCTCCGCAGGGCTACGATCTACGCCATCTGTTCGGTCTTATACTACTCCAAACCCTTGGAATCACTTCGGCGGCCAGCACGCATTTAATCGCTACTTCTCCAGCAGGCCTTTACCTAATAAAAACAGAATGTAACGATGCCATGATCGGCTGCTACGGTCATACCGAGCATCAGTACATTCTTTGTATATTAACAGGGCGACAACGCCCAAAATGCACTCCCACAAAACGCGATTTAGCGCTACAGTAAAAACCATTAGCCATCGTTATGGCACATCAATGGGGATCCTATGCAGGCCATTAATTTTATTGCCCATCGCGGCTGGCGCCAACACTACCCCGAGAACACGCTAATTGCCTTCCAAGAGGCGCTTGCCGTTGGTGCGCTCAATATTGAGCTCGACATTCAGCTCAGCGCCGACGGTGTACCCTTTGTATTCCACGACCCTAACTTAGACCGTATGTGTGGCTGCGAAGGCTTGATTTGGGATTTTAGCGCCGAGGCCTTACTCAGTTTAAATGCCGCAGAAGCAGAACGCCTTGGCGACAAATTTCACAATAACCCAATGTGCTTGCTAGCGGACATCGTCGACTTATTACGCACCTACCCCAACGCAAATGCCTACGTTGAAATAAAGGCCGAAAGTCTCAATCATTTTGGTACCGCTAAGGTAGTCGATGCCGTCATTAAGGTACTCAGGCCAGTGGCCGACCGCTGCCTACTCATTAGCTTTGAGCTTGATGCCTTAATTTATGCCCAACAAGCGGGTTGGCAGCGCTTTGCGGCCGTCTTTGATTATTGGCCAGACTGGCAGCTGGCCACCCTCGCCGCACTCAAGCCCGAAGTTATTTTTTGCGATAAGCACTGTGTACCACCCGAGGCAGATTTGCGCTGCCTGCCCTGGCCGTTATTGGTTTACGAGGTGGGCACGTTGCAAGAGGCCAAAGACTGGTTTGCTCGCGGCACTGTGGCAGTAGAGACATTTTTAGTGGGCGAGATGCTCCGAGACTTTAATTTAGCAGACAGCGCCCCGGTGAATTACGCCTAGTTTGTAATCGAAAGCCGGAAAAAATCACTGTATTACAAGGATTTAACCCCGGCGCCATGATTACCGGGCCTTAACCGCCAGCTAAACTATAGGTAATACAAGCCCTAAGTCCTTGTATTACCACGCTAAGACACATGACCAATAAATTAAAAAAGCCATTAAATCTGCCCAACACCCGCCAAACGCCCGCCTCATCAGTAACCCAATAAAAGATTGATTCTTCGTATACTGGCTACGTCATCAAGACAGACAACAAAACATATACCGGAGAAACACCATGAGCCATTTACAAGCCGCTATCGAAAGCCAAGACCTCAATTCTTTTGCTGAACTCGCTGCCAAATACAGCCTACTAGCAATTGTTACCATTGGCATAGTCGCTAGCTTTGCTGGTCTAGCATAATTTACGATCTCTATTAGGAGAGCAATATGAAAACCGATATGCGCACAAACAGCGACACTTTAAATTCGTTTGCGCAACAGGGTGCAAAATTTAGCCTAATATCCATCGTACTGACCGGGCTATTTTATTGTATCGCAGCACTGTATTAAGTGAGCCGGAAAACAACTCCAGCACCGCTTACTTAAATTAGATGCCCTATTTGCCGCCAGCACTGGCGGCAAATAAGAACGAAACCATTCACACTGCAGCGCTGTTTTAAGCCGCTCTTGCCAGCCTTAGTGGCACACGCCACACTAGTGTCATTTCTATCACCGTGAAAAACACACCATGAAGCCCCTACACAAAGCGAACTATATTTTATTAAGTACCAAAAAACGCGACGGCAGCTTTGTCGCCACGCCGGTGTGGTGCGCGGGTGATGAACATGCCATTTACGCTTTTTCAGCTGGCGATGCCGGTAAAGTAAAGCGTCTACGTAACTTCAGCGAATGCAAAATTGCTGCCTGCACCGTTTTAGGTAAACGTCTGGGTGAAGATCACAGTGCCTCAGCCTATCTGCTTAACGCAGAAGAGAGCGTGATCGCTCACCGCAGTCTTGTGGAAAAATATGGATTGCAAATGCGCTTATTGGACCTAGGCGCCACCTTGGCAGGTCGCAAAAAAACTCGAGCATTCATACGTATTGAGCTCGCTTAGGCTGCACGCCGCCAGCTAATATTTTAAGGCTTAAATCGAAATGCCATTTTACATCGTCAATTCGGCCATTGACGATGTACAACGCTTGGCCTAGTTTACGGTTTTTAACCCCCTGCTGGAGATACCCGCTGTGCGCACCCTGAATCAGTGGCTAGACGAATACGACGCCTCTCACCAAAACCCCCGTAACAAAAGTATCCATATTTGGTGTGTACCGGCCATCGCAGTGTGTACCGTAGCCCTACTGTGGCTGGTCAACATTCCTTACACCACGATCAATCTTGGCCAAATATTGCTGATCGCCGCGATGTTTTTCTACGGCTATCTATCTGTCCGTTTAGCCCTGGGTATGCTGCCCTTTGTCATACTACTCGCCGCTGGCATTATGCTTTACCAGGCCTATGTACCTTTAGCGCTGTGGATTCCCGCTGGGGCAATTTGGATTATTGCCTGGGTAATGCAGTTTATTGGCCACAAAGCCGAAGCCCAACAGCCCTCGTTTTTTACCAATATTTTATTTTTACTGATTGGCCCACTGTGGATACTCGGTTCGGTTTACCAAAAGCTCGGAATTCAATTTCGCAACGCTTAATAAGTGCTTAAGTTTACCCAGGCAATCGACACAGCAAATGCACATAGCGACCCAGCGCCCAAAAAGGCTCTTGGTCGCCGTATTGCCACTCTAGCGCCAAGACATCAGCCACACTGCGCTCGGCCCGCACCGCTCGGGGCATTAAATCGTAAACAAGGCGAATTCCGCGCTTGGCGACCAGCTCCAGCCCAGCGGCTTCAAGCGCAGCAATCATTTCTTCGGGTTGCCGAGGCGCTGGTGGTGTAAGCCCTCCGGGGTGACCGGCAAAATCCCGGTCGCGCAACTTATACAAATTGCCCTTCGCCATATTACTAATAATCAAGGCATTGAGGTTGTAGAACATCAGCGACAAGTAGCCACCGGGACGCATTCCCGCAACCAGCGCAGCAATCACCTCTTCTGGGTCGTTCACCCACTCCAATACGGCATGGCAAAGCACCAAATCAAACGCCTGCTGCTTGGCCGGATTCACAACCACCTGCTGAATTGGCGCCAGCGCTAAAGAAACCTGATCCGCTACCCCAGCCACCGCGATATCCTGCTCGGCAATTGCGAGCATATCGGCGGAGATATCGTTCAACAGCACCTGGTGGCCAAGCTCGGCCAGCCGGATACTCATCTGCCCCAAGCCGCCACCCGCGTCCCACACCGCCAAGCTTGAGTGCTGACTCAGCGCCGGTAGCTGCGCCAATAGTTCACGCCAACACAGCGCTAGCCGCAGTTCACCCTTGGCATTGCCATAAATATTTTTGCGGAAACGATCTGCAATGCCGTCGAAGTTGCGGTCGCTCATATTGACCCAAGCCTAAAGAAAAGATGCCGAGCATAAGCAAGCCCAGAGCAAAGCTCAACGCATAAAAAAACCGGAGCAATTACTTGCTCCGGTTTTTAGAATTTCGACATCCGATGTCGCACCCAATCCGTTGAATGCCTTGGCCTTCCAGACAAGGACTATTATCCCCCTATTTGAAAGATTCAATAGGGGAAAACACCAGCACGGTACGTGCGATATATCTCACAACAACGCACTAAAACCATAAGATCGTGTAGTAGTGAGCAATTATGCATCTAAATCGGGAATCAGATCGTCCTTGAGTAACTCAATATCATCCTTAATACGTAATTTTTCCTTTTTTAGTCGCTGCAGTAGTAACTGATTCTGATAGGGGTTCGCGGCCAACTGCGTTATTTCTTCGTCCAATGCCCGATGACGAATCTGCAAAAGCAAAATACGAGCGCTAATAGATTTAATATGGTCCATTTTTAGCAGCATTCCAGTAAGAATAACAATGAGCCTACTCCTCACTTTTTACGCTGCGCAAGCGCTATGTACAAGTACCTCGCCAACGCTAAAGGGATTTAGGCTGATCTTTTTCGTCATTAGCAATTGATTGCTTCCGCCATTGTTACCGGTCATCCCCTCCGCAATACTAATGTCATCAATTTAGGGTGCGCTCAAATTGCGCCCCGCTAGTAGGCAGAGGCTAATAATGTATACCGATTTATGTAAAAAGCTCGGCATCGAGTATCCCATCTTCGCATTCACTCACTGCCGTGACGTGGTTGTAGCGGTCAGCAAGGCCGGCGGCATTGGTGTTCTTGGTGCGGTAGGCTTTTCGCCAGAAGAGCTAAAGGCGGAACTGGACTGGATAGATGAGCATATCGGCGACCTACCCTACGGCGTTGACATCGTAATTCCGCAAAAATATGAAGGCATGGGCGATATGAGCCCAGAAGACCTTGAAAAAGAATTGTGGAAAATGGTGCCGAAAGAACACATCGACTTCGCTCAAAAATTACTCGCCGATGCTGGCGTGCCAGAGTGGCCTGACGGCAGTCACAGCATGGGCTTACTCGGCTGGACAGAAGCCACCGCCACGCCACTGCTCGTTGAAGCGCTCACCCGGCCAAAATGCAAGCTTATCGCCAACGCACTAGGCACCCCACCCGCAGATAAGGTGAAAATGATTCAGGACAGCGGTCGTCTTGTCGGCGCCCTCTGCGGCCGGGTTAAACAGGCCAAGGCCCACAAAGAAGCGGGCCTAGACTTTATTGTTGCCCAGGGCGGCGAAGGTGGCGGTCACGCCGGTGACGTTGGATCTGTGGTGCTTTGGCCTCAGTGCGTGGAAGCGGCTGCGCCGGTACCCGTACTCGCGGCGGGCGGCATTGGCAGTGGCCAGCAAATGCTTGCTGCAATGAGCATGGGTTGCGCAGGGGTGTGGACAGGCTCACTGTGGCTGACGGTTGAAGAAGCGCACGCCGAGCCCGCTCAAAAAGAATCGCTACTCAAAGCAACGAGCGAAGATACTGTACGCTCACGCTCATGGACGGGAAAAACCTGTCGCATGCTAAAAAATGAATGGACTGAAGCCTGGGATCGCCCCGACACCCCAGACCCACTCGGCATGCCTCTGCAGGGCTTGGTCAGTGGCGACGGTATTCGCCGCACCGCCCGCTATGCGTCGGTTGGTGATTGCCAGAAAATCGCGTTTAACCCCGTCGGTCAAGTCGTCGGCCAGATGAATCACGTCGAGTCGACCCGTGGCGTGATCTTCAGACTGATCAATGAGTACGTAGACGCCCTTGAACGGGTCAATAACTTAATGCCTGAAAGCTAAGAGTCAGGCCTTGCCAACCAGCGATCATTTTGGTCGCTGGTCATCAGCCGCCGCTAATCACTAAACCGCTCAGCCAACACCCGCTCTACCGTATCCACAATCACCTGGGTTTGACGATCTACCTCAATATTCACCCAGTCACCAACGCCCTTTTGCCCTAAATTGGTCACCCGCAGCGTTTCGGGAATCAGACACACACTAAAACACCCCTCCCCGCGCTGATAATCGGCAACCGTTAAACTACAGCCATTCACGCCAATAAAGCCTTTTTTAAATACGTATTTTGTCAATTGCGGCGGTAAACGGAAATGCAGACTGCAGTTATTTTCGGTTTGTTCAACGGCAACAATTTCCGCACAGCCATCAACATGACCCGATATATTATGACCACCAATCTCCGCGCCCTGCTTAGCGGAACGCTCTACATTAACTAAATCGCCAACCTCCAAGCCCCCCAAGGTGGTGAGCGTGAGGGTTTCTTGCATGGCGTCAAAACTAAGCTGCTGGCCCTTTATTTCAGTCACCGTCATGCACACACCGTCTAAGCCGACGCTGGCACCAATGCTGATATCTTCTAATAAGGCCTTAGGCAACTCTAGCGACAACTGGCTGAGCCCGGTCTTTCGTATTACCGACGTCAGTGGGTAAGCGCCGTGAACAATTCCCGTATACATCGTTTTTCTACCTGTTTTTGCGTTACAGAATATTAACTTATATTGAAGCGCTGCGGCCAATGCCGCATTATGCCTCCATCAACAATAAGGACAAAGGCTCCCCTTACTATGAATAATTTCGGCAAAATATTTATGCTCGCTTTTTGGTTAAGTTTCGCCATTAACTTTTTCTTTCCGCTACTGGGTGAATACAGCCTCTGGTTGCAATGGGGTGGCTTAGCCATTGTCGTCGCCCATTTAATTGAGTGTATTATTTTTCGCAAACAGATCCACGCCAGCTACACCGCGCCAGTCGAAGGCTATGCCATCGTTATGCTGTTTGGCGCGCTGCGCACCGGAGAATGGATGCGTAAAAAGGCATAAGCCTCAGCAAGCCCAGGGCAATACTCCCCCAATAGTGCAATGACCTCCACCGCAGCTTACTTGCTGACTGGCGGTCATAGCACCGTGGCACGAGAACTGCTAGGATTCTCTTTTCAGCGATACACGTCAGGACAGACTCATGAAGCGGGTGATTTTTAATCAAAAAGGCGGTGTTGGCAAAACCAGTATCACCTGTAATTTAGCGGCTATCAGCGCTTGGAAAGGCTTCAAAACCTTGGTTATCGACCTCGATATTCAGGGCAATAGCAGCGAATACCTGATTGGCGCCCAGTTCCGCGACTTGGAAGACAACGCAGCCGACTTCTTTAAACAGAAACTGTCCTTGTTCGGCAAAAGCAAAGAAGCGGCGGATTGCATTTATGAAACCGAGTTCGAAAATCTGTACCTAATGCCGTCACACCCCGAACTCGCGGTAATAGAACGGGAACTGGAAACTCGCCACAAAATATACAAACTCCGGGACGCCTTGAATAAGTTACAGGCTGAGTACGAGCATATTTATATTGATACCCCGCCAGCCCTGAATTTTTACAGCCGCTCAGCACTCATTGCCGCTGACGCACTGCTAATCCCATTTGACTGCGACAGTTTTTCCCAGGGCGCCTTAATGGGGCTGATGGAAACCGTCGAGGAAATCCGCGAGGATCACAACGAAAACCTCAAGCTGGAGGGCATTGTCGTCAATCAATTCCAAGCGCAAGCCACCCTGCCTACTCAGTTGATTGAAAGCATGAAGCAAAATGGCCTGCCCATTTTTGAGCAGTACCTGAGCAGTTCAGTAAAAATGAAGGAATCTCGCAGTCGGCAGAGCCCAATGATCCATTTTGCGCCCTCCCACAAGCTCACTCAGCAGCTGCTCTGTTTGCATGACAGCTTAGGCGGCACCAACTCCGCCAGCGCAGCGCTCACGGCCTGAGACCAGCCAAACGGGATGAATTAGGGCGCTGCGGCGCCCATACCCACCTTGCCATTTTTGTTTATCGTAATATCACCCAAGCCAAAATTCTCAACTGCCGCCGTCAGACTCAACTGATAATCCAACTCAGATTGCATACTGTTCATTACGGCCCGTAACACACCGATACCACTGAGCAAATTAACGTCAACGGGCACCACGATTTGGGTGCGACCATTGGCCGGCAAGCTGAAAGACTCATTTAAGCTCCCCCCCGCCAAGGCCTGCCCCTGCAAACTGAGCTGATAGCGTAAGCGGCCCAAATTCACCGCAAAACTATTCGGGTTATCCAATTGCAAGCCCACCAGCAACTGTTGCTGAAAGCCATTGCCGGGTGCCATTTTAATATGGGTAATGGCCACCTGGGGCTTCTCAATAGGGTTAAACGCCGTACAGGCCGAGAGCAGCAGGCTGAAAAGTACCGTGATAACAGTTGTAAGTCTCATGCACTAAGCACCTTTAAAACACGATTTATTGACATAAAAAAGGGGCACCAGTCGGCGCCCCTGCTTCATCAAAATGCGCTTATTGCGTTGGCAGCATTTCGATTTCTACGCGGCGATTTTGCTCGCGACCTGAGGCAGTGCTGTTGTCAGCAATAGGGTCACGCGGACCGTAGCCAGTGGTACGAACTCGGCTTGCAGCCACACCCTGATTCATAAAGTAGCGGCCGACGCTGTTAGCACGCTGCTCAGACAGGCTCTGGTTAGTCTGGAATGAACCGGTAGAGTCAGTATAGCCATTGATTTGCATCAACGTCTTATCAAACTCTTTCGCTACCAAAACCACGCTGTCTAAGACACTGTGGAAGCCGCCTTTAATGGCCGAGCTACCGGTATCAAAGGTGATATTGCCAGGCATGATCAACTTAATGCTGTCGCCAACCCGCTCAACGCGAACACCCGTGCCTTCGAGGCGAGCACGCAACTTCGCTTCTTGGCGATCCATATAGTAGCCATAGCCACCGCCAGCCGCGGCACCAACCACAGCACCCTGCAGAGCACCCTTTTTACGGTCGTCTTTACTGGAAACGGCTGCACCCAGTACTGCACCGCCCAAAGCACCCCAACCTGCGCCCTTGGCGGTATTACTGGTTTTTTCTTCACCGGTGTATGGGTCAATGCTACACGCCGTGGCAAAGACTGCCGCAACTAACAATGCGCTCCAACGGCCAGCCTTAATAGAAATATTCATCAGTGAACCCCCTTGTTTATGGTCAAATCATTATTGCCTTATGATGACACAGGCATCAGACAAAAAAACACGCCACTATTCACGGCAATAAATCACGCCTGCTATGAACTTACTTTATATTCAACATGACGACTATGACAGTATCAAGCATAGACTAGTTCATTGCTAAGGGCGCTCGCCATTGACCATCACTGTCGCCATCGATGTAAATAGGATTGCTCAAAGCCAGCGGTGCCAAGCCCGGCATTAGCGCTCGGTATACCGTCCCCGGCGAGCCTTCCACTTCCACGACTACATACGCGTCGCCATCGGTGATGAGATCAATCACTTTGTGATCTCCCGCCGAGGCCTTTAACTGCCGGTATATTTTACCGTTCACCCACACCGTCAGCTTCTCAACAGACACCCAGGGCGCGGCATCAATCTGCACGTGCAATTCGCCTCGCCCGCCGCGAAACAAACCACCTAAACCAATATCTTCGCTGTCACTGCGCAGCGTTACCGCCAAAAACGGGCCAGTACTCATAAAGCTTCTGCCGCCACGAATCGCCTCGGTCAGCATGTGTTCATCTAAGGGAAGAGTGCCCGCCCCCGGTAAATACACATAATTGCGGGGCGAAGCGACTACGCTGCGCAAACCGTGGGAGTCGCTATTACCGGTAGCGGCGCGGCGCGCGCCCTGATTCAGCAGCGAAAACCAATCGTCGCGAATTTGCTTATACACCGCAAACTCTGAGCCATTGACCACCTCTAGGACATCGAAATCAATGTCGCGAAACCCAGAAACTGGGTCAGGACCGAGCAGACTTTCATTGTTTACACTGTCCAAAGCTTGGGTCGGGTCGTAAGATCGCCCCACTGACAAATGGTCGAAAAACGCGAGGTCGGCATCCAGCGGGTCCGCCGCGCGAGGGTGGTTGAGCTGAAACAAGGCTTTGGGCGCCATCTGTTTCACGCCTGCAATAACTTCACGCAAGCTGCGATTCTCTATCCCGGGAATACCACCAGCAAATCTCTCTGGGCTAGCATCCAGCGGAAAAGCATTGCTATGCCCCACTGTAAACGGCGCCTTGGCTGTGCGCGCCATGCCGGTCAACTCAGCGCCAACAATGACTTGCACCTGCCCAGTCAAACCCAGCGCCGCCACGCGATCCCGATGATCCACCAGGCGGTTGTGTTCGCTGGCAACCAGAATCTCGGCACCTTGGGCCACAAAGCTGCGCAGCCGCTCATCAAAAGGTAAAGTTGCGTCAAAACTCGCGCCGCTGTGCACGTGTAAATCTGCCGAGCGCCAGTCGTCGCTGCGCCAAATCCGACGCGGCGGAATAATCGGCAAGTGGCTGGTTTTTCCGGCGACAATGGTGAGCAAGTACTCTTTAACATCGTATTCTAGGCCCCGGCTCGCCAACACCCGATACTGACCCGGCGGCAAATCTATTTGACTCGGATCAGAAGCCACCCCCGCCAAATCAATTCTATTGCGCCGCAGCGAACCAGGCAGGGATACCCCGGCCTGCGTAAAGCCGAGCAAATCATTGCCAAACTCCGGATTCGCGGTATCGCCAATACCAAAAAAATGCAGGCTCATGGCACTGCCACTGGGCAACTTAAGCAAACCTTTCTTTCTAAATACCCAGCGACCACTGTCATTTTTGGCATCAATTAAAGAGAGCTCGCGGGTTATCTTCTGCCCCCAGGGCGAACTGGCTTGCACTTTTACCCACTGAGCATGTTTGGGTAGTCGAATATTAAAGCTGCCGTCGGCAGCAACCCGACCTTGGCTTACTGGGCGGTCATCTTGATCCCAAATGGCCACCGACACCGCATTGTCATTAACGTAACCGCGCAGCAATGGTCCCTGATATATTTGATCGGTAATCGCCGCAACATCACTGCGAGCACCGACCATCAGCCTAAATTTTGACAGTAGTTTTTCACCTGGCTCAATATCCATGAATTGATTTTGCAGCATAGAAAGCCAATTCAAGCGTTCACTCTGGATCCACAGCGGTCGACTCATCCAGCCATGCAAACTGTAATTAGGAAATACCGCCAAAAATCGCGGCAAGGGCTGACGGCTGCCGTTTTTGGTAATCAGCTCGGCAGATTGCAACTGCACGCCATAACTCACTTCACTGTCATAACTATTTGCACCGACCAGAACATTCCAGTCGCTGGGCAGCATTCCGGCGAGTAACGACGACACCTTATTCCGGTCAATTACGGGATGAGCAAAGCCCAAAGTCGCATCGGGAACATAGCTAGACAAACTAAAAGGGGTCAGCGAACGCTGGGAGTACAAGGTAAATAAGCCGCTCATATGCACGGCCTTGCCCTTGCCGAGACGTTCAATAACCACCTCGATATCAAGGCTATCGGCACCTTCTGGCAAACGGTAGATAACAGTTTGCCGAATGCCGTCAGCCTCACCCACGGTGGTGATTTCGCCATTGCCATCGCGCACCGCTGCACTCACCTTCGCCACTGGGATCGCAGTTTCTTTCGCGAGGCCAGTTAAAATATTGGCGTACGTCCACTGATCATTCGCCGCGTCGCAGTGCGCCACGTCGATCAATGTACCACCGCCAGCAACAATTCCGGCGTCGTGGCCGACATCGCTTACCGCGACACAAAGTTTGCCATTCGACAACCACCAGTCACCCAAGCCAGCGATGCTATCTGGCCCTCCCCTGGGAAAACTGTCGAGGGTCTCACGTTTGATTTGTTCAGCACGCAACAGCGACGGCGGCGGCGCAAGCTCCTCAACCGGTAAAAACTCTTCTAATTGAGGGGCGAAACCTTCATCCGTTTCAGCTTTTGTTGATTTTGGTGCCGCCGTGACTATGGTAGCCATAGATAAGACTAGCGGCAGACCATACACCCATTTTGCTAACGCCATAAACCGTTCACGCCGCCATTATAAAGAGCGAAACACAGGCGCCGATGCCAACCATAAAGCTTAAAGAGCGCAAGATATCTTTATTGGCGATATAAAAAATGGGGTAAAGCAAGCGCGCCGCAATAAACACTTCAGCGGCAATTGCCGAGCGCTCAGGCGCAACCCCTGCCAAATGAGCAATCACAACCGCTGCGATAAAAATCGGCAGTGCTTCCCAAGCATTTTGCTGAGCCGCGTAGGCCCGCGCACCCGCACCCTCTAATTGGGCGTACTGTGCTCGTGGATGTTTATTATCAACACTGCCCAATTGCTTGGCGCGAAAATAGCCGCAAATCCAAGCGCTCACAATTGGTAGTAAACACGCAATAAAGACGCACCAAAAAGCCACTGTCATTCTGTTATCCCCTCTATGTTTTTTGTTTTATTTTGTTTTTATTCGCCATTCTAATATAACTGGCTATACCACGTGCAGATAGCCTATAGCTGCTTATTTGCGACGAGCATTATTTTGTGCCGCGCTGCACACTGATCTCTGGAATCTCAGTCGCCAATGTTTTCAGCAAATAATCTCGAGCGTCTTGACGACGCAGTTCACTCAACGCAAATTGCGCCTCAAAAAACGGGAATACCGACAAGGTCGTCAGCCACTGCTGGCGAATTGGATTCATGGCCTTAGGCAAAGGGTCCATAGTGCATAACGCGGTCTGGGGTACGGTGATAATACCCTGTTCGGGCGAACCCAAGGCATCAGACCAAACCTCATCGTCGGTTTTGGCAAGGCCACGTGTCACCATGCTGCACCCCACCATGTCGGCATTGTCCAGCCAGCGAAAATAGCGGCCAGGGGTGGCAAAGGCGGTGTGCGAGGCGTCCTGCATGGTCACCAAAAGCGAACCTTTGACATATTTCGGAATAGTGGCGGCATTGGTGTCGTAATCGATCATCGCGTCGATAGGCGAAGCAATCATCATAAAGGGGATATCCCGCGACTCATAAAAACCCGGGCCAAATACAAAAACCGGCCCAGCAATAGATACCGCCGCCGCAATCCTTAAGTCGGCGTTTTCAGGGTGGAACGCCGCCAAGGTCGACGTCATTCCGCCCAAGGACAAACCCATAACGCCAATGTGGTTTTCATCAATTTTCTCAAAAAACTGACTGCTACTATCGCTATCCCAGGTCAAAAACTGATCGATTAAAAAACTAATATCACCAGGCTGGTTCACCACATCTTTTACCAAGGGGCCGCCGGGCGCTCCCATATGGGTTAAGGGGTAATCCATTGCCGCAACAATATAGCCGTGACTGGCAAAATGTTCCGCAAGATAGCTGCCGCCGGTTCGCGTCGACATAAAACCATGGCTGTAAATCAACAAGGGAGCTGGCGCAGCAATACCTTCGGGATACCAAATACGTGTCTTGAGCAGTCGTTCATCGCTCCCTGCAAAGTCGCCATTGGCTTGGCTAGGCCGGGTTGTATCGACCAGCTCCACATCAAAATAATCAACATCGTAAATCCCCTTTTCCAGCCATTTGCTACTCTGGGAGTCGGCAGGCAAGGGCTCTGGCAAATTACCAAATTGGAGATACAGCATCACTGCTACGATCAATACGACGATTAGCAACAGAATTTTTTTGATCATCTTGGGCGCTCAATTACAAATAGAATTTCAAGAGCACTAACTTAACAAGGCCGCCGCTAGGACTCCACCATTAGCGCTCGCCCAGATCAAAAATAAGTACTTTAGGCTGCGCAAATCAAAAAAAGCCCCGTTTCGGAGCTTTTTTGCGCTAAAACCATAGGACATTCACATCATTAATGCTCAACAAACGCCCGCTCAATTACATAGTGGCCGTGAACTCCCGCTCGGGTCTCCTGAAACCCAGCAGAATTCAGTAAAGCACAGCTGTCTTTTAACATGCTCGGGCTTCCGCAAATCATAAAGCGATCGTCATCAGTATTCAGTGCGGGAAGACCAACGTCCCGCATCAACTTCCCGCTGCGAATCAAATCCGTCAAGCGCCCCTGATTAGCGTATTTCTCTCTCGTCACGGTGGGGTAATAAATCAATTTTTCCCGAACTACCTCGCCAAAATATTCGTGGCTGGGCAGATGCTCGCGAATAAAGCCCTGATAGGCCAACTCGCTCTCGTAACGCACACCGTGCACCAGCACCACTTTCTCAAACTTATCGTACACGTCAGGGTCTTTGATGATGCTCATAAATGGCGCCAAGCCAGTGCCGGTACTGAGCAGATACAGGTTTTTACCCGGCAGTAAATTATCGGCCAGCAAAGTGCCGGTTGGTTTGCGGCTAATCAACACTTCATCGCCGATCTTAATCTGCTGCAATTTAGAGGTTAAAGGGCCGTCGGCAACCTTGATACTGAAGAACTCTAATTCATCTTCGTAATTTGCGCTGACAATGCTGTAGGCGCGCATTAGCGGGCGATCACCTTGCTGCAAGCCAATCATGGTGAAATGGCCATTTTCAAAGCGAAACGATGGGTCGCGACTAGTTTTAAAGCTAAACAAAGTCTCGTTCCAATGGTGTACGCTGGTCACTCGCTCACGAATAATATTGCTCACTGCAAACCTCTCTTGCGGCGATGGGCGCCGTCCCCTTAATCCCGATTTGCCAATAGTCTACGGGAGCGCTATGCTATCGGCAAAACGACTTATTATGATTTTTCATATCGGTTTTATAAATATGCACTATACCCTTCGCCAACTTGAAGTTTTCCTCGCCGCCGCCCATACCGAGAACATCACTCGCGCCGCAGAGCAACTGTCAATGTCGCAGTCGGCGGCGTCAAGCGCCCTAAAAGACTTGGAACAGCAATTTTCCATCCAACTTTTTGACCGTATTGGCAAACGGCTGCAAATCAATGAGCTAGGTAGGGCACTGCGCCCCCAGGCCGAGGCCCTGTTAGATCAGGCCCAAGCGCTAGAACAAGGTTTTCGCCGTCACGATCAAGTCGGCGAGCTAAAAATTGGCGCCACCCTCACCATTGGCAATTACCTTGCGGTCGACATCATGGCAGAGTTCATTAGCCGTCACCCTGCGGCCAAGGTCGCCCTCAATGTCGCCAACACCGCCGCCATCAGCCAGCAAGTACTTAACTTTGATTTAGATGTGGGATTAATTGAAGGCGAGCTACACCACCCCGACCTTGAGGTCACAAAATGGCGCGAAGATGAGCTGCAAATTTTTTGTAGCCCAAGCCACCCTCTGGCAACAAAGAAAAACCTCAGCAATGCCGATTTACTCTCAGCCCAGTGGATACTAAGAGAGCCCGGCTCTGGTACCAGACAGGCTTTTGACCGCGCGTTGCACGATCTGTTACCCGACCTCAATATACGTTTAGAACTGCAGCATACTGAGGCCATAAAGCGCGCGGTAGAAACCGGCTTAGGAATAGGCTGCTTATCTAAAGTCTCACTGCAATCCGCCTTAGAAACTAAACGGCTTGTTGCGCTCGACGCAAAGTCTCGAGATTTTAAACGCTTCTTTTACTTTATTTTACACCGCCAAAAATACCGCAGTGAGGGCATACTCCGGTGGCTGGAGCTATGCCGAAACAGCTAAGGTTTTTTTGTCCCACTTTGGCACAAAATACAGGCCCAAAGCCGATGCAAGAAACATCGTTAACGTCATTGGCCACATATAATCACTGTGGAACTGCGTCGACAATCCACTAATAAGGCCGCCAATAAGATATTGGGCACTCCCCATTAATGCCGAGGCAATGCCGCTGTGCTGGGGAAAAAATTGCAGGGCACAGGCCTGAGAGTTACCCATTACGCCGCCGAGCGCGCCCACGGCCAACATGACCAAGGGCACCACCACCCAGAGCGGTGGTGAAAAAGCGGTAACCAGCAACAGCCCCGTACAAAAAACAAACAAAAGTAGCATCGCCCGAGGCAAAATTTGCTCAGCGGGAACGGTATTTAGCAGACGGTTATTAATGCGATTAGCGATGGCCAAGGTGACAATATTGCCCGCAAACAGCATCGAAAACACCGTCTCACTTTGGCCGTACAAGTCGATATACACCAGCGCCGCATTGGCGACAAAGGTGATCATGACACTAAAACCTAAGCTCTGCGCCACCAGGTACGCCATTGCGGTGCGATTGGTCAGCACAAACTTATAGCGGGTGAGCAAACTGTCTACTAGCGGGGGACGCGGATCAGAACCGCGCTTTTTAATAATAATACTCGCCAGAAAGCAGACGGTAAGCGCGTAGGCAGCCAAGACTAAAAACACCAGCTTCCAACCGCTCAAGCTATAAAGCAAGGTGCCAATACTGGGCGCCAGTGCGGGTGCAATTATGGTAATTAACATGATTTGCGAGAACAGCTTCGCCGTATCCTGACCCTCGGTGTGGTCACGAATAATCGCTGGCACTACTACAGAGGCAAAGCCGCCACCCAAGGCCTGAAAAAACCGCGCAGCCCAAAACACCGACAGCGTCTCAGTAGACGCGATAACTAAGCTCGCGACCGCAAAAAGTACCAAGCCAAAAAACAGTGTCGGGCGGCGACCAACATAATCACTAATCGGCCCGCCAAAAAACTGACCAAAGCTCAAACCGAGCATATACAGACTCACCGTTACGGCAATGTCTTGGGCAGGCACACCCAGTTCCGCCGCAATCGCAGGAATCGTCGGCAAATACATATCAATTGCCAAGGGCGAGAGCGCAAAAATTAACGCCAGCAGCAGTATTAGCCGCAAGGGAGGGAGCGTGGAGGACATAAAACACCTTTTATCTTTCCAGCAAGATAATAGCTGGAAATTACCTTGCTAGCAAGATAATATTCAGTCACCACCCCGAACCGCAGCGCCAAACATGAAGCCAAACCTTCGCCCGCAAATAAGTTACTGCCATGGATGATAAGCGCATCAGTATTAAAGAATTGCGCCAGCAACAAAAGCAGCACTGGCCAGAAATGTATCGAGCCGCAAGCCCCGCGGTCTTAAATATTATTCGCGCGGCAGATCGCTTCATGAAAGAGTCGGGCGCCGCTTTACAGGCCCACCAATTAACGAGCGCCGAGTTTGATGTACTGGCGACCTTGCGCCGCCAAGCCCCGCCCTACCAGCTTAGCCCAACTGAACTGTGTAAAGCGATGCTCTTTAGCTCTGGGGGGTTAACGAAAGTGCTCTATCGCTTACAACATTCCAACTTAATTCTACGCCCCGAAAACCCCAATGACGGTCGCAGCCTACTGGTGCAACTCAGCCCAGAGGGTATCTCTTTAGCGGGAAAATTATGCGCTAGCATTAGCGAACTGCACCAGGCGCGCGTTAGCAAACTTAGCGCCGCAGAACAGGCAAGCCTAACCCAGCTATTAGAAAAAGCCTTTGCCGATTAAGCTCGACGCCTAAAAAACCCAGCGCAGACGCCAAAAGAAATCCGCTTCTAATGCCGCTAAACGCGGCTCATCGACGACGTCATCCATAACCGGCACGGCGGCCAGTAGTTCCGTTTCAATGCCATAACCCGGCTTCAAGGCGAGCCGGAAACCGGCGTCGGCCAAGCGCTGAGTAGACGCCAAGTCACCACTGGCATTATTGAAGTGCGTCGCGGCGTATTCAACAAACAAGGACGACTCCCAAGCCAAACCCAGCCACTGAGGTTTGGCGCTGGCAGCGAGATGCAGAAAGTAACCGTCATCGCCAATTAATACGCCGGGCAAGTAGGCACTCATGCTGCTGATACCACCAAGGACAAACTGTTGTTGCTGAGGCAGCTGAGTGTTGTCGGCAAACTGAGCGTTGAAATTCAAGGCCACTTCATAGCCTGGCGCCACGGCAAACTTATAACCCAGCTTTGGCTGCAGCAAGAGAAACTCCGCTTCGCGCTTGCCGATGCTCACGCCCTCGCCAGTGTCGGTCGCAAAACTGCCACCGTCGCCAAATCCGGTTTTAAGTGACAATTGAAGCTTGAGATAAGACGGTGCCTCGGCCAAATGCCCCCGCACGGAATACTTAGCACCGAGCTCCAGCGTTTGGTAGCGCTCCGCTAGTAATGGCGCATCCTGAGCCGCCGATTGCAGCTCTGAACTCACGTGCTCCAGCCGCTCAAATACCGTCCAGCGCCGCACTGGGTTGCTGTACAGCAGCTGCTCACCCGACAGCGCAACACTATCTATCTCCGCATCCAAATGCAGTGTTTCACTGCTCGTCACAACAGGGCAGTTCAGTAGCGGCGGCAAACATAGGCCACCACCCGTAGTGCTGCTCGTGAATTGGGGCCGACGCTGATACTCAATATGACTGGCTTCAATACCATAAAGACCAAAGCGGAAGGGATGCTCAACACCAAAATCAAACTGTTGATAATCGTCGCCATCTCCCGCCTCACCGAGCTCGTCAAAAATAGTTCGGTAGGCCACATTGAGCTCTGCGCCATTAGCAAATTGATGCTTAATGCCGGCAAGACCAAAATAACGGCCAAGGAAGCGGCTGCCCTTGTTGCTCATTTCCAAAACAAGATCGGTGGCATCGTGATCGACAAGCACTTGCTCTCGAAAATCAAGAATGACCTGATTATCATAGTGCTGCTCATAGGCAATGCTATAAGCCAAACCCGCGCGCTCGGCTTGCAAATCGGCCAAAACCCGCGCCCGATCAAACTCCGCCAAACTTAAATCGCGGTCGCCAACCAAGCTCGCGAAATGGGCGGTGACTTGCGGGTTGCCGCGTACACCTTTCACCGCAGCCTGGCTCACCAGTACCGTGACCGTATTCTCAACGCGGTAATAGCTTACACTCACCAGTAAATGCCCTGCATTATAATAGCGCCGCGTCAGCGAGGTGATAGCGTCTGAGGGTGACTCGGACTCGGCTAAGAGCGCCTCAATTTGCGCGGTAGAGAGTTGCGTATTGCCAATAACGCGAATATTAATCCCGCCGATCACCGCCGTTATCGCCGCAGTTTCAACACGCGCCGCGGCCTCTATTTGTATTTGACTCGCAAGCTGGGGGGGCATTACCGGTGGCAGATCAATTGCCATTCAAACTCTCCTCAAATATTTGCCGGGACATCGGCCCCGGCAATTCAGCTAATCGTAATGTCGGGTTTTTGTTGAATACACAGTTTACAGACGCTTTAACTCAACGCGTCGGTTCGTCTCTCTACCAGCCTCAGTACTATTGTCGGCACGGGGCTGCGACATACCATACCCTTTGGCGACCAAACGCTCAGCACTCACACCCTGACTCAACAAATACCTTCGCACGGCATTTGCTCTGGCCTCAGACAAACGCAAATTATACTCACCGGCCCCCAGTGAATCGGTATGACCACCCACCTCAATACGCTTGGCATCAGATTGCTGAATAAGCGGAACCACCATAGCCAAAACGGCTTTGGCGGCAAGGCTCAGCCGCGAACTATCGTGGGCAAAAAACACCCCGTCCAGTGGCTGGGCCTGAGGGCCATCGATATAACAGCCATTGGCCAGGGTTTTAATACCACGGGGGGTTTTTAAACATTGGTCATCTTGATCACAGACGCCGTCACCATCGCCATCGGCGCAGGCGTAAGCATCAGCCTGAATTCGGCCTGCGGTAAAAACCGGATCGATATTCGCGAGGGGTATCAACGCGGGTTGATCTTTGGCTGAACCGAGCGCATCGATGGCCACAGCCCCGCCACCCTCGTCCGCGGCCAATATGCCTTGATCCATCGCCAATAAGTCATCTGTCACGGCGAGGCTAGCCAACTCGTCTGCCAGTGGCTGTATATTGCCAGCCAGACCGGCATCAAGCGCACCCAGACTGTCGTTAAGATCAATACCAACAGCCGTGGTAACTGGGCTAACAACGGCCAAAATACCCGTCTGCTCAAGCAAATCTTGCACTAGTCCGGCGTGTGCGGCATTCATCGTTAGCGACAAACACACAACAAAACGACACATATTTCGGGCAAAGCTCATTGGCACTAACACCTGTAAAAATCCATTATTTGCACGTATTTAGCCACTCAACTGTCTATTTCAAGGCGCGAGGCTGACCTGCCGCGCTTATCTGCCTGCAGATTAAAACGCATTTGTTCAGCCAGCGCATGGAGTTTGTGCTGAGAACGCCCGACACCGCACAGTTTTTAGTAGCGCAGACTAACTCGCGCCTGCACTGCTGTGCTCGGCAATAACCGAGGCCTTCGCCGTTGCGTACTCGGCATCACTTAGCGCGCCCGATTGATGAAGCGAATCCAAACCCTGCAATGCATCGACGAGGGGGCTCGGCTTCGCCAACTCCGTTGTCGCCTCGCCACCTCCCGCCAACGCCGCGTTGGTTTCTTTACTTAAGCCCAACCACTGCCCAATTTTGCGGAAAATACGCGCGATACCCCGCCATAACTTGGGGAGCAACCAAATCAGCAACAGTAAAAAAACGACAAAACCAATTAAGAACAGCACGGGGTGATTTAATGCCACCCACAAACCACCAAAAACGGCGACATCTTCGCTAATCGAGGCCAGCCAATTACTCACTGGCTCCGGCGAGGTATTGATTAACATTCGGGTGCTCGCCTTCGCTGCGTGGGTAACCGAGGTTACCGAACCGCCAACAATGCCCGCCGCCAATTGCAGGGCCGGGCTAACGTCACCCACGGTATTTGCTGCAAGCAAGGCGCCAGCAGGAATCCGAATAAAGGTGTGTAGCGCATCCCAGCCAGTATCCACCCCCGGAATTTTGTCGGCAAAAAACTCCACCGCATACATTAAGCCCGCCGCTAAAATAACCGCAGGGTCTTGCACCACGGCCAAGCTTTCGGGCAAATCAATGCCACCTACAGAGCCACCTAAACCCAACACCAAAATGGCCGCATATAAGTTTAAGCCACTGGCCCAAGCCACCCCCATCGTTAGGGATATCACACTAATTAGTTGCTGATACTCATCCACTGCTTTGATCTCCGCTACGCAAGCGCTTGGCAAATACCCAACATAACGCCGCCGCACTCAACTCAAATGACAGCGCAGACAAGGTGTAGACCGAAGCACTACCTGCCACCACTGCACCGAATAAGCGACCAGCACCAATACCACCGGCAATAACACCGTTCAAAAATAACACATGACAGGCCCAGCGGGGACGCCACAGCGCCCAAAGCGCGCTTAGGCCTACCGCCAGCTCCATACCGCCATACATTGCTCGCAATTCAATTGTGCCATCAACCGACGTCGCCGCCACCCCGGCGTAGGCGTCTAAGGCAGCGGGCTCGAGCAAGAGCCAGCCACCAATACCCAACCACGCCAAGGCCAAATAACTCAAAAAAATTCGCATTACATACCCACGCTGTGTGCAGAACGATTCAGACTGACCGAAACCGTCACTCATTTAGACCGCTAAGGTCATACTCTTCCAATACAAACTCGCTACTATTCTAGTTCATTGTGGAGAGCGATATGTCGACTGTGGAAGACTACCCGAAAAACCCTGGTTATGGCCACGGCCGCTATCGGCGTCGTATTCGCCTCACATCTGAACCGGGACTGGTTCACGGCGAACTCGAAGACACCAATCATGGCTTTCGCTGCACTATTTTTCACGATGGCGAAAAAGTCACTGATATCCAAAGCGAAGTGCTGCGCATCCCATTTGATACTTGCCCCGGCGCGGTTGAGCCGCTGCGCAAATTAATCGGCTTAGCACTGTCCGACGATATTCAAACCTTGATTCCCCTCACCGACTCATCGTCTAACTGCACCCACCTACTCGATTTAGCACTATTGGCCATTCGCCACAGCAGGCGCAGCGTAGCAGAGTTAATTTACGACATCTGTGTAGAAGATCAGGCCGATGACAACAGCTCCGCGGCGGCTGAAGTCTACGCCAACGGCAAGCTCGTCCACCGCTGGCAAACCTGTAATTGGGAAATTACCGGGCCAGACGAGCTTAAACAAAAAGTACTCTACAAAGGCTTTAGCAAGTGGGCATCGGTGTGCTTTACAGGCGAGGAGCGGGAGGCCGCCTTTATCCTGCAAAAAGGCTATTTTGTCGCGAGCGCTCGTCGCTATAACATTGATGCTCAAGTCGGCCAAGCCGCCAATGAGCATCGTGACGTTATGCTCGGCGTTTGCTTCAGTTACAGCACGCCGCAAATTGAGGTCGCTAAACGCACCGCCGACAGCACCCGCGATTTCAGCAACACCCCAGACCTTCTTCTTAAATTTCAAGAAGTTAACTAGAAATGCTGCCGCGTTACTGCCAGCGTCTTGATACGCACAATTACGAATATATACCTGGTCAGCTGAGCGCTACTATGGCAACAGTTTCATTGACCCTTGCTCCTAACAACGGTCTCAGGAGTAACACCCCCGCTTGGCACCCACACTCTGGGTGCTTTTTTTATGCCCAAAAGCTGAGCGCCCACCGCCCTTTATTTCAACAAAAACACCACCGTCAAACTTGCGCTAACGGTCTCTTTACCAATCAGCATCGGCGCCGCCCCGCCAACCTTGGCGTCCATCATCATAGCCCGCTCATACACAACCGGTGCATTAGCGCCCTCGTCAATGTGATAAACACCAGCGAGTTTGCGACCAAAGCCTGCCGCGAGCACCTCAGCTCTGACCTTGGCATCCGCAATGGCGGCCTGGACGGCCTCAGCCTGCAATGTCTCCCTTTGCGACAGATCAAAACTGACATTACCCAATTCACTAATACCGGCGTTAACCAAGGCGTCAAGCACGCCACCGTAGCGCGACAAATCTGTCAAGGTAATGTCAATACTGCGCTCAACCCGCTGGCCACGCAGCACACGCTTACCGTCGTGCCACTCGTAATCGGGGTAAATGCGAATCTGCGAGGCGCGAATATCACGCTCGGGTACACCTTGTTCAGCCACGGCATTCAGGACTTGTGCACTGCGCTGATCAACCGCGCTTTTGGCTTTTACCGCGCTGTCTTGCGTCTCGGAGATTTGCAGCTGCAGGCGCGCAATATCTGGCATAGCCTCCACTTCACCCCGGGCGGCAACCACCACATGAGGTGCTTCTGGCAAGGTGGCGGCATGGGCAAAAATGGGCAGCGTAGCGGACAATACAAAGGCCGCCGCACAATTCAAAATGAGGCTTTTCGCGTTTTTCATCATCTGATTCCTTTTGATTTAATTCCCAAATGGCTTTTTAGCACTTTTTTCTTTCAGCATAACAACAACAAATCACGGAGAGCTCAATGACCAATCTCAATATCACCCCAGCTAACCCAACATTAGACGATATGCGCGCTACCCTAGACCGCCAGCGGCAGCTGTGCACCGAAGAGGGTGCGGTTAGCGCAGAGCTGCGTATCGATCGCCTCAGCCGGGCAATCGATTTAATTTTTGATAATCGCGACATCATTGTCGACACGCTAACCCAAGATTTTGGCCACCGCAGCAGCCATCAATCTCTGATGTCAGACATTTACGCAACCATTGAGTGCCTTAAGCACAGTAAAAAACATGTCAAAAAATGGATGAAAGCCGAGAAGCGCAGCGCGCCCTTCCCTATGAATTTAATGGGCGCTAAAGCGCGGGTAGAGTTTCAGCCCAAAGGTGTAGTCGGCATCATCGGAACCTGGAACTTCCCCTTAAACACCGTCTTTTCACCGCTGGCCGGCGTGTTGGCGGCCGGTAACCGCGCCATGATTAAGTGCTCTGAAGTTACACCTAAAACCGGCGAGTTACTTGCTACATTAACTGCCAAATATTTCTCCTCTGACGAGATTGCCGTATTCAATGGCGGCCCAGACGTCGGCGCACAATTTTCAGCATTGCCCTTCGATCACATTATCTTTACCGGTGCCACCAGCATTGCCCGTCATATACTGCGTGCAGCCAGTGACAACTTAACCCCCGTCACTCTAGAACTCGGTGGCAAATCACCGGTAATTGTCAGCGAGAGCTACCCAATTCAAGAGGCCGTAGAGCGCATATTCGGTGGCAAAATTTTGAATGTTGGCCAAGTCTGCTTATCACCAGATTATGTGTTTGTGCCGGAAGATCAATTAACGGCATTTACCGAAGCCGCTAGCGCCTATATCACCACCATGTTCCCCACCGTGCGTGACAACCCAGATTACAGCTCGGTGGTTAACGAACGTCACTATCAGCGCCTGCAGAGCTACCTAGCAGACGCGCGGGAAAAAGGCGCAGATGTTCGTGAACTTAACCCCGCCAATGAAGATTTCAGCCAGCAACAAGGTACCTTCAAGATCCCGCTCACCTTGGTGGTAAACCCCAGCGACGACATGCTGGTAATGCAAGAAGAGTTATTTGGCCCGATTATCTGCATTAAAACCTATCGCCAAGTCGACGATTGCATTAACTACGTCAATGCCCGCCCACGGCCATTGGCGCTGTATTACTTCGGTAAGAATAAAACCGAGCAGCAACACATACTGGATCACACCGTGTCAGGCGCAGTTACCATCAATGACGTTATCTTCCATGTTAGCTGCGAAGACCTGCCCTTTGGCGGCATTGGCCCTAGTGGCATGGGCAATTACCACGGTGCAGACGGTTTCAAAACCTTCAGCCATGCCAAAGCGATTTATAAACAAAGCAATATTAACTTCCAGAAACTGGGCGGCATGATTCCCCCCTACGGCGACAAGGCCGATAAAACCCTAAAAGCCATGATCCGGAAATAGCACTTAGCCTGGTTATTCCCACCACGCCCCTGCAATAGGGGCGTGTCAGCCAATTTCTTCAGCAAAAATAAGCCACTTAAAAGCTACTCCCCAAGCCGCATAGCGGCTATGCTGCCAAACTTAGTCTAATGACATTGCGAGGCCACATTTGCCACAGACAACATTAGGATGGCGAGAGTGGGTCACCCTACCCGCATTGGGCATAAACGGTATTAAGGCAAAAATTGATACTGGCGCCCGTAGCTCCTCACTTCACGCCTTTGACATCCAGGCAATTGAAGTAGACGGCGAGCAGTGGGTAGAGTTTAAAGTGAACCCCCAACAACACGAGACCACCGAGCTCGTTGCCTGCCGTGCACCGATAAAAGACTATCGACAGGTTACCGATTCTGGCGGTCACCGCAGCATGCGCTATGTTATAGAGACGAGCATTTGTATTGGCGGCGAACAATTTCTTGCCGAAATGACCCTCGCCGACCGCTCGCAAATGCTATTTCGCATGTTATTAGGACGAACCGCCATGAAGAATCGCTACATTGTTGACCCCAGCCGATCCTATTGCGCCAGTCAAAAACCCGCAAAGTCGCCTAGCCAAATAGTACCGAGCTAGCACCGACTAATTCGCGGAACTAAATCTTAGCCAAGCCAATCTGAACAATCCGCCTAGCAGCCGATAACAAAGAGAATACCCTACAATGAAAATTGCCATACTGTCCCGGAACAGACGTCTTTACTCCACTCGCCGCCTTGTAGAAGCCTGTACTGAACGCGGCCACGAAGTGCGCGTTTTAGACACCTTAAAATGCTATATGGAATTAAACTCTAGCGAGCCGGTGGTGTGGTACAAAGGCGAACGGCTCGAGGGCTTCGACGCAATCATCCCCCGCATTGGCGCTTCAATCACGCCCTATGGCCTCGCGGTTATTCGTCAGTTTGAAATGTTGGGCACCTACAGCCTCACCGAATCCGTCGCGCTCGGCCGTTCACGCGACAAACTGCGCGCCCTGCAACTGCTGTCACGCAAAAACGTCGGCATGCCGATCTCTAGCTTTGCCCACGACGTCCACAACACCAAAGAACTTATTAAACTGGTGGGCGGCGCCCCTGTGGTGGTCAAACTGCTAGAAGGTACCCAAGGCCGCGGCGTGGTATTAGCCGAAACTGCCAAGGCGGCAGAGAGCGTTATCGACGCCTTCCGCGAGTTAAAGGCAGACTTCCTGGTGCAAGAATTTATTAAAGAAGCTGGCGGCGCCGATGTTCGCTGCTTGGTTATTGGCAAGAAAGTGGTTGCCGCCATGCAGCGCACCGCCGCCAGTGGCGAGTTCCGCTCAAACTTACACCGCGGCGGCACCGCCGAGCTGACCCGCCTAACCCCAGCAGAACGTGCAACCGCAGTAAAAGCAGCGCAAATTATGGGCCTGAACGTCGCGGGCGTAGATATTTTGCGTTCCTCACGGGGGCCGCTGGTTATGGAAGTAAATTCCTCACCCGGCTTAGAGGGCATAGAAACCGCCAGCAAGAAGAATGTCGCCGCCGAAATCGTAAAATTTATTGAAGAAAACGCCGGCCCGAACAAGAATAAAACCCGAGGAAGGGGTTAACACCACAACATGAAGAAACTTACCATCGCTGGCACCGACATCCCCGTCGGTTGCCGCACCCAGATTGAACTGCCGGTTGCACAGCTTTATACCAACACCGAACTGTCGATGACCGTTAAAGCGATTCGCGGCCGCAAAGACGGGCCAACCCTATTTGTTAGCGCAGCAATTCACGGCGACGAGATCAATGGCGTTGAAATTGTGCGGCGACTAATGCAGCACAAGGCCCTGCGCTCACTGCGCGGCACCTTGCTGGCTATCCCCATAGTGAATGTGCACGGCTTTCTCAATAACAGCCGCTACCTTCCCGACGGCCGCGATCTAAACCGCTCCTTTCCCGGCTCGCCCAAAAGCTCGTTAGCCGGGCGCATGGCACACACCTTTCTCAATGAAGTTGTGCTGCAATGCACCCACGGCATTGACCTGCACACCGGTGCCCGACATCGCAGCAATCTGCCTCAAATCCGTGCCGATATTAAAGACGAATCAACCCGTGCCATGGCCGAAAGTTTTGCCGCTCCTGTTATTCTGCACTCGGCAACCCGAGACGGCTCACTGCGCGAAATCGCCAGCAGCCACAATATTCAGGTACTGCTTTACGAAGCTGGCGAAGCACTGCGCTTTGACGAAGTTGCTATACGTGCAGGGGTTAGCGGCATCATTAATGTGATGCGTCATATTGGCATGCTGCCGCCCTCGCGCAGCAAAAAACCCAAGCGTAGCAGTATGATTACTGGGCAATCAACGTGGATACGTGCAACCAGCAGCGGGGTTTTGCGGGCACTGGTTCCACTGGGCGCATTTGTAAGTAAAGGCGATGTACTCGCGCTGATCTCCGACCCCATGGGTAATAACAGCTCAGACACCAAAATCCTCGCTAGTGACGACGGCATAGTTATTGGCCGCACATTTTTACCCTTGGTGTACGAAGGCGACGCCCTATTTCATATTGCCAAATATAAGGCCAATATTGGCGAGGCACTTGAACACGTTAACGCATTCCGAGAAGAATTTGAGCCCGAACCGTACTCTACCTCAGACGACTACGACGACCACCCACCCATTGCAGGATAACCGCGAATACAGCAGTAGATGAAGCTTTAAGCATCAAACACCCTACCGCTGTACAATGCCAATATTTGTAGAGCTAAAGCAAAGCGCCAATCAACCACTAGCACTTTGCCAAACTGTTTTGGAGAGTGTGGACGTAATTCCATAGGGTCTATCACAATAGGTGGCGGCCATTATATGTATAAATATTTTTCTTTTTCCACGCAGCGCCTTTTAATTCTCATGCTTTTTCTACTGTGTATTGTTTTGTCCACATCGCACACTTTATATCTCTTTTTAAACGTACCATCTTGCTGTAAATTAAAGCCCATTAAATCAGCCAAAACTTCCTTTCTTTGAAATTCTGCCATATCGCTATCATCACTAGTAACGAAAGCTATTAATTCAAGCGGCGAATCTTTATAAAAAATTAATTCCGCGATCTCATTTGGGCCAACAGTCGCCCTACCAAGTACATTTTTAGTTGGCCATTTATAGTCGCCGTAAGACAAATAAACTACCTCTGAGCATGTGACCTTAGCGGCGGAGTCGACATTAAACCCAAAGTCATACTCCTTGCCTGCTTGTTCATTTAGATTACTAAACACCTTCAATATATTTTTTTCAGGCTTATCCAACAAACCTTTCACCCTAATAGATGCGAACGCGTCCATGTCGATCCACTCATGAAAACGAGAAAAAGCAGCCCCATGCCTCCTCATTTCAATAATAGAGAAACCACTTTCAATTTTCTCTCTAAAAGGCTCCAGTTCTTTTGCGCCCCAAATCCCCAGCTCAATCAATTGTTCTTTTGTTCCCAACCAAACAGCATTATGCCCCCAGTAGCCGGGTATTAAGTAATCAGTTAACTTATTGGATTTTTTCTCAAAAATAATATCAAGTGGTCTTAATTTAGCCAAAATCTGCTTCTGGGAGGCACTACCGATCCTCGCATTTCTCGACCACTCAACTGGGCCAACAACGGCACCAAAAGACCGACTTATGGATCGCGTTGACACAAAGAAAATATTCGCCAATATATCACTAAAAAAGTAATCTAGTTTTGCGAAGCCATTCAATGATTCTTGATTATAAAATTTGTTATAAATAATTGATTCTTCATATCCGGCAGGCTTTTTTCTCAAAACCACATCAATAAGGATAGGAATTTTATCCCTATTAGACCGAGACAAAATCCGTCCAATAAATTCCTCTATCTTATTGTCTATCATTGTCGATTGATCCTTTAGAATAAATCGAGTAGCGCGACTCTCCATGTACTTATCATAAAGCAATTGAGTTCTTTCAATTAAATACAGTTCGGCCAGTGCTTCGCGCCCTGAAAAACCTCGCTTTGATGACTTCAATAGAAGATCAGAGGCCGAAATATAGGCATCCCAACTATCTTTCACCAAGGTCAAAAACAAACCATTAACACTTTGTCTTGACGACAGATAGTCAACTCCATAGCTCCCTAAAGCAAGGGTATGCTGGTATATTGCAAGATGCTTTTTATTAGCGGAATAGTCAGAATTATATTTAATCATATCCAAGTTTTTTTCAAATCCCGACAACTCAGATGAGCACGCAGAAACCGAAACAAAAACAAGGATAAAAAATACAGAAAGATCTTTCACCCGCAGCAATGACAGACTAGTAATAATTACTTTTTTGGACTTCAGTTTAAAAAACACAAAATATTAGCTGGCCTTAAATTAAGCGGAATATCGTTTCTTATTAATGATTTTTTTAAGACTTTAATAAAGACTCCATAGTTACCAAGTCACTACAACAGGGCTGCCGACTTAGCAGATGAACAATAAATACAAGTCAATATCCGCCATATAAAATTGTCAGCAGCCCTAAACATCAACTAATACCCGACGGGTATAAAAACCATTGCAGCCCCTTGAAATCCAAGTCGATAATTCATCACTTGATTTTTCTTAATATCAACGACGGTTTCTATCGGACTGGCGGCACAGTTTCTATTTGGAAAGGCGCGAAGCAAGTGTCGCCCGCCGGTAACGTGCAGTTCGAGCTTTTCACCGACATTAAGCGGCGCGACATGCTCTTTATCAAGTGTAATCAAAGGGATGCAGGCTGCCCCCCTATAACCGGTATCGCGACTAATTATAAGCACTCCAGTATCGTTACCTGGCGTACGATAACTCTCAGTCCGCCACTGACTTTCCTGCGCCGACACGGGATTCTGGGCTGGTAGGGTATTACCGACGCAGCCTGACAATATCACGACCGCAAAAAATACAGTAAACACTTTCATTTATTAACTCTCCAATTTAATGGAGGGTATTCAAGCTTTTCAAGCATCGCATCCTTACCGAGGCCAGCCAACAAGAACCCACTCCCACTAGCAATCACGCGGCATTTGTTGATTTCAAATCATACTCAAGCTTTGTCGCAGAACTCCGCTCCATGCGCCGTTCCTAAATCGGTTATAGGCTCGTTTACGTGAATAACTATGCAATAAAGGGTAGCATCCCTGCTTTAGGCACTGACCGATCAGCGTAAACTTCTATTCACTGCACCAAGCAAACATCACCAAGACAATTCATAGCCACATCCATGTCAGCCAAGCTCGGTAATATCTGTTAGATTTGCCCACCGCCAAATCTAACAGTATAGTCTATCCATAACCTCCCCTAGATTGGGGAGAAGCAAAGATTACCGCGGTAACGAACCACAAGATGTGAGTCAAAACGCGCTTGACTGGCAAATACCCCAGGAATGCAAAGCAGTAAATTATCCCAGCTGATTGGTGAGCTTTACCGGCACGCCCACCAAGCCGATGGTTGGATGGCCTTTTTTGCCATGCTCGAAACCGAAATCCCGTCGCGCTCCACAACGCTTATGTTTGAGGACATTCAAACTCACGCGACCGACATGGTTTTATCGCGTCATTTAAACGATGACGAACTACAGGTATACGGTGAGCATTATATTCACACCGACGTCTGGGCAGAGGCCATGGCTGATATGCCGCTATTCCAGTTTCACAGCAGTGATGCCATCCCAGATCGGCACTTCTTATCTTCCGAGTTTTACGCTGACTACACCAAGCCTCTGGATATCCGTTATGCCTGTGGCGCTTATATTGAAAACCCCAAAATCGGCCAGGCTTTTCGCGTGACCATTCAGCGCGGTCATCAGCACAAACCCTTTAACAGCAAAGAACTTGAAACCCTCAACCTCTTTGTTCCCCACTTACAAAATGCGCTGGCCATATACAAACGCAATATCGCCTTAGAGTCACTGCAAAGTGGCTTCGACTCAATTACCAATATTATGGACAGCGCGGCCTATTTGCTGCGCCCGGACACATCGATTGTCTCGCAAAATACACTGGCAGAAGACCTATTACGCCAAGACGTGGCGTGTGTAGCTGGCGAGAAATTGTCTTTTCGGCCCCATAAACTGCGCAACACCGTAGCCCAGCTTATGAATAATTTGCAGGACTTCACTCATAATCGTGCAGCCTCTTACCGAAATTATGCCCGTACCGAGCAATATCAAATTAGTGTAGAGCCCCATCTGCTACCGAGCCTCGTGCCCGGCACTCAGGAGCTTGGCGTACTCCTGCAAATTAAAAATTGCGACGCCAATGTAAATATTGACCTAGCGGGGCTGGAAATTTTATACGAACTGACCAGTGCCGAAGCCGGTGTAACACGCTTACTTTGTAAGGGCCTAGTGGTTAAAGAAATAGCCGAAGCCATGGGTGTAAAAGACAGCACCATACGCTCCCACCTTAAGGCAGTTTTCTCCAAGCTTGGCGTGCGCTCACAACCCGAATTGCTCAGCAAAGTCATGGCATCGCTAGCCCGAACCCAAATAGATATCGTTTAACACCCCGGCTAAATAAAATACTTCACAAGGCAGACTGCGACTCGAATCGCTCGACTATGGGCTGTAAGTAATCCAGCATAAAGTCGCGAAAAATTCGAATTCTGGCGGTAGTGCGCAAATCAAGGTTCGTCAGCAACCAAAAGCCCATCGGTTCCATAACACCCTGCGCGGGAATTTTGATTAAATCGGGATCGCTATTGCCCAGAGAACAGGGTATTTCAGCAAAGCCGCTGCCCTGCCTGACTAAATCATAAATCACATTCAAGGAGTTGGAGCGATAGCGAATCGGCATATCAGGGTAGCTTTGCCGCAGCCATTCGGGAATTGCTTTGCCGTCTAACATCCACGAAATAGCGCCCACATCGCCGCGCCCCGCCATATAGTCCTCCCACGCGCTTTTGGTGGCATAAACCCCATAATTGAAATCGGCGATTTTCTTGCCAACCACATTCGGCGGCGGATTATTGGTAGTGCGAAAAGCGATATCCGCCGCATGCACCGACAAATCCAAGGCCTCCTCTGACGCCAATAGCTCCACATGAATACTGGGGTATTTTTCGCTGAAGGCCTTCAGGCCCGGCAACAAAATGCGCTGGATACACACATCCAGCGCCGTGATCCGCAGCGTGCCATTAAGGTCCTTGCGGTCGGCATGCACGCTGCGCTCTATGGCACTCGCGGCCTCTTGCATCTGCTCCAGATTGGGCAAAATAGACTCCCCCACAGGGGTCACCGACCAACCCGAGGTAGAGCGATCAAACAAAGACGCGTGCAGGGTTTTCTCCAACGCGCTTATACGCCGAGACACCGTGGTGTGATTAACACCCAGCTTCTTCGCCGCGGCTGTCACCGAACCCTCTTGGATCACTGCCAAGCAGTAATGCACATCACTCCAATCCATCGCCTGCATATTTGCACCATACATGTGTATTTTTGGCCATTTACCATTATATACGCACAACCTACACTGACCACGTTACCAATACAAAGCAATTTGTTACCAAATTACCTGCCACGGCAGAAACCACACTGACAAGAGAATGCCATCATGAAAACAATCCAACACATACTGCTTACCTTTGGTCTAGTCATCGGCGCACTAAATAGCGCCCACGCCGGTGAAGCCACCAAAGACTTAGTCGCCGCCTGCAAAGACAGCACCGTGGAGAAATTCAGTGAAAATGGCGACGCCGTTCGCGCGCGCTTCAAAGGCATTAGCGGGCCATCTAACTCCCGTAAAGTACAATTGCTGATTCAGTCTCCAGAGCAATCCGCCTATCGCGCCGAATGTTTTATCAATGCCAAAACCCAAGAAATAATCAGCATTGAAAAAGCAAGCTAAGCGGTTAGGTATTAAAAAGGCGAGCGCTTTCGGGCCCTCGCCTTTTTTTGTGGATATATTTATAGGCACGCTGAGTGACTAATTCGGTTTGGGATTAGTGCTGATGTTGGTTGATACATTGCTGCTACTGGTAAAAAGCGGACGGCCAAAAATTCCGAACTAGATAGAAGTCTGTAGATTTTTATACAGCATCAACACTCGGTTCACCGAGCAGATTTTTGATGGCGGCTTTTATGCGGTTTTTTTTGCATAAAAGGTGACAGCGAACATTTTTCCGATTGAGCCGTTTGTTATGCGCTGATGACTGTAAATACACCACTAGCCCGCGCAATACGTTTTGTATTTACAATAAAATAGCAATTAGCGAACGCCATTTTACGACCAACTTTTTGTAAGTCAGTTTCTATTTCAATCCAATCACCTAGTTTAGCTGACCCAGCATAATCTATAGTGAGACTTGCCGTAACGATTGGAACAGGAGAATCACCTGAAAAAGCTGCATTATACCCAAGAGCAATATCGGCGAGGCTGCTAAAAACTCCACCATGTACTTGTTCTCTAGCATTACAATGTTTTTCTTCAGCTCGTAATCCTATTACCAATCCATTATCCGTTTTCTTATTAAATATAGGGCCTAATAACTCCAAATATGGACTGCTTCTGAAAATTGGCTCAAATCCTTCTGGGATATTACTCATAGTTTGTTTTTTCCATGCGCATAACGCCGCGATGTGGGGCTGCCGGATCGCAGGGAAGCGGAGTGTAGGCAGTCCCACACCATTGCCTTGTTAGCGGCATTTCCCATTTTCTTGCTCCAGAGCTTTTTTAATAAACGGCCATTTTTTGTCTGTATACATTTCTCTGTCTTTGGAATACCGCACAACAAGTTCGCGTTTTAGTGACGCATATTCAGATGCTAGATTTGTGTTTGACCGAAGAATATTGCGAAATTTAAGGCGCTCATGCCAAAGAGGACTGTTATATGGAACCAAATGCAAGTGATGCGTCCGGTGATCTTCTGACGGCTTGCAAAACCAGTGCATAACTTCCGTTTTGTATGGTGCGTAGCAGTAGCTATTTTTTTCAAGGACTTCAATTACCGCCCTAGAGTCAGCCAGAGACTTTACCCCAAACATTATGTCGATAATTGGTTTAGCAGCAAGACCAACCACTGATGTGCTACCGACATGCTCGATCCCACCATAAATCCATTCACCAGCAACGCTCTCCAGAAATAGCTTCTCTAATCGAAACATTTCCGGCCAAGCCGAGTTGTATTCTGAAAGCTCTACGATCGCAGCCATACAAACCGCTAACGCCCTACGCCAGGGGCAGACAAAAAAGCGCAGCGTTTTGGCTGTCCCGCCGCGATTTTCAGCGGCAGCTGCGCGTACTGGTTATGAGGCTCTCCTATTGGCACCATAAAGTTATTCATTGGACGCACCTGAGAACAGCCCTCGGAGACTCAGCAGTATTGCTACCAAACAGCCCACAGCAGGAACTAAAAGAATTACACAAAACAACGTGCTTTCTCGAAGGTGGAAGGCAAGCCCTACGCAAATAAAAAGGACGAATGAAAGAATTCCAATACCCTCTAGGCCGCTTCCGATTTCGCCGACATCGGTAAGGCGTCTGAAATTCCGGTACTTGACCTTCATGCGAGCTCTCTTCTCACTCGATTAGCCTCATAACGCCCAAAGCAGCGGCGCGCGGTAGCGCGTCCAGCCTGAAGGGCGATGCTACCTTTGTTTGTTAGATTCAGTGACATACTTGCTGAGAATGCCCCTGTAGGTGTGCTGTATGCTGACACTGGATCAAATCAAATTCATGCTGCTGAACAGGATGTTGGCACTGCACAATATCTCCTCTTGGGTGACATGGCACAGGGCCCCAAGGACCAGGGCAAGCATGCTGACATTGTATTACGTCTCCTTGAGGGTGGGCTGGAACTACATGTGAGCATCTAACTTGGTCTCCGTTAGGATGTGCTGCATGATTACATTGGTGAGTAACAGTTTTACATTGCCTATTGTCACTGACACAATTCAGTATGTTGTTTGCACGCTCACTGCCGGATGGATAGCCTCCTGCTGAGAAGTGGCCCGCATTGGCATGATCTAAGATGGTTCTACTAATGTCATGATCAAACCCAATTGAGGCCAACTTTCTTGCAGCCCAACAATCAGCTTCTAGTTCTTGTTTGGCTGTACCACCAGAAAACCTTTCCAATTGTCCTAATTGTGAAGTATGTCCGATTAGGTGGTGTGCGCATTCATGTGCAAGAGTGAACATTCTTGATACTGTCCAATTGTTCATTGCTGCAGGGTCAATATGAATAAATTTATTGCCGTATTGATCTGTCCTTGCAGTCGCAGTTTGAGCGTCTCGACCAACAACTACAGGAAGGCCGCAAAAAGCATCGTAGCCAGCAAACACTTCTGCTTTGCTTTGTAATGCTGTGAAAAGCAGAAATAAAAAGACAAAACAATTTTTCATAATCATTCCCCTTCCTGAAGAATCTAACGCCAAAAGCAGGCGTGCCACTTTTTGGCGTCGCCCTGCCTTTTCTTGTTAGGCCTTATGTTTTCTGCTGTGATGGTAGTCATATTTTATGTGGATTGACTTAGGCAGCTTTGGCTTTTTCTGTGTTATCTGTGCGACAACTTTATCAAGGTCTGCGTTGATGAAGCTATCATGCGTGTAATGAATATGTGGCCCCAGATCCCAGTGATTATTGTCATCTGAAGTATCTCGCTGGTTAAAATAAAACATATGCCAGAACTTCTTTGATGGATGATAGAAAACATGCACAGAGATCAGCTTTCTTTGCTCGAACATCTGGGTGATCTTTGTAATTGCCTTAAGGGCTTTCCCCTCCGCCTTTCCTAAGCCATTCGAGCCCAAAGCGTTTAGCTCTTCATCTGTAGGCCACAAGTGTTCTGGCTCTAGATTCACATGATGGCGCCAGTGCTTATAAGGCTTTATAGCTCCGCTCATCCCTGCGAAAATGAAGTCCGCGAAAGCTTCGGACGAGATAACCCAATCGCGACAGAAAGTTTCAATATCCTTTTTTCTCTCTAGAGCCATAAGTTTTATGAAATCGTCCATGTCCGAGTCCTAGAAGCCTAACGCCCGCATTTGCGGCTGGTTTGGAGCACAGCGGAAAACCAGTCCGACAACATGCGCTTGTATGATCGAAAAACCATGATTTCCCTGTCTTTCATTTAAGCGATAA
>ERZ1027231.99-NODE-99-length-50817-cov-16.284465_pt1 | contig 50817 bp, 43 predicted proteins | sample MGYA00520866_ERZ1027231 | MGnify/ENA primary metagenome ERZ1027231 (study PRJEB33311, sample SAMEA4378411) | marine metagenome | biome: Marine biome; feature: Fjord; material: Water | collected 2014-07-20T08:00:00Z/2014-07-... | depth 75 m ...
AAAATGAACTAACCTTATCAATGGGGGATGAGCAGCATGATGAGGCTCATGGCGTAGCAGTTGCACCAACCAAGCCAAAGCTTGAAAAGCCTTCCATGTATAGAGTGGTAATGTTAAATGACGATTACACTCCTATGGATTTTGTCATAGAAGTTCTCAGTAAATTTTTCTCGTTTGATTTAGAAAAATGCACGCAGATTATGATGGCTGTTCATACCGAAGGACAGGCTGTGTGTGGGACCTACACTAAAGACACCGCAGAAACAAAAGCAGCTCAGGTAATGGCATATGCCAAAGAGCACCAACATCCACTTATGTGTGATGTGCAACAAGTTAAGTAAGTTACTGTCAAATAGATTAAGACATGACCCAGTATTAAAAGCGACTGGTGCACTTGCAGATTAAAGGATGAGTAAATGTTAAATCGAGACTTGGAAGCCACACTAAATACAGCCTTTAAAGAGGCAAGGGTTAAGCGTCACGAGTTTATGACTGTGGAGCACCTATTGCTTTCTTTGATTGGTAATGAGGCTGCTAGAGAGGTGTTGATCGCCTGTGGGGCGGAGCTCGATCGATTAAGTAAGGATTTACATGATTTTGTGGACTCTACCACACCCTTATTACCAGAAGATGAATACGAAAGAGAGACTCAACCCACTTTGGGCTTTCAACGGGTTTTACAGCGAGCTGTCTTTCATGTGCAAAGCTCCGGTAAATCCGAGGTCACTGGTGCAAATGTACTGGTAGCAATCTTCAGTGAGCAGGAGAGTCAGGCTGTCTATTTTTTGAAGCAGCAAAATATCGCTAGAATTGATGTCGTAAACTTCATAAGTCACGGAATTTCCAAGCTTAATGGTCAGCAAGAAGATATTGAGCCAGAAGCTATCGAGGAGGAATCTTCTGGTGAGGGTACAGCAAGTGCCTTGGATAATTATGCATCCAATCTTAATAAATTGGCCAAAGAAGGGAAGATTGACCCTCTAATAGGCCGAGATGAAGAGTTACTGCGCTGTATTCAGGTTTTGTCGCGCCGCCGCAAAAACAACCCTTTATTGGTGGGGGAATCTGGTGTTGGGAAAACAGCGATTGCGGAAGGTCTTGCTAAGCGAATAGTCGATAAAAAAATCCCAGAAATCATGAGTGACGCCGTTGTATACAGCCTGGATATGGGGGCTTTGTTGGCAGGCACTAAATACCGCGGAGATTTTGAAAAACGATTTAAGGCCTTGCTTGGAGAACTTAAACGCCAGCCAAGCTCTATTTTATTTATAGATGAAATACATACAATTATCGGAGCTGGGGCGGCATCTGGAGGGGTGATGGATGCTTCTAATTTACTTAAGCCGTTATTGAGTGGGGGGGAAATACGCTGTATGGGGTCCACCACATTTACAGAATTTAGGGGTATTTTTGAAAAGGATAGCGCTCTTGCGAGACGCTTCCAAAAAGTAGATGTAGTTGAACCCAGTGTTGATGATACCTATAAGATTTTAAAAGGCCTTAAGAGCCAATTCGAAGAGCATCACGAACTCAAGTACACCGATAAGGCTTTGCGGGCAGCCTCTGAGTTGGCTGATCGCTATATTCGTGATCGCCATATGCCGGACAAGGCCATTGATGTGATTGATGAGGTGGGTGCAGGACAAAGGCTTGTCTCTCAAAATAAACGAAAGAAGTTAATTCAGGTGTCTGACATCGAGAAGGTGGTTGCTCAAATCGCGCGAATCCCATCAAGAAGCGTTAATACGGATGACAAGAAAATCCTTAAAGATTTAGATAAAAATATGAAGATGATGGTGTTCGGTCAAGATGAGGCCATAGGCTCTCTTGCCAATGCAATCAAATTATCTAGGGCTGGGTTAAAGGCACCAGAAAAGCCAATAGGGTCATTTTTGTTTGCCGGCCCAACAGGTGTGGGTAAAACAGAGGTAAGCCGTCAGCTAGCTCATGTTATGGGAATGGAGTTGGTCCGCTTTGATATGTCCGAGTATATGGAGGCCCATACAGTTTCACGTTTAATTGGCGCCCCACCTGGGTACGTTGGCTATGATCAAGGTGGCTTATTAACTGAAGCGGTAAATAAAACCCCTCATTGCGTTTTATTGTTGGATGAAGTGGAGAAGGCCCACCCGGATGTATTTAATTTATTGCTACAGGTAATGGATCATGGAACTTTAACCGACAATAACGGGCGCAAGGCAGATTTTAGGCATGTGGTATTAATTATGACCACTAATGCCGGGGCTGAATCGGGCAGTCGTCGTTCCATAGGGTTTAGGGAGCAAACACACACCACCGATGCAATGGAGGTTATACGCAAAACATTTACTCCTGAGTTTCGCAATAGACTGGATTCCATTATTCAGTTTGACGCCTTAGGGCAAGACGTGATCGGGCACGTGGTAGATAAATTCCTTAGTGAACTGCAAACCCAGTTAGAGGATAAAAAGGTAGTTATCTATGCCACCGATAAGGCGCGTCACTGGTTAGCAGAAAAAGGCTACGACCCTCAAATGGGTGCGCGACCAATGGCCAGGCTAATACAGGAAAAGGTCAAAAAACCGTTGGCTGAGTTTATTTTGTTCGGAGAGTTGGCTGATAAAGGCGGCACTGTCAAAATTGACCTGGTAGAGGGGGAGATAGCTTTAAGTATTCAAGCAGAAGAATCTACGAAAGAGAAAATAGAGATATAAAAAAAGGCCCTAAGGGCCTTTTTTTATCGTGCTCTATAAGTGATTCGACCTTTACTCAGATCATAAGGTGTTAATTCCACCTTAACTTTATCACCAGTTAGAATACGGATGTAATTCTTACGCATTTTTCCTGAAATATGGGCAGTTACAACATGGCCATTTTCAAGCTTTACTCGAAACATTGTATTCGGAAGGGTGTCGATAACCTCTCCTTCCATTTCAATGTGGTCTTCTCTAGACATTCATTCACCTGGGGAAACATTTAAAACGAGCGCATTCTGCCTGAATTCAGCCCAAGAAGCTAGGGCTCGTATTCTAGCAACTGCCAATTATCTTCATTAAAAATCTCAACGGGTTTAAATTGAGCCTTGTATTGCATTTTTTGGCAGTCTTTAACCCAGTACCCTAAATATACGTAATCCAATTGATATTGCCTGGCAAGCTTACAAAGCAGTAAAACTGCGAGAGTTCCTGGGCTTAGGTTTTCATATTCAGAATTAAAGTAGGTGTAAATAGCACTCACTCCGTCATTCAAAAAATCCACTGCGGTGCAGGCCAGTAACTTTCCATCAGGTGTTCTAATTTCCAGAAAATGACTGTATTCCTGCTCGCTAACCAAAAAACTCTTAAACTGCTTCTCTGATGGTGGGTACATATCACCATCTTTGTGCCTAGTATTTATATATTCCTCGTACAGATTATAGTGCTCTTGACTGAAGTGAGCCGATACCAATTTAATGTTTAATAACTTGGACTTATACAATATCCGCTTGAAGCGCTTTTTATTTAGGTCTATTTCAAAGGCTCTCACTCTGCTTGACTTGCATTCGTCACACGAGGGGCATTGAGGTCGATAAAAGTGATTTCCTGAGCGCCTGAATCCCATGTGAGATAGCTGGCAATACTGCTGCCACGATGGCGGTGTTTCATGATCTAGGAATATTGAGTTTGCATCTTGATCTGGCAAGTAGCTACAACTGTGTGTATCAACCAGTGTGAGCATTTTTAATGACTGATCGCTCTGGTCATTCATTTTCGTCAAACTGCCATTCCTTTCTATTGGGTTTAACCAGTGCTTCGTTAAGTTCAGTTAAAAATAACGCTCTGGGTATTTCAACTGCACCCAAGCTTTCCAAGTGAGGGTTGTGTACCTGGCAGTCGATTAATGTAAAGTCCCACTTTAGTAGTTGTTTGCACAGCATAGCAAAGGCCACCTTGCTTGCATTGCTTTCTCTTGAAAACATAGACTCCCCAAAAAAGACCCCGCCCAAGGCTATACCATATAGTCCACCCACTAATTCACCTCCGTTCCAGCATTCAACTGAATGAGCAACCCCTAGCTCGTGTAATTCTGTGTAGGCATGCTGAATATTTCCATCTATCCAAGTCCCTGACTGATTTTCTCTTGGTCCAGCACACTGCTTGATGACATCTTCGAAGCAGGTGTCCAGTGTCACGTTAAAATAGCCTTTGTTTATGCTTTTTTTAAGGCTCTTGGAAGGCTTGAAGTTCTTTGGGTAGATGACAGATCTGGGGTTTGGAGACCACCATAAAATGGGCTCTCCTGGGTTATACCAGGGGAATATCCCCAGGCTATATGCGTTAATTATTCGGGTTGGGCTCAGATCCCCTCCTGCAGCTAGAAGACCATTCGGCTCCTCCAGGGCGTACCGATAATGAGGGAAAGCGTCTGTTTTTTGATCTAACCAGTGTAATGATGTCGCCATTTGAGAATGTTCGCTAGATAATTTCGGCTGACACGATACAATCTGGGTCAACATGGATACAGCTAGGCTAGCGGCTAAGTGATTCAAAATAAAGATAAAATTAATGTCGATTGGCAATCACAGCTTATCGCAGTGAGCCGGGAGGGCGTATTTTTACTGCTCGCCGTGGCAGCTATATTTTTACTGGTTACTCTGTTGTCTTATGAGCCTAGTGACCCTGGCTGGCGGCAGCTGAACAACAATACAGTTATTGAAAACCTCGGGGGTATATCTGGGGCCTTCTTAGCGGACCTTTTGTTTTCTGTATTTGGTTATGCCGCCTTCCTATTAAGTGCTCTTCCTGTTCTAAAGTTTGTTCAAAGGCTGTCTATTGAGCCTGCCGTATATGGATGGCTTGGCTGGGTCTGGCGTTTCGGCGGTGCCGTGCTCCTGCTTATTTCCTCTTCGATGTTAATCCATCTATATGATGCCACAAATATTTTGCCCGCTGGCGCTGGCGGAGCCATCGGAAGTTCAGTAGCGGACCCTTTAATCATTCAATTTGGTTTTGTTGGGGCCTCGTTACTGACTATTGTAGGTGTGATTTGGGGCCTCACTATCTACGGTGATATTGCTTGGTTAGCTACTTTGGACGCCCTGGGCAAAAGCCTACTGTCGTTAATTAATTGGGTTAAATATAAAATTGCTGGGACGATCCAAGCCAATCGCAGGACTACTCTAGAGAAGGAACTGCCTAGAGAAGAACCCATTACTGATTTCATCCCTATTATTAATGACAAAATTAGTAGCCCTGTACCATCCCCACCTATTTTGAAAGACACACCTAAACCGCAAAGGATGCCTGTACATACGGCGATACAGCCCTCTGGAGGGAAAAAACCTTTAGCTGTAGCCACCTTAGACCTTAAAGGCAAGGAAATAGTGGCAAGTAGTAGCAATCCGATTAAGACAGAGCAAGCCACCAAAAAAATAGTGATACAACCGTTTGAAAAAAAATCCCAAGGCCAAAGTATTATGCTTGGAGATGGCTTTGAAAAGGGTGGTTTGCCAGCGATTAACTTATTAAATCGCCAGGAAGGTGAGCAAGAGAGTGGCTATAGCCCTGAAAAGCTGGAGGAAATGTCGAGACTACTAGAGATAAAGTTAAAGGATTTTGGCGTTAAAATAGAGGTGGTAGCGGTAAATCCTGGGCCTGTTATTACTCGATTTGAAATTCAACCAGCGCCTGGGGTGAAGGCTTCTAAAATAACCGGTCTAGCCAAAGACCTTGCTCGGTCTTTGGCCATGTCCAGTGTAAGAGTGGTCGAGGTGATTGCAGGGAAGTCAGTAATGGGGCTTGAAATTCCTAATGAAAATAGAGCCATGGTATTTTTAGGGGATGTACTGGCCTCAAGTGAATATCAATCTAACAAATCTCCTTTAACTCTTGCGCTGGGTCATGACATAGCAGGGGACTCAGTGACGGCGGACTTGGCTAAAATGCCCCACCTATTAGTGGCTGGCACCACAGGCTCGGGTAAGTCGGTGGGGGTCAATAGCATGATAATTAGCATGCTGTATAAATCAGGCCCGGATGACGTTCGCTTTATCATGGTTGACCCCAAGATGCTGGAGTTGTCAGTATATGATGGTATTCCGCATCTACTTACGCCCGTCATTACAGATATGAAGGAAGCCGCTAACGGATTGCGCTGGTGTGTTGGTGAAATGGAAAGACGCTACAAATTAATGGCCAGTTTGGGGGTGCGGAATCTGGCTGGCTACAATACCAAGGTAATGGCAGCCATTGATGCGGGAGAACCTCTTAAGGATCCATTCTGGGTTAAAGAGGAAAGTATGGAAGAGGTAGCTTCCGACCTAGGAAAACTTCCCTATATAGTGGTCGTTATAGATGAATTTGCCGACATGATTATGATTGTAGGCAAGAAAGTCGAGGAGTTAATTGCACGTATTGCACAAAAGGCCAGGGCTGCAGGTATTCACTTGATTTTAGCTACCCAAAGGCCATCGGTTGATATTATTACAGGCCTTATCAAGGCAAACGTACCCACACGGATTGCCTTTCAGGTGAGCTCTAGAATCGATTCCAGAACAATATTGGATCAAGGTGGGGCAGAGCAACTACTAGGGCACGGAGATATGCTTTATCTTCCCCCGGGTACATCATTGCCCATACGAGTACATGGTGCCTTCATTGACGATGATGAAGTTCATTCTGTGGTAGCCGACTGGAAGAAAAGGGGCTCTCCTGTTTTTATCGATTCCATTACCGATGGTGGTACAGAGGCCATTCCTGGCATGACTGTCGAGTCGGGTGACGGTGAAGGCGATGCCTTGTTCGACGAAGCAATTGCTTTTGTCACTCAAACTCGAAAAGTATCCATATCAAGCGTGCAAAGAAAACTAAGAATTGGCTACAATCGCGCTGCTCGCCTGGTTGAGTCCATGGAACAAGCGGGTGTGGTTTCGACTCCAAGTCAAAATGGAGCCAGAGAAGTACTGGCGCCACCACCTGTATCCCATTAAAGGAAAATTAATGAAACGCATATTTTTATTGCTTTGCGCCCTGCTGGCTTTTTCGTGCTCTACTCATGCTGAAGACGTTCAAATTTTGTCTCAGTATCTGCAGGGGATGAGTGGTATATCGGGTAAGTTTGTTCAGCATACTTTTGATGGAAAGGGATCTTTACTACAAACGCAACAGGGCCAATTGAGCCTCAAGCGACCCAATAAATTTAGATGGGAAAGTCAAGAGCCTTTTGCGCAACTGTTACTCAGCAATGGAGAAACCCTTTGGCAATATGATGAAGATCTTGAGCAGGTTAGCATTCAAAAGCTGGACCAAAGATTATCCGTTACCCCTGCGCTATTGTTAACAGGGAGTGTTGATAGTATTGATCAAGAATACGACGTTTACGGTGAACAATTACAAGATGAGTATCATTTTGTGCTTATCCCTAGGGGGGATGAAACATTATTTGATCGTTTACGGTTAGAATTTGATAAAAACAAGCTTTTATCTCGCATGATTATCAAAGACGAGGTGGGTCAAAAAACAACAATTCAGCTGTTAAATGTAAAGAAAGAACAAAATATGAAGGACTCATTATTCACATTTGATATCCCACCTGGGATAGATGTTATCCGCAGCGAATAAACATGCAAGACAATCTTTTTGGCTCTACGCCACACTATGAGCCTTTGGCTTCGCGGTTACGCCCTACCTCCTTGCAGGAATACATTGGTCAAGATCATCTGTTGGGTAGTGACAAGGCTTTACGGAAAGTCATAGAGAGTGGCCAGCTGCACTCTATGATTTTTTGGGGCCCTCCTGGTGTTGGCAAAACAACTCTGGCTAAATTATTGGCCAGTTATGCAAAGGCAGAGTTTTTGGCTCTTTCAGCGGTGATGGATGGTGTTAAAGATATTCGAGAGTGCATGGAGCAAGCCAAGCACTACCAGCAGCAGGGTAAAACCTCTTTGTTGTTTGTGGATGAGGTCCATAGATTTAACAAATCTCAGCAAGATGCTTTTTTGCCATTTGTTGAAAATGGGACCGTTATTTTTATTGGCGCAACCACTGAAAATCCAAGCTTTGAATTGAACTCCGCATTATTGTCTCGTGCACGTGTATATAAGTTGCGCAGTATTTCTGAAGAGGTGCTCAGGGATTTGATATGTCATGCCTTGCTGCATGATCAGGCATTAAAAGATGCGCATATTAAAATTGATGATGAGGCCGCTATATTTCTTGCGCGAGTATCTGATGGTGATGCCAGGCGGGCTTTAAACTTATTAGAAATGGCCTGTGATCTAGCTCGAGCTGAAAGTAGTAATTTTATAAACATGGAACTGGTAAGAGAAATTGCGCAGGAATCAGTGCGTAATTTTGACAAGGGCGGCGACATATTTTACGAACAAATATCAGCCCTTCATAAATCGGTCCGAGGCTCCAGTCCTGACGGCGCTTTATACTGGTATGTAAGAATGCTTGATGGGGGATGCGATCCACTCTATATCGCTAGGCGAGTGGTTCGAATAGCAGCAGAGGACATAGGTAATGCCGATCCAAGAGCACTTCAAATAGCCATAAATGCCTGGCAGTCTTTTGAAAGACTGGGCAGTCCTGAGGGCGAGTTGGCTATTGCGCAGGCCATTATTTATTTGGCCAGTGCCGCTAAAAGTAATGCCGTATACAAAGCATTCAATCTTGCTAAAGAAGCGGTTCGTAGTAGTCCTAGCTATGAAGTTCCTGTGCACTTACGTAACGCACCTACATCTCTGCTTAAAGATCAGGGTTATGGCGATGAATATCGTTACGCGCATGACGAAGAGCAAGCCTATGCTGCGGGTGAAAGCTACTTACCAGAGCAAATTAAAAATACACGCTTCTATGAGCCAGTTGACAGAGGCCTTGAAACAAAAATAAAGAACAAGCTTGAGTTTCTTCGTGACCTGGATGCTAAAAGTGACGATAAGAGATATAGCTAAAGCGCCCATTTGCAAGAAGCCCAATTGATCTAAATAAGGCAAAATGTAATGCATTACCTTGTAATAGCGCTAGGCGGAGCCCTTGGAGCTCTAAGCCGAGCTTTTGTCAGTGCTCAGTTAACGAAAATATTGGGTGTTGCCTTTCCATTTGCTACACTCGCCATCAATTTATTAGGCTCCTTTTTAATGGGAGTGTGTGCCGTCATAATTTTAGACTACCTTAAAATGACAGGCTATTGGCGAGAACTGGTAATGGTGGGCTTTTTAGGCGCCTTCACCACTTTCTCAACCTTTTCTATTGAAGGGTTAAATATGCTGCATGACGGCCAATGGCTGGCGGCAGCTGTGTATTTTATCGTAAGTGTTATAGGTTCAGTTTTTGCCTGCTTTGTTGGTTGGCACCTGGCCAAAATGATTTTTTAGTTGGAAATAAACATGCTGGATATTCGAAAAGTTCGTGAAAACCCCGAAGCCGTTGCTAAGGCTTTAAGCAAAAAGTACTTCACTTTTGACGTTGAATTATTTAAATCTCTAGACAGTAATCGCAAAGAGGCAGATGTTCGCTCACAAAACCTACAGGCCGAGAAGAAAAAAGCCTCTAAGTTAATTGGTCAATTTATCGGCCAAGGGCTCAGTGTTGATGAAGCTAAGGCAAAAGTGGCCGAGACACTAACCGACATTGATGCACAATTAAAAACGGCTGTAGAAGAAGCTAAGGGTGTTCAAGAATCCATCCATAACTTGTTAATGGCAACACCCAATATTCCAGACGAATCTGTTCCTGAAGGAAAGGATGAAGATGAAAATATTGAATTGCGAGTTTGGGGTGAAGCTAAAACCTACGACTTTGAAGTTAAAGATCATGTAGATTTGGGCGTTAACCTTGACGGCATAGACTTTGAAGTAGCAGCTAAATTAACGGGCTCTCGATTTGCAGTCATGAAGGGGCAAATTGCCCGCATGCATCGCGCTTTAATCCAGCTAATGCTTGATACACATACCCAAGAACATGAGTATACAGAGACTTACGTTCCTTTTATGGTGAATGCTGAGAGCCTTAAGGGCACCGGTCAACTGCCAAAATTTGAAGAAGACCTATTCAAAATCCCGTTCAACGACACTCATTACTACCTAATTCCAACAGCAGAAGTGCCTGTTACCAATCTACTTCGTAATGAGATTGTAGATGCCAAGCAGCTTCCTATTAAATATACCTGCCATACACCTTGCTTTAGAAGTGAGGCAGGCAGTTACGGGCGAGATACTCGCGGAATGATTCGCCAGCACCAGTTCGAAAAGGTTGAGTTAGTGCAGTTTGTTAAGCCTCAGGATAGTGTTCAAGCCCTTGAAGATTTAACGCTTCACGCAGAGAAAATTCTTCAGAAATTGGAATTGCCATTTCGTACAGTGAAATTATGCGGTGGGGACCTTGGTTTCTCAGCCGCGATGACACTGGATTTAGAAGTGTGGTTACCTGGTCAGGGTAAATATCGTGAGATCTCTTCTTGCAGTAACTTCCTTGATTATCAAGCTCGACGCATGCAGGCCCGCTGGCGTAATCCCGAAACGGGAAAGCCAGAGTTACTTCATACCGTAAATGGTTCTGGTCTGGCAGTTGGTCGAACCCTAGTTGCTGTGTTGGAAAACTATCAACAGGCCGACGGTCGTATTAAAGTTCCAGAAGCATTAAAACCTTATATGAATAACCTTGAATATGTAGGGTAAATAATGGAGTTTTTACCGCTTTTTTTTGATTTAAAAGGTCGCACCGTGCTGATTGTAGGCGGTGGCGATGTGGCGCTACGAAAGGCCAGATTATTACGCAGCGCAGGTGCCGTTCTGCATGTTATTAGCTCTGAGATTAAGCAAGAACTACAAGAGCTTGCAACTCTAAATCAGGGAAAAGCCACCCAGGGTAATTATGATTCACTTGAACTAAGTGACTTTACACTGGTGGTTGCAGCCACCAATGATATAGCGGTTAACCAGCAGGTGTCACATGACGCCAAGCTGGCTAACATTCCCGTGAATGTGGTTGATCACCCTGAGCTGTGTAGCTTTATTTTTCCTGCCATAGTTGACCGTTCACCTATCATTGCTGCTGTAAGTTCAGGAGGAAGCTCACCTGTATTGGCAAGGATATTAAGGGCAAAACTTGAAACCGTATTGCCTGCAACTTATGGACGATTAGCCACGCTAGCAGAGAAATATCGCAACCAAGTCAAAGCCCACTTCACACAAATAAACCAACGTAGAGGTTTTTGGGAAAAGGTGTTGCAGGGCCCTGTATCAGAGCTGATGTTTGCAGGTAAAGAGCATGAGGCCGAGGCGTTACTTAAGAGTGAATTAGAAAGCGGGACCGAGGTTAAGCGAGAGTTAGGTGAGGTTTACCTAGTAGGAGCAGGCCCAGGTGACCCAGATCTATTAACCTTTAAGTCTTTAAGGCTCATGCAACAGGCTGATGTGGTTATTTATGATCGATTGGTTAGCAAACCGATTCTTAATCTGTGTCGACGAGATGCAGAAATGGTTTATGTGGGCAAGGCAAGGTCAGATCACGCGGTTCCTCAAGAAGGCATTAATCAATTGCTGGTTAAGTATGCCAAGAAAGGCCACCGGGTATTGCGTTTGAAAGGTGGGGATCCGTTTATTTTTGGCCGAGGCGGCGAGGAAATCGAAGAGCTGGCTGAAAATGGCGTGCCTTTTCAAGTGGTTCCTGGAATAACTGCGGCTGCAGGCTGCTCTTCTTATTCCGGAATACCTCTTACTCACCGGGATTATGCTCAATCCGTTCGTTTTGTCACCGGACATCTAAAAGACAATAGCGCCAACTTGCCTTGGTCTGAATTGGTGCATCCAAATCAGACCATAGTGTTTTATATGGGATTAATGGGCTTACCAATAATATGTGAGCAACTTATCCAGCACGGAATGAGCGGTTCCACTCCCATTGCTTTGGTACAAAAAGGGACAACACCTCAGCAAAAAGTGGTAATAGCAACCCTTGATACTATGGTGGAGGTGATTAAATCCAATCCAGTGAGTGCGCCTACCTTGATAATCGTAGGTCAGGTTGTATCACTACATGACAAATTAAAGTGGTTTAATCCCGACAGTAAAAACCTCATCCCGTAATTCAGTTAGACCTCGGCGCTTCTTTGTCTATGCTTAAAGAAAGCAGACTTGCATGGAGCGCTGTTTAGCCGAGGTCTATAGATGAATTTTCTAAGTCGTATTTCCATTAAAGCCAAAATCTTGGTTATTCCTGCAGTAGCGGTAATAGGTTTTATTGCCAGCCTGGCCGTAAATACCAGTATTAATTCAGATAACACTGAGCGCCTGGCTCAAATTCAAAACCTTTACTTTCCCGTTGTACAATCGAGCAGAGAAAATGTCGTGCGTATAAATCGCACAGAAGAGCTATTAAACGCGGCCGTCAGTACAGGTGAAACTGAATCGTTAAGCACGGCAAAAAGTACTTTTGAAGACTTAATTACCAAGGTCAATGAGCAAAAAACGCTTTGGCCCGAAATGATCGATACCCTAGACGAAGTTGAAAGACAGGCAAAAGGCTATTTCTCTGTTGCTTGGAAGTTGTCAGAAGGCATGGTGGAAGGAGGGTTAGATCCCGCTCAATTACCCGTACTGGTTAAGCAGATGAATAAAAGCTTAAACGAAACCAAGAACCAACTAAATCAATTTAATGAAAGTGCTTTACGGGCTTTTCATAAAACGGTTAAAGATTCGAACGAAGCTGCCAGTAATGCCCTGGCTACAGGACTACTATTAAGTGGGTTATCCATCGTTATAATCGTACTTATTAGTGCCAGTATAGTGCTTCTTATTACCCGGAACTTAAATACAATGCTTGAATCACTCAAAGACATTGCCAGTGGTGAGGGTGATTTAACCAAGCGAATTGAACAAAATAGCGAAGACGAAATAGGCGCACTTATTCATTGGTTTAACCAGTTTATGGAGAAACTGCATAGCAGTATTGATAACGTAGTGAAGTCGATCGAACCCCTGACTCGTTTATCCCTAGACCTAAGGGATATGACCAACAAAACTGCTGAGATTACCAGTGAGCAAAGCCAAGCTACAGATGATGTAACTCGCTCGGTGGATGAAATGTTTAGCAGCGTACAAAACGTAGCGCAAAATGCATCCAGTGCTGCATCTGCTGCAAAAGAAGCAGATGCAGAAGCAAAAGCTGGTAGAGCGGTTGTGACTCAATCGGTTGAGTCAATAAATGATCTGGCCAGTGAAGTGGAAAGAGCCGCCACGGTTATTGGAAAGCTAGAGGCCGACACTGAAAATGTGGGTACCATCCTAGATGTTATTAAAGGGATAGCCGAACAAACCAATCTGCTGGCTTTAAATGCCGCTATTGAGGCAGCTCGTGCTGGCGAGCAGGGCCGTGGCTTTGCCGTGGTTGCAGACGAGGTGCGAACTCTAGCATCACGAACCCAAGACTCTACACAGGAAATACAGCGGGTCATAGAAGAACTGCAAAGCGCTGCTCGCAGTGCTGCCGAGGTAATGTCGCATAGCCAAGAACAGGCAAATGCCAGCGTTGAACAGGCAGCCAAAACCGACTCATCTTTAGCGACTATAACTGAAAAAGTTGGCTCAATAACCAGTATGAATATGGAAATTGCCGATGCCACGGGTGAGCAGGAAAAGGTTAGCAACAGTATTAAAAGCAATGTCGAGGGAATTCGTGTAAACGCAGACAAGGCTGTAAAAAACGTGCAGGAAGTAGAGGCTGCCAGCGACTCTCTTGCTGAAATTTCAAACAATTTAAAGAAAATTACCGGGCAGTTCCGAGTTTAAAGTTAATTAATGTTGTTTTTCCATTGTGAGGAATCGCCCTGAAAGTAGGTGGCAAACTTTAATACTTCCTAGGTCCATTATAATCCTTGTTGATTTGACCGTATGGCGGGTCAATTCTAGCCTGCTTTTCTAATTTTAATTATTGACCATGAATTGTGTCAATTAAAAATACAATCTACTTTTAGCTCCAGACTAATTAAGTCCTTGGTTAGCATTGAGCGGTAACTTATTAAAATAAGAATTAATAATCGTTTGTTTTTTGTACGCTTCCACAAAGAATATTAATTATTTAGTTTAATAATATGATTTAGACAGGCTAATGTGCGATTTAGGCACGGTCTTATTAAAAATCAATCTCATTTGGATTCGTTTACCTGTATTATTTAAAAAATATTTAAATTAACGCCATATAGTAAGGATTAATCATGGTTCATGCCGATTTCAATCTGATTCGCACTCAAAATATCGAATCGCTGGGCGTTGAAGTGCAAGAGTATGAGCACAAAAAAACTGGGGCTATTCATTACCACTTAGCGACCGATAACGATGAAAACGTGTTCCTGGTTGCTTTACGTACCATGCCCATGGATTCCAGTGGTGTGGCTCATATCTTAGAGCATACGGCTTTGTGCGGCAGCAAAAAGTATCCAGTTCGCGATCCCTTTTTTATGATGATCAGACGCTCCCTAAATACATTCATGAACGCATTTACCAGTAGCGATTGGACTGCCTATCCGTTTGCCTCAAAAAACAAAAAAGACTTTAACAATCTTTTATCGGTTTATCTTGATGCCGTATTCTTTGCCAACCTGGATGAACAAGACTTTGCTCAGGAAGGCCACAGAATCGAATTTGAAGATCCTACTGATCCTGAATCGGCACTTCAATTTAAGGGTGTTGTTTATAATGAGATGAAAGGAGCCATGAGTAGTGTGTCTAGTCAGTTATGGCAGACATTAACAAAGCACTTATATCCAACCAACACATATCACTTCAATAGCGGTGGCGATCCAGAAAGCATTCTAGATTTAAGCTACGAACAACTTAATTCTTTTTACAAAAAACATTACCACCCAAGCAACTCAATATTCATGACCTACGGTGATATCCCCGCAAGCGAACATCACCAAGCATTTGCAGAATATTTAGAGCAATTTGACAAACTTGAAGAAAAAATAACCGTTCAGGATGAGAAACGTTACCACGCCCCAATAAAAGTAGAGGAACATTACGGCTTTAATCAATTAGAAGAGCAAACCCATCACACCATGGGCTGGCTATTGGGGCATAGTGCTAATTTAGATGAGCAGCTAGAAGCTCATTTTTTATCCAGTTTATTATTGGAGAATAGCAGCTCTCCATTAAGGCTTGCTCTAGAAACAACCGATCTGGCAAGTGGGCCAAGTCCTTTGTGTGGTTTAGAGGATTCTAACAAAGAGATGTGTTTTGTTTGTGGCGTTGAAGGCAGTGAAGCCAGTCGCCGAGATGACGTTGAGGAGCTAATTCTAAGTACTCTGCAAAAAGTTGCCAATGAAGGCGTGAGCCAGCAACAAATTGATTCGGTATTGCATCAGCTCGAGTTATCTCAAAGAGAGGTAGGAGGAGACGGCTACCCTTATGGTTTGCAAATTATTCTATCGGCAATCTCAGCCTGTACTCACTATAGCGATCCAGTTGAGTTGTTAGATCTTGATCCTGCTATAGAGAAACTTCGTGAGAAATCTAAGGAGCCAGGTTTTATAAAACAGCTTTTAGATAAGTATTTAATTAACAATCCTCATCGCGTTACTCTTACCTTTAAACCAGATAATGGCTTGGATGATAGAAAGGCCACTGCTGAAAAGCAAAAACTTGAAAACATTAAGGCAGCGCTTAGTTCTGAGGAAGTTGAAAAGATAGTTGAGCAAGGTACAGCGTTACAAAAAAGGCAATTAACCAAAGATGACGAATCTATTTTGCCAAAAGTAACCATGGAAGATGTGGCCGAAAAACTCGTGATCCCAGCCGGGGAAAAGGTAACTCTACCGCAAGAACAAGAAGTTACCAGCTACAAACAAGGTACAAATGGATTAACCTATCATCAGGTGCTAATGGCATTGCCCCAGCTAGATGAAGAAGAATTATTATTACTCCCCCTAGTAACCGCCTATTTAAGTGAGTTGGGCGTCAATGGTGAAAGTTATCTGGAAACACAGCAACGTCAGTCCTTAGTCGTGGGAGGTATTTCTGCCTTCAGTAGCATACGTGCCTCACTGAATGACATGCAGAAAACTCAAGCTTATTGGGTTATATCCGGCAAGGCGTTGTGTCGAAATCACACTGAATTTTTCAAATTAATGTGCGATACACTCTATAAAGTAGACTTTAGTGATCAAGCTCGAATTAAAGATCTTATTGCTCAATCCCGAAGCCGTAAAGAGCAAGCCATTACCAGCAATGGCCATGGGCTTGCTATGAATATTGCGGCATCAGGGATGTCGCCGATAGGCCAGCTAAATTATCAATCATCAGGTTTGCCCTCGCTACTGCGAATTCGTCAAACTCATGCAGACTGTGACGAACCAACGAAGTTGCAAGCTCTTTGTGAGCGTCTATCAAAGCTGCATAAAAAAATCACATCAGCCGCAGCTGAACACTTACTGGTCAGCGATCAGGCTCATTTAGAAAGCGCTATCACTGAATTATCAAATAACTGGAAAAATGAATCCTCTCTAATTTTGCCAGAGTTTTCGCTTCAAAAAGTAAATGCTCAAATAAAAGAAGCCTGGATCGTTCCGTCTCAAACTAATTTCTGTTCAAAAGCGTATAAAACAGTGGGGGCCAATCACCCTGATTCGCCGGCATTGGCCGTATTGGGCGGGTATTTAAGAAATGGATTCCTACACACCGCCATAAGGGAGCAGGGGGGAGCTTATGGTGGTGGTGCTAGCCAAGATAGCTCTTCAGGGGCCTTCAAGTTTTATAGTTATCGAGACCCAAGATTCAAAGGAACATTTGATGACTTCGATAGAGCAATTGACTGGTTTAAAGATGAAACAAAAGGTTATGAGCAATTAGAACAGGCAATTTTGGGCGTTATTTCAGGGATAGATAAACCCAATTCACCTGCTGGGGAAGCAAAACAAGCTTTCCATAATGAACGCCAGGGTCGCACTGAAAAATGGCGCAATGATTTTAGGCAAAAAGTTTTAGCCTTAACTTATGCAGACCTGGACAGAGTAGTGGAAGCCTATTTACAACCAGAGAAAGCGAGCTTGGGTGCATTAATCCAAAAAGATAATAAAAATCAGGCCCTAGAGTTGGGAATGGATATTAAAGAGATTTAATTCTCTACTCACTAATTTAGTCTTGGTGTTTTAGGTACCCAAAATATTTTTGTGTACCTAAAACAACTCTCTCTTCAGAGATAAACCTTTCTTCGAGAAAAAAATGAGATTACTTAATTTTGCAGCCTGTTGTTTTGCGACGAGCCTGGCGGCTTTTAGCATGCAGTCAAGTGCTGAAACACTGTTAGAGACAAACGAAAATGCAACCAGAGAAAATCTGAAAGCGGCCAATAAGTCTCAACAAAAGATTGATATTGCGTACGAAAAGCGCAGAGAAGACCTTCAAAAGTATCGGATTACTCAAACCGAAATTGATCAGCTGTCGGTTTATAACAAGCAATTACAAGAAATAATTGGCAGTCAAAATATTCAATTATTGTCCCTCAAAAAACAAATTAAAGACATTGAAGTTACCCAGCAAGGCATCATGCCTTTGATGGAGCGCATGTTGAACGGACTTCAACAATTCGTGCAACTCGATACGCCGTTCCTAATAAAAGAAAGAGAGGAGCGTGTGGCCAATTTAAGGGTACTCCTACTCAGTGCTAACATAACCGTTTCTGAGAAGTTCCGTCGAGTATTAGAGGCGTTTCAGATTGAAGTAGAATTCGGTAGAACTATTGAAGCCTATCGAGCAGAAAATTCCAGCAAGCAAATGGTTGATTTTTTGCGCGTTGGTCGTGTCGCGCTATATTACCTGCCACTTAACGGATCTCAAGCTCATGTATGGAGTAAACAGAGTCAACGCTGGGTATTACTGGATAGCCAGTTCGACAGGGCTATTTTGAAGGGTATTCGTATTGCGCGTAAGCAGTCTGCACCAAGCTTGCTTAATTTACAGTTACCAGGGTTGGGGGCGATTCAATAATGAAGTTTAAATTAATTTTAGGTGTGCTTTCGTTCTGTTTGTCGGGTTTGCTATCTGCTGCAGACCCTCAAACCCTGAGCATTCCAGAAAATGTAAAAAGTCTACAGTTATTGTTAGAGCAGGTTAAAACTGATGGACTCAGAGAAAATGAAATCCACAAAGGTCGAGAAGCTAAATTTTTAGAAGAGCGAAATCAGCAGGCTCGATTATTAGCGGGATCACTCAAAGAGTTGAGCAACACACGAGCGACCACCAGACTTTTGAAAAAGAAGTTTGATGACAATGAGGAATCTTTAGCTAAATTCGAAGAGGAATTACGTAAACGCTCAGGAAACCTAGGAGAGATGTTTGGGGTAGTACGTCAAGTATCACAAGATATGGCATCTATCAGAGAGAACTCTCTATTGGCGGTTGAAATAGGCGCGCAATCAGAAGTTTTAAATAAGTTAGCAGATAGTAAAGCCTTGCCCAGTATTAATGAGCTTGAACAGCTCTGGTATGAGTTACAGCTGCAAATGACCAAGCAGGGCGAGAGCAAACGCTTTAGCGGTAATTATGTAAACGTTTATGGTGAAAATAAAAAAGAAGAAATTGCCCATATTGGGCCATTTGTAGCCATTACTTCTACTGGTTATTTAAATTATGACGTAGAAACACGAAAGCTATTGGAGCTACCTAAACAGCCGACTGAGGCCAGTTTAGTTTCGGACTTTTATAGCAATGAAGGGGAGTATGCAGAATTATTTATTGATCCGACACGAGGGGTTTTATTAAGTTTAAGCAGTCAAAACCCAAGTGTTCTAGACAGAATAAAACAGGGTGGGCTGATTGGTTACATAATATTAACGCTTGCCTTCCTTGGTCTTATTTACGCGTTAATACTGCTTATGATTATGCTGAATACTCATTTGAAGGTGAAAAATCAACTTAAAAATATTAATGACGTAAAACTGGATAACCCTCTGGGTCGTATTCTTTCCGTTTACGAAAATCAAAATAAAACTGCCGATTTAGAAACACTGGAAATGAAGCTGGATGAAGCTGTTTTAAAAGAATTGCCCAGATTAGAAAAAGGCTTGTCTCTCATTAAGCTTCTTGCAGCAGTAGCTCCCTTGCTTGGACTTCTCGGAACAGTAACCGGCATGATTGCAACATTTCAATCTATTACACTATTTGGTACCGGTGATCCAAAACTTATGGCCGGAGGGATTTCACAGGCACTTATTACGACTGTATTGGGACTTGTAGCCGCTATTCCTCTGTTATTTATGCACAATATTGTTAATAGCCGCAGTCGCGAATTAATACAAATCCTCGATCAACAGTCTGCTGGATTAATAGCCGAGAAGGCTCATAAGGGCGAATAGCAATGATCTTCTTAAAGCAGGCAATCGGTTGGGGGGGCATCAATTATGTTGATTGATGTACTTTCCTTTCTCGAAAGTGGCGGTCTAGTTTTATATGGGATTTTACTTGTCTCGTTAGTGTTGTGGATTTTAATACTGGATAGATACTGGTTTTTTCATCGCCAGGCTGGTCAGTTGTGCCAGTTATATTTATCCCGTTGGCAATCACTCAATAATCACAATGACTGGCATGCCAGAAAAATTAGACAAAGCATCGTATCGAAGATAACCATAGAGTTTCAACGGTATCGTTCGTTCATCCATCTTCTGGTTATAATTTGCCCTTTGCTTGGTTTACTTGGCACAGTAACAGGAATGATTACAGTTTTTGATGTGATGGCGGTTACTGGTACGGGCAATGCCCGCGCCATGGCGTCTGGCATATCTAAAGCGACAGTACCCACAATGGCGGGCATGGTAGTTTCATTGATTGGGTTATATTTTAAAACCCGCTTTGATGGTCTCGCTAAAAAACAATTGGATATTTTCCAAGATAGGTTGCTTAAGTAGCAGGATATTAGGTTATGAGAAAACAGCATATAAGCTTGGAAACAGAAGATTCCACCATTGATATGACTCCCATGCTCGACATTGTATTTATAATGTTAATCTTTTTTATTGTTACGACTTCATTCGTGAAAGAAAGCGGAGTGAGTGTGAGTCGACCGTCTGCGTCCACTGCCTCTGAAGATAAAAAAGGAAACATTATGGTGGCGATAAAACCCAATGGCGAAATTTGGATTGATAAAAGGGCGGTTGACGTTCGCTCTGTAAGAGCCAACATTGAAAAACTTAAAGCTGAAAGCCCTGAAAGTGGAGTGGTCATTCAGGCCGATACAGACTCCAGGGCTGGTATGTTAGTTCAAGTAATGGATCAGGTCCGTTTAGCGGGTATATCCAGTATCTCTATTGCAGCAGATCCAGGGCGATAAAATGCGTTTATTATTGGTAACCCCAATTGGTATTTTAATGGCCTTCCTGGTGTTTTGGGCTATGCAATGGATGATATCTCCGGCAGAAGGTAACAATAACCGAAGTGATGAAGTGGCTATGGTTGATTTTATTCGCTCGCTAAAAGATAGCGATAGCGAGAATAAACAACGTAATGCAAAAGAGCCGCCTAAACCCAAGATGCCTCCTGTACTAAACACACCAAAAGTCCAACAATCAACGCCTCAAAACCTTGCTTTGTCCATGCCCAATATACAATCCTCTTTAAGCAATTTTAAAGGCGATGCCATGGGCAGTATGCTGGCTGGCTACGGTGTGGGTGATAGTGATGTCATTCCATTGGTTCAAGTAGAGCCTAGATATCCAACTCAAGCTAAGTCACGAAAGATAGAAGGCTATGTCACTGTACGTTTAAAAATATCAAAAGAAGGATCAGTGGAAGACGTGGAACCGATTGATTCGAACCCTAAAGGCGTGTTTGAGCGTGAAGTGATTCGAGCTGCGTATCGCTATCGCTTTAAACCTAAACTAGTCGACGGTAAACCAGTTGCCCAAGAAGCCACTAAAACCTTTGAATTTAGTTTAGAGAAGTAGGTATACAATGAAAATCGCTGTCCTATTATTTTTATTATTAAGCCTGCAGGCAAATGCCGCATTATTAAGCCCTCGCACTTACAATAAATTAAACGACATCCAGCAAACGATAAATGAAACGTCGAAAGCTGAAAGTCTTTTGGAAATAGAATTAGACCTGACTGAACTTGCAGATGACCTAAAAGGAAATTCTTTAGGGTTAGCCTTGGCCTGGCAGACCCACGCTCAGCTTAAAGTTAAACTAGAGCAATATAATAAGGCCGAAGTACTGCTTAAAAAAGCAGTGGAATTAACCGAGTTAGATAACAAAACACACTTGCAACTAAAGTTGTTTCTAGCACAGATTCTATTAGCTCAAGAAAAATATTTAGACATTACGGTTTTGCTTGAAACAACGATCTCAAATAAAGATTACCAAATATCTCCTCCTGTTTACGCTTTGTTAGCGGCTAGTTATTATTACCTTAATCAATATAGCCAGGGACTGCCCCACATTATCAAAGCTATCGAATTAGCCAAAAAGCCTAAAGAAGCTTGGCTGCAAATGGCCTTCTCCGGGTATTACCATCAAAAGGATTATCGCCAGGCGTTAATTTATAGCAATTTATTAGTTCTTAATTTCCCCCATAAAAAAGATTACTGGATGCAAAAATCAGGCATGCATCAGTTATTAGAAGACTATGCTGATGCGGCTATTGGAAAGGATTTAGCTAATAAAAAAGGCTTTATTGAAAAGGAATCTGAATACATTAATTTAGGGCAGTTACTCGCAGGGCAGGGAGACCCATATAGGGTGGCCACTTTGTTAGAGCATGCATTATCAGCAAAAGAGATCCCACAAAGTGAGAAGGCTTTAAGGCTTTTACAACAGGCTTGGATGCAATCGAAGGAAATAGAAAAAGGTCGCTTCGTACTCTCTCAGTTATTCTCTCAGTATAAAAAACCAAAAGAGGGATTGCGCTTAATAAGGTTGTTAGTAGATGCACAAAAGTGGCAGCCAGCCTTAAAGATTGCAGATGAATTATATAAACTTGAAATAAGCGATAAACAGGTTGGAGAAGTTTTACTGTTGGATGGCATTTGTCAGTACCGACTTGGAAGTAGCCGGAAAGCGTTGGTATCGTTAAGTAAAGCAGCAGCCATTAAGTCGTCATCCAGCCAGGCAAAAGGCTGGATGAGCTATATCAAACAATTGGAGGGCAGTTGAGCAACTGCTCTTTAGTCTTCTAGTTCGATAAAAATGGGAGCGTGGTCACTGGGTTTCTCCATTTCTCGAATTTCATAATCGATACCGGCGTTTATTAGACGTGATTCTAAAGGTTTAGTGATCATAATAAGATCAATCCGCAACCCCCTTTTTGGTGTATCTTCGAATCCACGGCTGCGGTAATCAAACCAGCTAAATCTGTCGCTAGTATCTGGATTCAATATTCGATAACTGTCTTGCAAGCCCCAATCAACTAACTTACCTACCCATTCACGCTCTTCAGGCAAAAAAGCACACTTGCCAGTTTTGAGCCAACGCTTCTGATTTTTTTCTCCTATGCCTATATCCATATCATCTGGTGCAACATTAATATCACCCATAACTATCACATTATCAGTCTTTTTAAAGTTGTCATTTATATAGCTAAACAGGTCAGCGTAATATTTCTTTTTGGCAGGAAACTTGGTTTCATGACTGCGGTTTTCGCCCTGAGGGAAATATCCATTTAAAATGTGAAGCGTTTCACCATTGCCCATTTCATGGCTAGTATGAATGAATCGTTTTTGACTTTCTTCATCATCCCCTGGGAAACCTTTCTGTACACTAAGGCAAGGTTTGTCAGATAACGTAGCTACACCATAGTGAGCCTTCTGACTGTGTACCTGAGTATGAAGCCCCAGATCCTGAATCCAATCTACAGGAAATTGCTCAGGAGTTGCTTTAACTTCCTGCATACCAATTATGTTGGCATTCAAGTTTTGTTTGATCGCTTCAACTTGATGCTGTCGCGCACGAATGCCATTTACGTTGAATGAAATAATTTTCATGATTAAGCCGTGACTTTAGTTTTAATGACGGCATTATAAACCTCATTAAAGAGTATTCCAAAAGGGTAGTTTTATGGATTGGTTCTTAACAGATCCGTCATATGTTTTATTTCTATTGATTGATCTAATCGCAATCTTCAGTTTAGTGGCGGCGATGCGCTGGCTTAGTCGATTTTTAGTAAAACCTGTCACGCAGCATTCCGATGCAAGTAATATTGAAACAGCTGCTGCGGTGATGGGACTTATGATTGCGTTAACCGGAGTAACCACGGGGCGCTTCAGTCTGGGTATTTTTCAAGAATGGGCTCTAATCACCGGCTATGGCATATTGGCTCTGGTGCTATTACGTCTTGGTGCGCTTATTCAAGATAAATTAGTATTGCCTGCAATGGATTTAAATCATGCGGCACAACAAGGCAATTCAGCTGCGGCACTCGTAACCGCATCCCATTTACTTGGAACAGCCATCGTTATTCGTGCGGCGATGCAATGGACAAATCAAGATGCCAATCTGGGATTGATTGCACTTTTATTTGGTTTTGTTATCTCCCAGCTTTTGCTGGCTTTAGAGACTCGTTTAAGAATAGCCTGGACCAGTGGCGATATAATAAAAGCCATAGATCGCAAAACCAATCCAGTGGCTATTAAAGCCGCTGTTCAGCACATAGGGGCTGCTTTGGCCATTAGTGGCAGCGCCCATTTTGCATCTTCTATAGAATATCAACTTGAGCTTGCGGTCTTGGCTTGGTTATTTAGTTCGGTGGTTTTTTTACTGCTATACCTTGCGTTAGCCGAATTATGTGTGCGCTTCATTTTGCCCAAAGGTGAGGTTTATGAAGGAGGGCGTCCTATTTTAGAGGGGGCTATATACCTGGGGTGGGGGTTTTTATTGCCAGCTTTAGCTGGGTAAATCTTAAAGCACTGAGTTTTTTATAAAACTCAGTGCTCACACAGCTAGGAAGGCTTAAATACCTTAACTCTTTCTATTCCAGACTGCTTAAGTTGTTGAGCATGCATTTGGCTCATGGTGCCTTTGGCGCAATATAAAAGAACATCCCTGTCTTTAGGTAGGTCTTCTAGGTGAGCCATTAGCTCATAAAATGGAATTTTCATGATGGTGTTATTAGTCAGATGAAGCGGATTCAATTCCTCTTCATGTGGAGAGCGAATGTCAATTACAACCGAGTCGGTTGCTGGAATCTGAACTAAATCAATATCCATAACACCCTCGCTGCTAGAGAGCACATCTTTAATGGCTTCAATTCGGCTATCTTTAATGGCCTCATTCAAAACTTCAAAATCAAACTTGGTTTCCTCAAATTCTATTTTTTCAGGTTTTGCTCGGGTAGTGGGTTTTACCGAAATTACACCGCAATATTCAGGCATTCTGGCGGCAAAATCATAAGCGCCAATTTCTCTAGAAATAGTGATAATTTCAGGCTTGTCCATACAAATCAGCGGTCTTAATACTAGGGTATCGGTAACCGCATCAATTACATTTAGATTTCGTAAGGTCTGACTGGATACTTGTGCGATACATTCGCCCGTCACTAGGGTCTCTATCCCCATATCTTCTGCAACCTTACTGGCCGCCCTAAGCATCATTCGCTTTAAAATAACGCCCATTTGAGAGTTGTCGACATTCTTTAAAATCTCGGCCACCACACCTTCAAACGGGACAGTTACAAACTTAACGCCGTGAGAAATGGCATATTGCTTCCAAAGAAAGTGGGCTGCTTGTTTAACGCCAACTTCGTGGGCCGTACCGCCCAGATTAAAGAATACAAAGTGTGTTAATAGCCCGCGGCGAGACATAAGGTAACTAGCAACAGTGGAGTCAAAACCGCCCGACATAAGAGATAAAACACCATCCAGGCAGCCGTGAGGATACCCGCCCATGCCCTTATCAATAGCAGAAATTGTAAGCAATCTTTGTTTGCGAATTTCCATTTTTACTGTGTATTCAGGGTTTTTAAGCTTTACCTTTGAACTGCCAATTCTCTGTAACAAACCACCACCGACATAGCGCTCAACATCAATTGATCTGAAATCATGCTCACCGCTACGTTTCACTCTGACGCAAAAGCTTTTATTTTCTATTTCTTTTGCGTAGATGCTCTCGGCAATATCGAGGATATCATCAAAAGTTTTGAAATTATGTTCTTTAACGGTAAGGATTTTATCAATCCCCGGAATGCGTTGCATGCAAGCACGAGCTGGTAATTCCTGCTCATCTCCGTCCATGGTGACTTCAATGCTGTCCCATTGCCCCTGAACCTGGCTGACGATGCCATTGTACTTAAGAGAGTTTTTAATATTACGTCGTAACTGAGCAATGAATTGCTTTCGAACCGGGCGAGATTTTAAGGTTATTTCGGGGAACAGCTTGATGGCGAACTTCATGACATTGATCAACGCAGGGACAAAAGCAGTATTATAACAAACTTAGCGTTAAGTGTTGGCAAATTCATCTAGGGTTAAGCTGCCAACGCACTCTATTTAGTCATCGTTAGCTGGGCGAGTTATCTTCTTATTGATAGCACTGGCATGGCGCTCTCTTAATTCACTGTCTATATACTTATCGGTAGTGGCCATACTTGAGTGGCCGGCATCTTCCTTAACATGTTCTCTGGGGCGAATTTTTACATCTTCGGAAATACCCGTGTGCCTTAACCAGTGAACAGTAGCAGCCTTTAATTCTGTGGCTTCCTCTGCTTGGCCTTTAGCAACTAAATTGGCATGGGCTCCATCGAAGCACATCTGAACAAGATTTCTTATTTGTCGGGTACTGGTGACCGGGCCATGGCCGTGTATTTTGGCAATTAGCGGGGTAGGCTCACCTGGATGGGGCAGAGCGGGTAGGTCAAGCCAGCTACGATATCTTTGCAGGGCAGCAAGCATATCGTTTGAAACGGTAATAACACGGCTCTTGTTTCCCTTGCCCACAACATGAAACCACCAACTTCGGTCAGAATCGCTTCTGAAATCACCCATCACAGGAGTGGCACGTTCATCGGCTACCAATTCAGATATCCGTAAATACATGCCTAGTAAACAATTGAGAATAAATACGGTACGCTCATGCTGTTGAGGCTCTTTGGCAGCTAGATCTTCAGCCACTCTGATAACTTCATCCCATTGATAATTGCTAATGCGACGTACCTGAGGTTTGTTTTGTGCTTTTTGTATAAAACGGCTGCGTTGACGCACTAGAGCCACTGGGTTAGCGCTCAGGAACTCTTCTTGTATCAGGAAGTTAAAAAAAGAACTCAAGATGGCAAAAGAAGATTGAATGGCTTTTTGTGAGGGTGAGTAATTTGAAACCTTAGGCTTAATCCCTGAAGCTTTATTGGAAGGGCAAACAAAAGGGCGCCACTCATTGTTTCCTACACGCTCTCCGTGTTTATTTTTGAAGCGCGCCACATTTTTAAGGCCTATCCAGTTGGTCGGTGGAGCAATGCAAAACTCCATAAATTGCTCTATGTGCTCCCTGCGAACATCTGGCAAAGAAAGCTCCTGTGTCGCCCAAAGCCATTGCAATAACCGCTCAACTTCACGCCGGTAGGCATTGAATGTTGCGCTACTGCCTTTGTAGCTGCATAGATAACGCAGTACATAGTAATAATCTATTTGTTGAGATTCTACCAAATGAGGCGCAACCTCCTGCGGGCTTAACCTAAAAGGGTCCGGCAGGTGATCTAGATTATCTATTATGGCGGTAGGTAAAGCTGGCATTAACGTTACTTAACTTTCCAGCGTAAGGTTTCACCGGCACGAAGAGGAACGATTACTTCGTTTCCAAATTGCATTTCTTTTGGTGCAACCCAATCTTCTTTGATAAGGGTAATAGTGTCTGAATTTCTAGGCATTTTATAGAAATCCGGACCATTAAAACTCGAAAAAGCTTCCAAGTGATTAAGGGCACCCAGGTCATCAAATATTTCTGCATAAATTTCTATTGCTGCATAAGAGGTAAAGCAACCCGCGCAGCCGCAGGCATTTTCTTTGGCCGACTTAATATGTGGCGCTGAATCTGTACCAAGAAAGAAACGATTATGACCCTGACTTACCACATCACATAAGGCTTGTTGGTGAGTATTGCGCTTAAGAATTGGCAGGCAGTAATAATGAGGCTTAATGCCACCAACCAGCATATGGTTGCGGTTATAAGCCAAGTGCTGAGGGGTAATAGTTGCGCCCACATTATCAGATTGCCCAATAACAAACTGAGCCGCTTCCTTGGTGGTGATATGTTCAACCACTAATCTTAAAGTAGGGACCTTAGCCACTAGACCCGTTAGGATCTCATCCAGGAAGCGTTTTTCGCGGTCGAATACATCCACACTGGGATCCGTCACTTCGCCATGCACTAGCAGGGGCATATCGTGTTCGGCCATTACCGCTGCAATTTCCGATAATTGAGATAGGTCGGTAACACCAGAGTCAGAGTTAGTGGTGGCGCCAGCTGGGTAAAGTTTAGCGGCAACTACATGTCCAGACTTAGCAGCTTCTGCGATCATTTCTGGAGTGGTGTTATCTGTGAGATAAATCACCATAAGAGGTTTAAAATTTGGAAACCCCTGGCTTTGCTTTAAGATGCGATCGCGGTATTCAAGTGCTTGCTGAGCGTTCATTACAGGTGGCTGTAAATTTGGCATGATGATAGCGCGCGACATAATACGAGCTGTAGCTGGTACGGTGCTTTCTAGCAAAGCGCCATCACGTAGATGCAGATGCCAATCGTCAGGACGAGTTATAGTGATTTGTTGAGACATTAACAAAGCCTTAATTAATAGGTGGCCATTATAGCAATGGTATAAATTGGTTACACAGAGTTTACAGTTGATAGGCGGTTTAGCGCACAAGTACAGTTTTTGCCAAGTGGCAAATTATCTTACTATTGTAACAAGTAATGTCAGTGGGCTGTATTAGATAGGTAAGTCAGGGCATATTTATTTTTAAAGGCGATAAACCGCATTATTAACAATTTCCGATAATAACATTTATCGGAAATTGCATAGAGGAATTCTTTGTCTAGAATTAAGGTTAAATGCCAACACTTGAGTACCCTATGGAAGCCGCAGTCGACACCCAGCCACTATCTGTATTTGATCAAAGTGATACCTTAGAGGTCATTACTTTCTATGTTGGCCAAACTCAATATGCCACGCCCGTCAGTGAGGTTCGTTACATAGAGCAAGATAAACGTAAAACAACCCGCATTGAGGTTAATGAAAAAGTTGGTGCTGAAGTCACAAGTTATCAAGGCAGACCTGTTCCCATTTATGACCTGGCCAACCTAATGGGTTGCCAAGCGGAATATACCGCTAATATTGCCCTGTTGAAAATACTAAAAGACCAGGAAAAAGAGCATCAGGATTGGATGGACGCTCTAGAATCCAGCCTTCGCAGCGGAGATACATTTGGCCACGTAAAAGATGCTAACCAATGCGGGTTTGGACGCTGGTACTCCGGATTTCAAGCCGATGATGAACTACTGGCAGACATTCTTGAAGACTTTGATGCTCCGCATAAGCGCCTGCATGGCCTTGCAGATGAATTACTTGCTTTAAGAGAAGAAGGACACGCCAAAAAAGCTCTGGCTATATTGGAAGTTGAACGTGGGAAAACGTTTGGAAAGCTGGTTAATTTATTTGGCGCCGCGCGAGATCGTCTAGAGAACATTACTCGCCCTATCCTTTTGTATATAGATACTGGTCACAAAATGATTGCGGTTCGTTTAAATGCTATTAGCGATATTGTAACTTACGGTGTTGCTGATTTTACAACCCAGTCAGAAGTAGACGATAATCAACAACTCAACACGCTAAGCTTTTTCTCCGGCTATTTGGAGAATAAAGACGATGAGCCACCGTGTGTACTTCTGGACTGGCGCCGATTTACCGGCTCAAACACTGAATGCTAGCTCACCCTAGCGGTTAGCCGGGGTTCGCATGGTCACAAATTCTTCTGCTGAACTGGGGTGGATACCTATGGTGCTATCGAAATTTGCTTTAGTAGCACCAGCTTTAATGGCAATGGCAATTCCTTGTAATATTTCCCCTGCATGCTCACCTAGCATATGAGCCCCAAGCACCCTATCGCTCTTTTTATCCACGACCAGCTTCATAAAGGTGCGCTCTTCTGATCCGCTTAAAGTATGTTTAAGGGCTTTAAATTCACTTTCATACACATCAATATTTAAACCTTTATCTAATGCCGCTTCCTCACTTAAACCCACTGTCGCCATGCAGGGCTGAGAGAAAATGGCGGTTGGAATATTGTCATAATCTAGAGCGGTTACGTCTCCCTGATATTGCTGCCGCAGGAAAGTCATGGCTTCTTCTAATGCAACAGGCGTTAATTGCGCGGTATCAATAAGGTCGCCCATGGCGTAAACACTCTCCACATTGGTTTGATATTGATCGTTTACATTAATAAAGCCACGCTTATTTAATTCAATTCCTTGTTCATCAATCCCCAAGTTATCGATATTAGGCGCGCGACCAGTTGCACATACAACCAGCTCTACCTGAGCACTAATACCCGATGCAAATTGAACTTCAAAACCGTCCTTGTTTTTAACAACCGCTGAAGGCTGTTCAGCAATAAGGTTTAGACCTTTCTTTAAAATCTCTCTTTGGGCGATACTTCGAGTGCCTTCATCAAACCCGCGTAATAATCTGCCTGATCGCGAAGCTATTTGAGTATCACATCCAAGTCCATTTAATATTCCGGCAAATTCAACGGCTATGTAACCGCTACCAATAACCACTGCCGATTTAGGAAAAGACTCAAGATAAAATATTTCATTACTGGTAATGAGATGTTCTTTACCTGGAATATCGGGTTTGGTTGGCCAGCCACCCGTGGCCAATAGTATTTTTTCAGCCGTATAGGTTTTACCGTCCAGTTCCACTGAATTTGGGCCAACCAATTTTGCATGGCCCCATAAAGTGGTGACACCTGAGTTATCCAATAGGTTTTTGTAGATACCATTTAGGCGTTCAATTTCTTTCGTTTTGTTATCTCGTAAAGTAGCCCAGTCAAATTGATTTAACTTAATATCCAAACCAAAGCCTTTGGCCTCTTCTTGCATATGAGGGAATTCACTGGCGTAAACAAAAAGCTTTTTAGGCACGCAGCCTACGTTCACGCAGGTCCCGCCTAAATACCGAGATTCAGCTACCGCAACTTTTTTGCCCATGGCAGATGCCATGCGTCCAGCCCTAACACCTGCTGAACCGGCACCTATAATGAATAAGTCAAAATCCATAGTTTTTCTCCGTTACGATTTTAAGACGGCTCTTAAATTAATAAGCCCTGGGCTTACTTTATCTATGGAAATTTGCTCTATGCTAATTCCCTTTTGGGTTTCCAGAATCTCTAGCCAATCAATGACTGAATTAAAGTTAGCGCGATCTAGCCACACCCTAAGGCCATCCTGGCCTTCAGGTTCAAAACGTTTCAAAGTAATGTTTTTCGCTTTGGCCGTATTATTGACCACGCTTAATATTGAGCCTCCTCGGCTTACTCCCGGACTTTTATTGCCAGAGCTAAACAGGTATGCATTTTCCTTCATCTTATTGTGAAAAGTCACTTCGCTATTGAACCGTTGCTCTGATTTATGTTTGGCAATTTGGCTGGGCTGCCATATCCAGACAAAAAGCAATGCCAAAAATATAGCCGCGGATAATGATTTCACCATTAATTGATCGCGAGAAGTCAGTCCGTCAAACCAGGGTGAGGCCCCCTGATAGAGGCTGGATGCCATGAGCTGTTGCTTGCCCTGCTCTTTAATGCGCTCGATGAATTCAGCCATTTTGAGACACCTTCAATAACCCTTTGATTCGTTTTCCGTCATTATTTGCCGAACCAATTTCTACTTTTAGGTTCTGCTGTTCCAGTTTTTTCTTAATGCCATCCAACTGAGCGATATTTTCGGTGATGACGCTAATCTCAAGATTGCCTTTCTTGGCGGTGAATCGCACCGCATGAATTTCAGCATTTTTACTTTTTCTAATCTCACCTGCTGCCTTAGCCAGTATCTGAGTAAACCCGGCACTTCCTTGACCTGAAGAAGTGTCTGTATCCAGTTTTTCGGAGAATTGACGTTTTATGCCTCGAACTCTTTCCCCTGGAAATAATTTAAGATAAAAATCTTTTGATGCCGTTTTTACAAGGCCGGCAAGATTGTTTTGCTGTGAAGCAGTGATTGAATTAATACCGACAACTAATGCAAACAAACAAGCGGCCAGAGTGATAATCGGGTTGAATTTAGAAAGCGTTTTTTCGTCCTCACTTATCTTTAATTGGTATTGCCCGGTCAATAAATTATGAGAATTAATGAGTATTTGAGATTGAATATGCTGAAGCACATTTGAGAATTCCTGCTGTTCAATTAACAGCCCGAGATTTTCAAGCTGCAACTCTAGTAAATCGTGTTTTTCGTTTGCATAAGCAATGGTGATGTTTTTCCGGTTTTCGTTCTGGCTTAGGTGTTTTTCCAGTGCCAGGGGCAAAAAATCAACCGGCGCGCTAAAAGCAGTATGCTCATCAATACGTACACAAGCGTGCCCTTCAATAATTAATATGGAAATATTATCTTGGGCAATAGGCAGTAGCATGGGTAAAAAATACAATTTATTCGGTGCATACTGCTCTATGGTGTTTTTAATAAAGCTGTGTTGAATAGTCAAAGCGTATGCTTGGCCATTTTTACGACCAATATAGTGCAAATGATTGGCCTCAATATCGCTGGCTAACTGTTCCTCTAAGGCAAACGGCAAGGCTTTTACAATTTGGCGGGCCTGCTTGATTGGCATGGGGGCGTTATGAATATTGCAATACCCCCCTATAAGCAACACTGCTGACTTATCATGACCCTGTTCAGTTATGTCTAAGGTCTCAATGTCACCCACTTCCGATAGTATTTTTGCGGGCTGATCCAGGGTATCAAGCAATAATAAATTCATATCTTTCAACATTGATTAACTTTCATATCGATGACCAAACGTGGAATATCCTCGACTTTACGTGAGAAATCTCGATAGACCACGCCAATAAACTCATCACCTGCGGTCATGTCCCGTTTAATGATGGATTCTAATACTAATTCTCTGTCTTCTGTCATTATTTTAATGAATACACTGAAATATTTAGTGTAAACCTCGAATTCATCTGGATTCCATTTGCCAGTGGTGCTGTTTTTGACTTTCACCAAGGGAGCAATTTTCGCATGAGCCCAAAAGTCGTCAACTTTCTCAAAAAGGTTGTTTTTTCGAGCCTGAGGGCCGCAAGGTAAGCCGTGAGCTTGGGCAATCACCTCTTCAGCGTCCTCGAGTTTCAGAGCCGTATCCCAAGCCCGTAATATTTTTGCATGACTGGTATTAATGTTTAGAGCCGTGTCTGTAGGCAGTGCAGTTACATAAGGCTCAATTTTCTGAAAGATATCCCTATCAACTTCTTGTATAAGCATGAGCTCGGATGGATGAGTGAATATATTAGCCGAAGCGCTATAGGGAGGCTCTTCACTTTGATATAGATTATTTGCTGAGCTATTTGGATCCATCCAGTCTCTGGTGTTTTGCGCAATAATATTAGCACCAGGTATTAAAAGTTCATCTAGTAACCTTTCAAATCTCTGAGTAGCCGCTGCTGCATTTGTACCTGGTGCCAGAGAATTTAGGTTAAACAATCCCTGAAGATCCCGTATGTAAATCTCAATATTCGCACCTGGTATTTCTACTGGGAAAACCTTATTCCACAGTTCTGAAGCCGTGTCCCATTGATCTCCACCATCAATATCGCGATCTCCTTCAAATTTTAGAGCTGCCTTGGCAATATCCTCTGTACTCACCATCAGTAATTGAGCCTGGGTCAGGCTAATGCTGGCACTGGCTTGGGCCATGCTCATTTTTTGCCGACTTTGCATAGAAATCGCCAAGAGGGACACCAGGGCGAAAATAAACAATACGGTAATTAGGGCAAGCCCCTGTTGTTTCTTAATTGACGAAAGCAAACCTAGGTACCTCATATACTCGTTCGATTTCACCCAGCTTATCAACCGAATAGACCAATTTAACTTGTACAAGATCGGGAATCATACCCGGCGATCGATAAGGTGAAGGCCAAGCATCCTGCCAGTCATTACTACGTATAGTGTTTTCCGGGTTAACGGGGTCGATAGTTTGGCCACGAAAAAAAATGGCGGCCTCAATTATGTTATCAAGCAACACCTGGACAATAGGCTCAGGGCTATCTGGCGCAAGATCCAGAACTGACCAAAAAAGGCGTACAAAGCATTGGCCATCTTCGGTACTGGGATCCTTGTAAGCATCTTTGCAATAATCACTGTCATGCCCTCTCACCGCATATGCCACTCGCTGTAAATTAGATCGTTTAATTTTGCTAAAGGGCGCGTTGGAAAGTCCAGAGTGGGTGAATTCAACCAGGAAATCACTGTCATTGGTTAACGCAGGTTTAGGCGTTCCGAAATCATCCAGCACTTCTCGCCCGGCTAACTGCCATAAATCTCGCCGAACCCATAGGTCCAGGCGCTGTATGGTTCGTAACTGAGAGGCTCGTTCGTTAGTGGTGCTGCTGGTATTGGCTATGCTAGATAATAGCTGACTGGCACCAATGCCTATGAGAGCAGTGATACTGACTGCCAGCAAAACTTCAAGTAAGGTAAAGCCCTGTTGGCTTAAGTGAGATTTAGGCATCATCATTGGCCATGTAGGCAACAAAAGATTGCAGCGGACTGTCGGGTTCAGACTTTAAGGCAACACTTACGGTAACCTCTCTTACCTCAATCTTAATAGGGAAATCTTTTTTATCCTTTACGGTAGTTTTTACAAGCCACTCTCGTTCTGACATTTTTATATCTTCACTGCCTTTTTTAATGTCAGCCCAGGGTAAAGAGCGCATTTCTACTAACTTGTTTTCAGCAACCCAAGAAGCGATCATTTTTTTCTCTAAGTGAATCTGATTGTCTACCGTTACCGAAGCCACCTGAGAAATAGTGGTGGCGAGCATGGCAAAGATGGTGATAGCAATCATCACTTCTAATAAGGTGAAGCCTGATTGTTTATTCATTATTGTTGGCGTCCACATAAAAGCGTCCTACGCCTGTGCCTCTAGTGGTGCTTGAAAACTCAAGGTCTTCTATTGAGATCTCGAAGGAGGCAACCGTTTGTTCTCCCGAGCTTAAAATGAAGAACTGTATCGACTCTGTTTCAATTTTATCAGATTCTTTTTTTTCTTGAGAGTAATCCAGTACCACTGCTTGGCCGTCCACTGTTAGTGAAAACAACATATCTTCCATGCTTAATTCAAAAACATCTGTAAATCGGCCTTTATAGGCAACCCACTCATATTTTGTTTCTGGAACTGTCGAACCTGAATTAGCGGTATTATTGTTAGTGGATAAAGCAACTTCATTAGAATATGGAGTCATTTTATTTTTGGTAACTTCAAAGCCAATATCTTTGTTTTGAAATACCGCTTCGTCGGAGACCGCCTCAAGAAAAAACTTGAGACGCTCTGCCTCATTTAGCAAATGGTCTTTGCGCGGATCGCCACCGGTATTAATTGCTGCCATAGAGACCAGGGTCGCTATAATCACTAATACCACTAGCACTTCAATTAAAGTAAACCCGTGCTGAGACTTCATATTTTAATTAGTCGTTACTGCTGATATCGGCAGCGTCTTCTTCGCCACCTTCTTCACCATCTGCACCCAGGGAGACGATTTCATAGTTGCTCTTCTTAGAGAAGTAAAGGTATGCATTACCCCATGGGTCTACAGGCAATTTTTTCATATAACCGCCAGACTTGTAGTTTTTAGGCTCTGGAGAGCCAGAGGGTTTACTGGCCAAGGCTTCGATGCCCTGCGAAGTAGATGGATAAGTGAAATTATCTAATTTATACATATCTAATGCTAAAGAGATGTTCGCCATTTCAGCCTTAGCTGTTTTGACTCGAGCTGCCCCCGCTTCACCTATGATGTTTGGTGCCACCATGGCAATAAGACCGGCAAGTATGGCTAACACCACCATGATTTCAATTAGGGTAAAGCCCTTTTGATTCTTCATATTTACTCCTTTAAGTTTAACTAGTTATTGCATTACTTATTTAAATGACGATTAAGAAATCATTTGGTTCATATTTAATATGGGCAACATGATGGCGATAACGATCAAGACGACAATCCCGCCCATAGCGAGCAGCATAATGGGTTCAAACATGCTCACTAAGGTGGTCACTGTGTTTTGTAAATCCGATTCCTGATTAGTAGCCGTTTTTTCAAGCATACTATCGAGCTCACCACTGACTTCACCACTGGCAATCATGTGCATCATCATTGGTGGAAATACATTTGTCTCTTTTAAAGCCTGATGCAGACTGCCACCTTCAGTTACTTGTTGCGAGGCAATGCCCAAGCGCTCTTCTATTACCACGTTGCCTACTACCTGAGCGGCGATTTTCATGGCTTCAACTAAAGGTACTCCACTGGAGTTTAATATGGCTAGGGTGCTAACAAAGCTGGAAGTGTTAAAGCCTTTAATCATCTTTCCAAAAAAAGGCATGCTTAGCATGAGTTCATGATAGCGATATTTAATTTTCTCTTTGCGAACCGCCCATTTAAAACCAACAATAATAGCCACAATAACAAAACCAAGTTTAAAGCCATGAGCTTTAAGGAAGTCACTGGAGGTAATCATTACCTGCGTTAAGGGTGGAAGCTCTTGGCCATTTTTTACAAATACTTCAACAATATCGGGTACCACAAAGGTGAGCAGGCCTACCACTATGCCGACTGCTACGATGCAAAGGATGATCGGGTATACCGCGGCTAACTTTATTTTTTGTTGGTTTACCTGACTTGTTTCCATGTAATCGGCAAGGCGATTTAGCACAGTGTCGAGATGGCCAGCATGCTCACCGGCGGCCACGGTTGCTCGATATAGTTTGGGAAATGCGTAGTCAAAATCATCAAGAGCCGCTGCCAGGCTGTGCCCTTCCAATACTCTTGATCGTATATCCAGGATCATGGATTTTATATGTTTCTTTTCTGTTTGTTCAGCCGTTGCTCGTAGAGTTTCTTCAATGGGAAGACCAGCGGAAATAAGCGTAGAAAGCTGACGTGTAAGCATGGCCAAATCGGCAGTTTTAATGCCTCTTTTGAATAAATTGGCAAAGGGGTTTTTGGCGCTCTTAACCTCAGTGGCCTCAACAGATAACGGCATCCACTGTTTGTCTCTTAGCTGTTGCCTAACTTGGCGGGGGCTATCAGCCTCGATAATGCCTTTTTTTTGCTTGCCTTTATCGTTGAGAGCAACGTATTCAAAAACTGCCATATTATGCCTTACTCACCCTTAGTACTTCCTCAACTGTGGTTTCACCTGCGAGTACTTTTTGTAAGCCATCTTGCTGAATACTTTTGCTGCGTGTGCGGGCATATTTGTTTAGTTCAATTTCGCCTGCACCGTTGTGTATAAGGGTTTTGAGGGGTTCGTCGACTTCAATGATTTCATAGATACCTCGTCGCCCTTTATAACCGGTACCGCTGCATTTAACGCAGCCCTGGGCATGATGCAGGGTTAGGCTTTCTTCGGTGGACATGTTAAACAAGGCTTTTTCAGCTTCATCGGCTTCATATTCAGTGCTGCATTCCTTGCACAGTGTGCGTACCAGCCGCTGGGCCACTACCCCTACAAGACTTGAGGCTAATAAAAATGGCTCAATCCCCATGTCTTGTAAACGAGTAACGGCACCTACAGCGGTATTGGTATGCAGTGTTGATAATACCAAGTGACCAGTAAGAGATGCCTGAACCGCTATTTCAACCGTTTCCCTATCTCGAATTTCACCTATCATGACCACGTCTGGGTCTTGTCTTAATATGGCGCGCAAGCCACGCGCAAAGGTCATATCTACCTTGTTGCTCACTTGTGTTTGGCCAATTCCTGGAAGGCTGTATTCTACGGGGTCTTCAACGGTAAGAATATTTCTTGAGCTGTCATTTAGCTCGCTAAGGGCAGCATACAATGTAGTGGTTTTACCTGAGCCTGTGGGGCCAGTCACCAGCATAATGCCGTGGGGTTTACTGATGATGTTTAGCAAGTTATTAAGGTTATCGCCCTTCATGCCTAGTTGCTTTAAGTTCAACCGGCCGGCTTGTTTATCTAGCAAACGCATTACCACTCGTTCGCCGTGTGTTGACGGCATTGTAGAAACTCGAACATCCACTTCCCTGCCCGCCAGCCTCAGGGCTATACGTCCATCTTGCGGAATTCTTTTTTCTGCAATATCAAGTTTAGACATTACCTTAATTCGGCTAACCAGCAATGGCGCTAACGCCCTTTTGGGTTCAAGCACTTCTTGCAAGACACCATCTACTCGAGAGCGAACCACTAAGCGTTTTTCAAATGTTTCTATATGGATATCGGAAGCGTTGCGCTTAACGGCATCAGTTAGTATGCCGTTAATAAGCCTAACAATTGGCGCGTCATCTTGTTGCTCTAGAAGATCCTCTGTTTCCTGAATCATATTGGCCAGGCTAGCTAGATCCATATCATCACCAAGCTCTTCCATGGCTTCGCGGCTGTCACCTGTTTCTTGGTAAATTCGGGAAAGCTGAATATTGAAATCGTCTTCGGATACGGCCTGAAACTTTACCTTGGCCCCCAAGATTCTCATGCACTCAAGCATGGCCTGGACAGGGGTATCGTCTTTATACCAAGCTAGGTAGCCTGTATCGGCACTATAGTCAGCCGCGAGGCCAAATCTTTTAGCAAATCCATAGGGTAAACGAGATGATGTAGGGGTTTGTTCGATTGAGTCCACTCAGTACCTGTATCCATTGTTGTTATTCTTATCTAGATAGACTTCCAGTGTACCTAGTAGTTTCCGATATTTAAAACGACTGAAGCAAAAACTGCCTTTTAAATCTTAATTATCTTTATTTTAAGCAAAAAAAAGCCTGGCATAGCCAGGCTTTGAGCAAAAAAGCAGCTATTTAAAGTTTGCTTTCCAACTCTGGAATCGCTTCAAACAAGTCAGCCACTAAACCGTAGTCGGCAACTTGAAAGATAGGCGCTTCTTCATCTTTGTTGATCGCAACGATCACTTTAGAATCTTTCATACCAGCAAGGTGCTGAATGGCACCAGAAATACCAACCGCTACGTACAAATCAGGAGCAACAATTTTACCTGTTTGGCCCACTTGCATGTCGTTTGGTACAAAGCCTGCATCAACTGCGGCACGAGATGCACCTACAGCAGCGCCAAGCTTGTCGGCAACCTTGTAAAGCATTTCAAAGTTGTCGCCATTCTGCATGCCACGACCACCAGAGATAACAATGCTTGCAGCTGTTAGCTCAGGGCGATCAGATTTAGCTAGCTCTTCACCAACAAAAGCAGAAACGCCTTTATCTGCAACAGCCGCTACTGATTCAACAGAAGCAGAACCACCTTCACTTGCTACTGCATCAAAACCAGTTGCACGAACTGTGATTACTTTAATTGCATCGCTAGATTGAACAGTTGCGATAGCGTTACCTGCGTAGATTGGACGCAAGAATGTATCAGCAGATTCAACCTTGATGATTTCAGAAACCATATTCACGTCAAGCAGTGCAGCTGCGCGAGGTAGGAAATCTTTACCAGTTGTTGTGGCCGGCGCTAGGATATGGGTGTAACCCTTACCAAGCTCAGCTACTAGATCGCCCATAGGCTCAGCTAGCTGATATTTGTAAGTAGCGTCGTCAGCTACTAATACTTTGGCAACACCTTCAATTTTTGCAGCGGCTTCAGCAGCTGCGCCACAAGATTCACCAGCAACTAAAAGATCGATGTCGCCACCGATGGCTTTAGCCGCAGAGATAGTGTTTAAAGTAGCACCGTTAATGGCACTATTATCGTGTTCTGCAATAACTAATATGCTCATTACAGTACCTTCGCTTCGTTTTTAAGTTTATCAACTAGCTCATCAACACTAGCAACCTTAATTCCAGCAGAACGTTCTGCAGGAGGAGTTACTTTAACTAGGGTCTGAGTAGATTTAACTTCTACGCCAAGATCAGCAGGCGCTACAACCTCTAAAGGCTTACGTTTTGCCTTCATAATGTTAGGCAAAGATGCATAACGAGGCTCGTTCAAACGTAGATCACTGGTTACGATGGCAGGCATTGTAAGACCAACTGTACGTAAACCACTGTCAATTTCACGAGTTACGTTTACTTTGTCGCCTTCAACAGTCACTTCAGAAGCGAATGTACCTTGAGGCAAGCCAGTTAATGCACCAAGCATTTGACCAGTTTGGTTGTTATCGTTGTCGATAGACTGTTTACCAAGAATAACCAATTGAGGCTGTTCTTTATCAACGATAGCTTTAAGAATTTTTGCCACACTTAGTGACTCAAGCTTCTCTTCGGTCTCAACTAGAATACCGCGGTCTGCACCAAGGGCTAGTGATGTACGAATTTGCTCTTGAGCAACTTTAGGGCCTATAGAAACAACAACGATTTCAGTGGCAACACCCTTTTCTTTAAGGCGTACCGCTTCTTCAACTGCGATTTCACAGAATGGGTTCATAGCCATTTTTACATTGGCTAGATCTACATCAGAGTTATCGGCTTTAACGCGTACTTTAACGTTGTAGTCAATGACACGCTTAACAGCAACAAGAACCTTCATAGATTCTCCGTCAAATTGAGTGGATTTATAAAGCAATACAGGCAAAACATAAGAAACAAAAACTAGATATGCCCGACGCTCTTAACGGCGCAATATACTGAACTTAAATGATGACAAGGTCAATACGCGCCGAATTAGGCATTTACTTTCTGAATGCTTGCGAATTCCTGCTTAGCTAACATTTGTGTGCTGGATTCTATTCAAACGCGCGTTTGAATGCTAGTCTTGGGCCTTGAGTATTTGTAATATTTTTTGCGCATTAGTACTCGCGTATAACTGAACGGCCTTGAATACATTGTGTTTGGCCAAATCCAGTGAAATCAGTATACTACGCGCACTTTTTGGCCCGATTTGGCCTAATTTGATACATAACCCAACTATAAGGGTTAGCCTAGCTTGAACTTTGAGGAGAATTCAATGGAACGCGAAGCGATGGAATATGACGTCGTAGTAGTTGGCGGCGGACCGTCTGGCTTATCGACTGCTATACGTTTAAAACAGATTGCCGAGGAAAAAGGCCAAGAACTAAGCGTATGCTTAGTTGAGAAAGGATCTGAAGTCGGCGCACATACCCTTTCTGGCGCCGTTATTGAAGACCGCGCACTGCTAGAGCTTTTCCCGAACTACAAAGAACTAGGCGCACCTTTAAATACTGAAGTTAAAAAGGATGAAGTATACTTTTTAACAGGCGCTGAAAAGGGCATTAAGACTCCAAATTGGATGATTCCAAAGCCAATGCATAACGATGGTAACTACGTTGTTAGCCTTGGAAATGTTGTTCGCTGGTTAGGTGAGCAAGCAGAAGCCATTGGCGTTGAAATTTACCCTGGCTTCACAGCACACGAATACATTGTTGAAGATGGTGCTGTTAAAGGTATCGTTACTGGCGACATGGGCCTTAGCGAAACTGGCGAGCAGAAAGACAGCTACATGCCTGGTATGGAATTACGTGGCAAGTACACAGTTTTTGCGGAGGGTTGCCGTGGGCACCTTGGCAAGCAATTGGTGTCTGAGTTCAAGCTTGATGAAGGTAAAGACGCCCAGCATTACGGCATCGGCATTAAAGAGCTTTGGGATATCGACCCAGCCAAACACCAGGAAGGCCTAGTTATCCATGGTGCAGGATGGCCTTTAACCGAGTCCGGCTCTACCGGGGGCTTCTTCCTATACCATGCTGAAAATAATCAGGTAGTAGTGGGACTAATCACTGACTTATCTTATTACAATCCGCACGTTAGCCCATTTGACGAATTTCAGCGCCTCAAGCACCACCCTGTTCTTAAGCAGCACCTTGAAGGTGGAAAGCGTGCATCATACGGTGCTCGAGCCATTACTAAAGGCGGCTTGAACTGCTTACCTAAGATGACTTTCCCCGGTGGCCTAGTGGTAGGTTGTGATGCTGGAACGCTTGATTTTGCAAAAATCAAAGGCACTCACACAGCCATGAAAAGCGGCATGATTGCGGCTGAGCAAATCATGGTAGCGATTGATGCTGGCCGCGCAAATGATGAAATCACTGAATTCACAGCGGCGTTTGAAGCCTCTTGGGTATACAAGGATTTACATCATAGCCGTAACTTTGGCCCAGCAATGCATAAATTTGGTATGTTCGGAGGCGGCGCCTTCAACTACATTCACCACAATATTATGCCATTGCCATTTACATTGCATGACACCACTCCAGACCATGCAACAATGAAACTTGCCAGTGACTGCAAGAAGATTAACTACCCTAAACCAGATGGCGTAATTAGCTTTGCTAAGCTTGATTCTGTCTTCATTGGTAACGTGAACCACGCTGAAGATCAGCCTTGCCACCTTAAGTTAGCGGATGCGAGCATTCCTTTAGAGAAGAACCTACCTCTATATGATGAGCCTGCTCAACGTTACTGCCCTGCCGGTGTTTATGAGATTATTGAAGATGAAGCTGGGAAACGCTTCCAAATTAACTCTCAAAACTGCGTGCATTGTAAGACTTGCGATATTAAAGACCCTGCCCAGAACATCACCTGGGTAACGCCGGAAGGTGCTGGCGGCCCTAACTATCCAAATATGTAGCAGCATCAAATCTTCAATTCGAAGTTTTATTGGTGTTAAAAAATAAAAAAGGAGCCTAGGGCTCCTTTTTTATTTTTCGAAAAACAGTTATATAAAACGACACACCACCAAACTGTTTAATATTTGTTCCTCGTGGAACACTATTTAATCAATTAACCCAATACATGACTCGCACCGCCGCTTGTAATGGTAAATTGCTCTTGCTCATTTTCGGTGGCCAAGCCAGCTAATTGGTAATAAACGTTTCTATGTAAACGCGCCATCAAACCACTCCTTACCTCTACAAGGGGCAAGCCCATACCATCAAGATCAAAAGTACTACCTGAATTCAACTCAATCACATCACCCATATTAGTCATAAGGGTGACTAATGGTTGGTCATTTTTTTCAGTAATCTCGGCCAATAGCACCATAAACGGCATATCATCAACTTGAATTTTCCACTTTTCGACAGGAGTCACAAGAAAGTACTCATCTCCTTCTTTCTTTAAGATCGAGCTGAATAAGCGTGTTAACTTATCCCTTTTAATTAGCTCGCCCTCATGCCACCATCCCCCATCTTTTTTAATTTTCATGTCCATACTCCCAGATAATTCGGGAGTCCAACTATCTATGGGTGGAAGGCTATTAGTAGATTCATCAAACTTACCCAATTGAGCAGTTAGAGATAAAACATTCGCAGAATCAGCCATCAAAGCCCCCTTTGCCACTCTTGACGTAATTGCACTTGGTCCGGCTGATAGAGCGCCTTATCTAATTGCTCTAACATCTTATCTTTATCGGCACCCAAATTACCCTTTAATGGTAAATAGTTCGAAGCGTGATCGCTTCTAAATATGGTTTCCCTTAAGTCTAATTTGCTAATAAAATAGCGCAATTCTAAGAACAATGCTGTTTGATCCAGCTCTTGCCACTCTCCATCAAACCCTTCTTGGAAGCGCTCTTCTCCCATGGGGAAGCTCACCACTAAGGTAGATAAATAATCGGGCTGGCATTCATTCATTAGCCTGGCTGAATTAATGGCGTGCTGTTCCGAATATTTAACCCCCCCTAATCCATTCAGTATCATTACCGAGGACCTCAAGCCACTCTCACGTATTTTCAGCAGCGCCTGCTTTTGGCTTTCATAGCTTTCACCCTTATTCACACGCTGCAGAACTTCATCATCACCTGACTCACAGCCCACATACAGGATATCCAGCCCCAGCTCTTTAAGTGACTTCAAATCGGCAACCGATTTTTTATTGAGATTACGAGGAAGGCAGTATGAGGTTACTCTTTTCACCCAGGGCATTTTAGAGCGAATTTCAGACAATATTGCAGTCAATTTACGCATAGGCAAAACCATAGCGTCACCATCTGCAAGAAACACCTTTTCAAATGGCATCACCGACTTAGAGGCCGTTAATATATCCTGAAAAATATCCTCTTCCTTTCTTGCTCTAAATTTTTTCTGCTCTTGAGTGTACATTTCGCAAAAGGAACACTTATTCCAAGAACAGCCATTAGTGACCTGCAAAATAAGAGAACGCGCCTCACTTGGAGGCCTAAATACGGGTTCAATATAAGACAACATAACTACCAACCTTAATTTTAACTTTTATTTTCTCATGCCCTTCAGTTTTCGCCAAATACCCTATACTAAAATACAGATATAAAAGGAGATTAAATTATGGCGGAAACCGCGACCTCGGCGCCACCTATTGTATTCCCGGCTCCCCCCGAAATTCTTACGGAGCTTAAAGACGCCAAAAATGACCTTAACGCCATAGGGAAAGTCATTACTGACCACAGAGACCTAGCAAAGGAAGTGTTGGACACAATTAACGCCCCTTATTTTAGCCTAGTAAGGGAAATAAAAAGTGCCGACGAAGCTGTGCGAATGCTCGGCATGCACCGCATTGTTAATCTCACTACCAGCCGCCTATTGCGAACGACTGTTTTTTCAGGGAAGCACAAGTTATTAAATGAGCTTTGGAAAACAAGCATTAAGGTCGCTGTTACGTCTGTTCTAATAAGTAAGGAATTAGACACTGCCTCCACCGACGAAAGCTATACAACCGCTGTATTTCACAATGCAGGCATGGCCTTGTTGAATCAAATAGCCCCTGAATACCCAAAAGCCATAAAAGCCGCGTACTTTGAAGAAAACAGCCAAATTAGTGAATATGAGAAACAGCACTTTGGATCATCTCACGCGGCACTAGGGGCTCAGCTTGCTACTAACTGGGGGTTAAGCGGAAGTATAAGTAAATGCATTCATTTTCATCATGACCCAGAAAAAATAATCGCTCAAATAGATAAAAAGGACGATGCCGGCGAACTGCTTTTGGTCCTCAAAATAGCGGAGCAAATATCGCGTCTACCAGGCTATCTTGCAAAATGTGTAGATAATCATGAATGGGAAAAGATCAAAGAGCCAATCTTTGATCACCTTAAAATGACAGAGGGCATGTTTAGGCGCTTTGAAGTTAACATTAAAAAGAAAATGGCTGAAATTAAAAGCTGAGACCTGCCCAAGTAAGTGATAAAATCCGCCCTCAAATATGGGGGGATATATGAGTCAGTATGTAAACGGGCAGCGCTGGATTAGCCTTGCGGAGCCTGAATTGGGCCTTGGTGTCGTGAGTGAATGTGAACACCGTCGAGTTACCATTGAGTTCCCCCACGCAGAAACCAACAGACTCTATTCTATTGGTACCACCCCCCTCATTCGCTGTAAATTTACAATGGGAGACAAGGTTGAATTACTCAATGGCTCCATTGAAAGCATTGTGTCTCTCCAGGAAAGGGCTGGCATTTTATATTATGAGCTTTCCTCTGAAGACTGGGTAAGTGAAGCCAACCTAGCTCACAATCAAGGTAAAATCTCCCCGCTTGAACGCCTGCAGGCTGGTCAAATTGGAAGCTTTAAGTGGTTTAATTTATACCGAAACTTTTTGCAAGCCTCAACCAAGCACCAAGGCCAACTATGCCATGGATTTGTGGGGCCTAAAATAAATATCATTCCTCACCAGTATGATGTTGCTCAGCAAATTTTAAACATGCCGCTCCCTAGAGCATTATTGGCAGACGAGGTAGGCCTTGGAAAAACTATCGAGGCTGGCTTGGTTATTCATCAACTCGTCATGAGTGGTCGAGCACAACGTATTCTCATTTGTGTACCAGCACCATTGATCAACCAATGGCTAGTGGAAATGAAGCGAAAGTTCAATCTTAACTGCACCCTCATTGATGACGAATTTTGCGCAGAACAGCAAGGTGAAAATCCCTTTAATCAAGTTCAGGTAGCCTTGTGTAATTTTGACTGGCTGTCGCACAGTAAGTATATAGATCAGGCCCTGGACACCCAGTGGGACATGATGGTTATAGACGAAAGTCACAGGTTACAGTGGCAATCCAAAGCCTATCAAAGTGCGTTTGAACTTTCTAAAATCAGCACGGGTGTTCTTTTACTGACCGCCACCCCTGAACAGCTTGGTGTAGAAAGTCATTTTGCCCGCCTTCACATGCTAGACCCCCTTCGGTTCTCAGATTTAGACCAGTTTTTGAGTGAAGAGCAGCAATATGGATTGGTAAGCCAGATTGTAGATTCTATTGAGATTGATGGTCTAAGTGCCTCTCTCAATCAAATAGGCAAATTAGGGGATGATAAACTTTTACAGTTTGCTGAAGACACAATCAACAACAATAACGATGAAAATATATTTATCGACTGGATGGCTGATCGCTTTGGCACCGGCAGAATGGTCTACCGCAATACCCGCAGAAGCATAGCCGGCTTCCCTGAGAGGCATTGCCAATTTTACCACCTTAAAGATCAAACAAATCTGGAGTGGTTGCTGGACTGGTTGCCTCAACAAGGCGCCAAAAAGGTTTTATTAATCTGCCAAGCCGCTGAAGATGCCCAGCTTATAACTGATCAAATAAACCTCAATACATCACTTGAAGCGGGTGCCTTTCATGAACACCACGATCTGATTGAGAGAGACCGAATAGCAGCGCAATTTGTTGAAGACGATGGTGTGCAAGTTTTAGTTTGCAGTGAAATTGGCGGCGAAGGACGCAACTTTCAGCATGCACAAAATTTAGTGTTATTTGATTTACCTAACCACCCGGATTTGGTCGATCAACGCATTGGTCGCTTAGATCGTATTGGTCAAGGCAGTGATATATATATCCATGTGCCACTACAAGCACGTAGCGCCCAATCTCGTATGGCCGCCCTTTATCACCACGGCTTTGACATGTTTACCAAACCAAACCCGGCAGCATCTCCTATATTCGAAGCTTACAGCATTGAAATCGAAGACATGCTCGAAACAGGTAATGATGCCGAGGCAATAATTACTCAATGCGAACAAGCCAGTATTCAGCTACTAGCAGAAATAGAACAAGGCCGTGATAGGTTGCTGGAACAACATTCATTTTCCGAGCAGAGAATTGAACCGTTAATAAATTCCATTAGCTCTTCAGATAGTGAGCAAGGTGACCTTAAGGAAATCTTACTCAATATATTTGACAACAGTCATATAGAAACTGAATTTACTAGCGCACAAAATATAATTATCAGCCCACAAGAGAACTGTCCATTTTCTTTCATAAACAGTTTGAGAGATGATAAAGCGACCATTACATTTGATCGCCAACAGGCGTCTTTACGAGAGGACTTAGAGTTTATTTCCTGGGATCATCCCTGGGTCAAGGATATTGTGGACGACCTAGAAGCTTCAGGAAATTCATTTACTTCATGCGCCTTATTTAAAGATAAGACATATAAAAATGGTCAAGTCTTTGTTGAAACCTTTTACCAGGTTAAAGCAGACGGCCCTGGTCGTTTAGAGTTAAATCGCTATTTAGCGCCTCAAACTCGTCATTACACAATAAGTGATGAATTAAAGAATATGAGCAAGACCATTGACCTTGATGATATGCGAGATAATAACGAGTTCATTAAAAAGGATATGGCTCAAGAGATCATTAAAATGAAATGGCCAGAGATTGTTAAAGCAGTCAGCTTAAGTGAAAAACTTGCAGCGCATACTTCAAAGGAAGTCATTGAACAATCGGTATTAAGCATGATGGATAATACAAAGCGAGAACTTGCTCGCTACAAGTCACTAGAGATTGTTCCTGGAAGCTATCAAAGCGAAATAGACACCCTGAGTAAAAATGCAAAGGAGTCAGCTTCGTACCTGCAGTCCGCTAAACCAAAATTAATGGGATTGTGTGTATGGGTGAACTTCTTTCAGTAGTGACCAATATATGACATCGCTGGCCGTATAAAGCTATTTAGCTCTATACGGCCTTTTTTTAGCTTGGCATCTTCAATGCTTTTTCTGAAACGATAACGCCATTATTGTCCGCGTATACAAACATTCCTGAGTTAATTTGCACCCCTGCAAACTTAACCGGCACGTTCATTTCGCCAATGCCTTTTTTCTCTGTTTTTCTTGGAACCACTCCAAGCGCTTGAACACCTAATTCAGTTTCCATAATTACATCTACATCACGAATGCAGCCGTAGATAACTAAGCCTTCCCAGCCATTTTTTGCAGCTTTTTCGGCCAGCATATCTCCCAATAAAGCATTTCTTAATGAACCACCACCATCAACTACCATCACTTTACCGTGGCCAGGCAGCGCTACCTGTTCTTTTACCAATGAGTTATCTTCATGGCATTTTATGGTTACAACTTCACCACCAAATGACTCCTTAGCACCATAATTATTAAAGATCGGCTCTAACACTTCCACTTCTGGGTATTCATCACACAAATCTGGTGTTACATATTGCATCGTATTTTAAGCTCCAATTTTATTGATTAAACGTTAAATTCATCCATTCAATGGCCTTTGGCCATACTTCTTCTTCCGCCGGCTTACTTACAACCATATCCACATGATTGTAGTCTTGCTTAAACCCTTCTTTTTTAGATAAAAGATAAAATTTAGCATTATTTGAAAAAGCCTTGGCAAGTTTTAGGCAATGCCTTGCCGGATCTCCCTTATCTTTTTGAGCACCAAAAGCAAGGATGGGCACTGCCTCTTCTTGGATAGACTTCCAATAAGAAACACCTTTTTTAGATTTCCAACCGCTAAACAATCCCGCCCAACGAACAAACTCTTTGGCGATTCCCACTGGCTCTTGTTCCGGACCAATGTTTTTGCCAGAAAGCCTTTTCTTAGCGAGAAGCGCCAACCTAACTGACACCCTAATACCTGGTATGCGCAATACAATAGGATAACGACTAACCTGGGAACCGAATAACACAATACCCTGCACTTTGGCTACATCAGCATAACCCCCTGCCACCGCCGTCGCTATGGTTACCCCCCCCAAAGAATGCCCAACCCAAAAAGCTTTTTTGCTTGTTTGTTCGAAAATGAAACTCTGAACTGCTGGCAAATCAAACTGGGAATAAAGCTCTACATTATTGTCTTTGTAGTTATCATTTTCTGGGCTATCCCCATGACCCCGAGCCTCAACCATCCAGGGGTCGAAGCCCGCTTCCAATAGAGATTTTGCAAACCCTTTACCAGAATCTGAAAACCAGAACCCTCTATTGGAGAAGCTGCCATGCAATAAAATTACCGGCACCCCACGCTCTACATCCGCCTTACCGTGAAAGCCCAGGCGAGTCACAGCAATCTGCACACTGATGTCAGGGCTATTGTTAGGCTTTAATAAATACGTATCCTCTATAAATTGCTCAGCCACCAAATCAGCCTTTGCTAGCGCCACAGGGAACAATAAACTACTGCTTTTCATGAGAACAAAAACCTATTTCGAATTTTCAGCTAAGTAAAACCAGGTATCAAAAACTGAATCTGGATTTAGTGAAACACTATCAATCCCCTCTTCCATTAACCACTTAGCAAAATCAGGGTGATCACTGGGCCCTTGGCCGCATATCCCTATATATTTTCCTTGCCTCTTGCAGGCTGATATAGCCATGTGCATCAACTGACGAATAGCGTCATTGCTCTCGTCAAATAAATGAGCAATAACTCCCGAATCCCGGTCTAGACCTAGCGTTAACTGAGTTAAATCGTTAGATCCTATGGAGAACCCATCAAAATATTCAAGAAAGTCATCTGCCAATAAAGCATTTGCTGGCAATTCACACATCATTATAATGCGTAATCCATTTTCACCCCTTACCAGCCCATTCTCAGCCAGTAACTCAACAACCTGCCTGGCTTCACCCACGGTTCTCACAAATGGCACCATTAATTCAATATTGGTAAATCCCATTTGATTTCTAACTTTTTTAATCGCGCGACACTCTAATTCAAAACAGTCTCTAAATGACTTACTTATATAACGAGCCGCCCCTCTGAATCCAAGCATGGGATTCTCTTCTTCTGGCTCATACAACCGACCGCCGATTAAGTTTGCGTATTCATTTGACTTGAAATCTGAGAGTCTCACGATCACTTTTTTAGGTGAGAAAGCAGCCGCTAGTGTACTAATCCCCTCTACTAGCTTTTCTACATAGAATTCGACAGGGTCCGAGTAACCCGCAAATCTGCGCTCAACAGTGGTACGAATTTCAGGGGGTAGTGATTCATAGTTTAAAAGAGCTTTAGGGTGTACACCTATCATCCTATTAATAATGAACTCTAAGCGGGCTAAACCAACCCCTTCATTCGGCAGACTCTGAAAGTCAAAAGCACGATCAGGATTACCAATGTTCATCATCAGCTTAAAAGGTAGAGCGGGCATACTACTATTGTTGGTTTTTTGTTCAAAACTTAAGGCCCCGCCATAAATAAAGCCAGTATCACCCTCAGCACACGAAACAGTTACCACCTGACCATTTTTCAATTCATCTGTTGCATTCCCGCAACCAACCACAGCAGGTATGCCAATTTCACGAGCAATAATAGCGGCGTGACAAGTTCGTCCCCCTCGATTGGTTATTATTGCACTGGCTTTCCGCATTGCAGGTTCCCAGTCAGGATCTGTCATCTCGGCTACTAATACATCACCTTCATTTATTTCTACCATCTGACTTTTATGATCTAGAACCTTAACCGCCCCATTACCGATCTTATGCCCAACCGAGCGCCCCTCGCAAATAGGGGTACCTGTTTCCTTAAGGAGGTAACGTTCCATAGTGCTTTTACCTGAAATATTTTTGACAGTTTCAGGTCGGGCTTGAACGATAAATATTTCACCGCTCTCACCGTCTTTTGCCCACTCTATGTCCATCGCTTTTTTATAATGAGACTCGATAACCATAGCTTGACGAGCCAATTCAGTAATATCTTCATCTGATATACTAAAGGTTAATCTTTGAGCTCTATCAACCCGAACAGTCTCAACCAAAGTCTGTGAATCCCCATTTTTGCTATGGATCATCTTAATGGCCTTAGCACCAAGATTCCTGCGCAATATAGAAGGTCGACCGGCCTTCAATGATTTTTTATGGACGTAAAATTCATCTGGATTAACCGCACCCTGTACAACTGTTTCACCCAAGCCAAAAGCACTGGTTATAAACACAACCTGATCAAAGCCTGACTCAGTATCCAAGGTAAACATAACACCTGCTGAGCCGCTCTCACTTCGCACCATTTCTTGAATACCCACCGACATAGCCATATCATCATGAGCGATTCCCTGATGAATTCGGTAACTCATAGCGCGTTCACTATAAAGAGAGGCATATATGTCGATAATGGCTTCTATAATATTTTGAGAGCCACTAACGTTTAGTAAGGTTTTTTGCTGACCAGCAAAAGAAGCGTTATCGGAATCTTCCTGAGTAGCTGAAGAGCGAACTGCTACAGATAAAGACTGAGAGCCTCCTTCCAATGTCGCAAGGGCAGCTTCTACATTATTAGTTAACTCTAGTGGTAATTGAGACTGTTTTATAAGCTTCGTAATTTCAAGTGAAGCACTAGCAATAGATCTGTGATCGGCCGCATCCATTTCAGTCAAAATGCCAGCTATGTTTTGGTCTAAATTATTCTGCTGTATAAATTCATTGAAGCTTGAAAAAGGCGTAGCAAAACCTTTAGGTGATTTAATGCCCAAGCCTTGTAACTTGGAAGTAATCTCACCTAGTGAGGCATTTTTCCCCCCTACTTTATCCTCATCAGCAATACTTAATTTATCAAACC
>ERZ1027231.100-NODE-100-length-50747-cov-274.057682_pt1 | contig 50747 bp, 50 predicted proteins | sample MGYA00520866_ERZ1027231 | MGnify/ENA primary metagenome ERZ1027231 (study PRJEB33311, sample SAMEA4378411) | marine metagenome | biome: Marine biome; feature: Fjord; material: Water | collected 2014-07-20T08:00:00Z/2014-07-... | depth 75 m ...
GCATCAGTTGAAGGTATAGAGGTAATCTTGGAAAGCGAGATATTAACCAGTTCATGAGTAATTACCAATGGGGGTATCTACACTCATCAGTTGAAGGTACAGGGGTAATCTTGGAAGTTGGGATATTAACCAGTTCATAAGTAATAGCTGGATCTGAATGAGACATTCTGGCCATTCTAACGGCAAGCGGTGGTTTAACGAAGTTATTTGATGAGAAATAAAGAAGGTAAAAAGAACTCACTTACAAGTAGCGGCTTGTGGTTCACATTAAAAATAGAGCGTCGAGCCCAGCTTGATCGATCATTGATCAGCCCATGCTTCACCTCAATCTTGCCCCGGCTCATGTGCTTATGTTTAAACAAAAACTCTCCCAATGGTTTGTCTCGTAAAAACAGCAGTTGGCGTTCAGACCCTGTAAGCGTGCTTCTGGGTATCACACTGCGAGCAAATATTTGAGGCGCATTATCAATGCATAGCGCTACTTCGCGGATATAAATCTGCTCTCTGAAAGGGATGTCTAGAGTGTGAGCTTCGGACAGTGATGCCCGACCGAAACCTGTATGTAAAACCTTCACAGAAAAGCGATTTGGTGCAAGATTCTTTAGATTCTGAGTCAGCGATCCAGAATCTAACAGCCATTCACGCCAAGGCTGAGCCAGCAGCGTATTGGGCATAGGCGAGAGTTTAAGCCAGTGCTGGTGTAAAAATGACGATGAAAAGGTTAGCGGCATGATGATCATAATGACAAATATCGGCAGCAGGATGCGACAACACATTCGTTAAATCAAGACCTAGCTAATTCAATGTTGATTTAGTGCGAACAATTGTACACCAAGCCAACATTGGGTAAGGTAGCGCGGCGCATTTTTTAAGGCGTCGTATTTGTTAGGAGAGAGACATGTCTCAAGATTATAAAAAGTGGCAGTGCATTGTTTGCGGTTGGATTTATGACGAAGCTGAAGGCTGCCCAGATGAAGGCCTAGAGCCAGGTACACGCTGGAGCGATATCGCAGAAGATTGGCTGTGCCCTGATTGTGGCGTAGGCAAGGATGATTTTGAGATGATCGAAATCTAGTCTCTAAAGAGGCTGCAAATCAATGCGGCCTTATGAAAAACAGTTGAGCAGTTGTTATGTATTATTGATACCTGGCTATGCTCGACTCTTTTTCAGCGTAACATCTTCGTTCGTTACGCTTCTATCGGCTAAATTGAATGCACGCCGTTCGTGCAGATAATTAACGCTCATAATGAATATATTAAACAGATAAAGGGTTATTTTATGACAGCTCCTCTTGTGGTGATCGGTACTGGTTTAGCGGGTTATAACCTAGTTAAAGAATTCCGTAAGTTAGACGCTGATCGTGAAGTGATCATGCTGACAGCAGATGATGGTCGTCAGTACAGCAAGCCAATGTTATCCACTGGCTTCAGCAAACAGAAGGACGATGATGGATTGGCAATGAACGATGCGGGTGCCATGGCTGAGCAGTTCAAAGCTGAAATTCGTACCTTTCAGACCATTACAAAGATCGATACTGAAAACCAAACTGTATTTGTTCAAGACGATGCAATCCCTTACGGTGATTTAGTGCTGGCACTGGGTGCGGCGCCAATCAACTTGCCAATTAAAGGGGCTGATTTTGCATTGCACGTAAATGATCTAATGGATTATCAAAAATTCTATCAAACGGTGCAGGGTAAAAAGCGCATTGCTGTGATTGGAGCTGGTTTGGTGGGTTCTGAATACGCTCACGATCTTGCCAGTGCAGGCTTCGCAGTGGATTTAATTGCTCCAGAACAGCAACCACTTACTAACTTGATTCCAGATGTCTGTGGGCAAGCATTAATTCCAGCGCTTGAAACCTTAGGTGTCACGCTGCACATGGAAAAAACAGCCAACGAAATTGTTGAGCAAGCTGACGGTTATAGCGTGATTTTGAATGACGGCACCACATTGGACTGCGACGTAGTATTAAGCGCTGTTGGATTACGTGCTCGTACAGCCCTAGCAAAAGAAGCAGGTCTAGAAGTGGATCGTGGCATCAGCGTGAATCGTTTGTTGAAGACATCTAACGATAATGTGTATTCACTTGGTGATTGCGCACAAGTGGACGGACTGCACCTTTTGTATGTTTTACCTCTTATGAACAGTGCCCGTGCTTTGGCAAAAACCTTAGCGGGAACCGAGACACAGGTGACATACCCAGTTATGCCCGTTATGGTAAAAACACCTAGCCTTCCAATTGTTACCTGTCCTCCTGCTATTGGCAGCGAAGGAAATTGGGAAATTGATGGCCAGAGCCCACATTTACAGGCTTTATTTAAAGATACTGACGGTAATTTGCTCGGTTACACCTTGACCGGAGACCGTGTTGCTGAAAAGATGAAACTAAATAAGGGACTGCCAGCCATGCTGGCGTAATAAAAATAACAACAATAAAGAAAGGTCAAAAATGCGCAAACCTGAATTAGCAGCGTACGTGGCAGATCAAGCTGACATCACTAAGGATAAAGCTGCTGAAATAATCAATATTATTACAGATCAAATTACAGAAGCATTACGTCAAAATGACCCAGTTAGCTTGGTTGGTTTTGGTAGTTTTGTTCAAAAGCATCGCCCAGAACGTCAGGGTAAAAACCCGCAAACGGGTGAAGCCATTACCATTAAAGCCAGCAACTCAGTGGGTTTTAAACCAGGTAAAGCGTTAAAAGAAGCGGTTAACTCTTAATCGCCATAAAAAAGGCCACTTAATGTGGCCTTTTTTGTATCTGTTGTTATCACTTAATGAACTGACCTGCCATTGATGCATTGCACAGCCGTGGTATCATTCCGCGGCGCAACGCGCGTAATACAGGCCTCCATAAGACCGATATATGGTTACATTAATAGGAGGCACCTACTTAAATGTGTGCAAGTGATAAAACTGATGTTGAAATTCAAATTTCTATTATGGGCACTAGCCCAGATTCTGAAAAAATCCGCAAAAAATAACCCTGCCTGTGCAGAGTACATTGATGGCAAAGACATTGTCTTTCAAATTCAAACAGCCAGTGGCAGTGGCCGTAATTACACAGTTAAAGATGGCAAAGTAAAATCATCAGGCGGCTTAACAAAAGAGCCTACTTTTACCTTGTCTTTTAAAGATGCAGCAGCAGGTATGTCGATCCTAACAGCGAAAGACAAAAATGCATTTATGGCTGGCATTCAAAATAAAGACCTATTGATCAGCGGTGACTTTGGTGAAGTAATGTGGTTCCAAGGTTTAACCAAATTTCTGAAACCTAAGAAAAAGAAATAATATATGACGACCCCGCAAGGATTAACCAAACAAATTTTAGTTGCCATGGTTTTGGCAATTATCGTTGGAGCCATCGCGCAAGCGCTGACTGGATACGCGGCTTGGTTTGATACCCTGCTCGCGGATTATCTTATTGGCGGGGTCTTTTTTGTTATTGGTAAAATATTTGTCGCAACGCTTAAATTATTGGTTGTACCCTTGGTGCTGGTTTCACTGGTATGTGGCGCGGCTAATCTAGGCTCTGGCCCTCAGTTAGGTCGCCTAGGCGGTAAAACAATATTGTTATATTTGTTCACAACCGCCATCGCTATCTCGTTAGCAATGGGGTTTGCACTGGTGTTCGAACCAGGTGTAGGGGCTGACTTAACGTCTAAGGCCCAATTTAAAGTAAATGAAGGTGCTTCATTTGCTCAAGTCTTAATTAATATTTTTCCGAGCAACCCAATCTCAGCCATGGCAGAAGGTAAGATGCTACAAATCATCGTATTTGCTTTGCTATTAGGTGTGGCAATTAATCACAGTGGTGAGCGCGGAATTCGCATCAAACAGAATTTTGAAGATTGGAACGAAGTGATTCTAAACTTGGTTACCATGTTAATGAAAGTGGCACCAATTGGTGTGTTTGCATTGTTATTTACATTATTTGCAGACAAGGGTTTGGCCGCCATCCAAGAACTCGCCGTGTATTTTGCCGTGGTTGTGGCTGTTTTGATTGTTCATGCCACCTTGGTTTATGGATCTCTTATTACGGTTTTAGCTCGTTTGAACCCAGTTATCTTTTATAAAAAAATGCGCAATGTTCAGTTGTTCGCATTCAGTACCGCATCAAGTAATGCCACCTTGCCTATCACCATGCGCACAGTTGAAAAGCGTTTAGGTGTAGACAACAGTGTGGCGTCATTTAGTGTGCCTTTAGGTGCCACGCTTAATATGGATGGCACGGCGATCATGCAAGGTGTTGCAACGGTCTTTATTGCACAAGCGTATGGCATTGTATTATCTCCAGGAGACTTTTTAACGGTTATTGCTACTGCTACGTTGGCTTCTATTGGCACGGCAGGTGTTCCGGGTGTGGGCTTGGTCATGCTGTCATTAGTATTAACGCAAGTAGGTTTACCGGTAGAAGGCATAGCCTTGATTATTGGTGTTGACCGCTTATTAGATATGTTACGAACCGCAGTGAACGTGACAGGTGATGCGGCCGTTTCTTGTGTCGTAGCAAATAGCGAAAACAAGTTAGACAAGGCTTGCTTTGCTGATGAAAACGCAGGCCAATTAGTTGAGTCAGAAGGGAAGTAAATGCAAATCAAGCTTGAAAAATTAGCTGCATGTTCAGCGTTGTTTTTATCTTTAGGTGCAAGCTTAGGCTTTTCAACAGCGACTTTGGCTGCATCGGCTTCGCATTCAATTGAACAAATTAGCTCTCAGCTTGCTCCTTCTTGGAAATCAATGAAACCAGCGTGTGTTATGGCTTTGGATATTGATACTCAAATGGCTGTGTCGGATCGCTTGGAATTTTTAGATGGGCAGTTAATTGCGAATCGATTAAATGACCATTTAAGTCCATTAAGTAGCGATAAAAACAAAGCTTGGAATAATCAGGTTTGGGGTCTAAGAGAGCAGCTTGAGCGTTCAGCGTTAAGTGTTGAAGAACGCGAGCCATTGCGTGAATACTTTTTTAAGCTACAAACCCAAACCCCTAATGCCGACAGAGCCAAGTTGGTGTCTGAAGTTCAGTTTATGAGTGAGCAATTAAATATCACCTTACGCAAAGAGCTGTGGAAGACCTGCCATGCATTAGGGTTTGATGCCATGCCGCAAGAACAATTAGAAACAGCGATCAATCAGCGCTGGCTTAAACAAAAAAAGAAAGTGACAAGACAGTTAAACCGAGAACTGGCTGCATTCTATTTTTACAGCTTTCGCCAAGTTCAGAATTTGGAACTAGCGGTTTTAGCCAAAACAGCGGCGGAGCTAAACCCTTGGGTTAAATCAACGTCAGAGGCCATTGAAACGTATTTTTATCAGGTTCGTACTCAATTACTGGCCACAAACTTAAAGCAAGATATAGCGCCAGTCACCACTGATGAAACTGCTTTTCCTAACGCACAGACTTGGAATCCAAATGCATCAAAGAGCCCTTTTTGATGCATTCATAAGTTGTTCATAGACTTAGAGCACTCTTGTGAGGGGCCATAAAAAAAGCAGCAAAAGAAATGAATCCCTTAGCTGCTTTTTTTATGGCCTGATATTTACACGCCAATTAGCTTTTCAGTAATCTTGCCATCTCTTGTAAATCATCTTTATTTTCAAGCACTTTTTCCAATGCCGCTTCAGCTTTGTCTTGATCAATATTAAGTTCAGTAATCAAGTGTTCGGGCACAGGCTCAAACGGCGCATCGTTTAAATCGTATTGACGTAACATTCTAGATGATACATACAGCATACGACTTAGCGTGCTGTGTTCACCATCGTACGATGGCTCATTTTGATAGCGAATGGCAGTGCACACTTCGTCTGGAATGCCCCACTGCTTAAACAAATTACTGCTAATTTGCTCGCGCGTAAGCTTCATTAAATGCTGCTCAAGATAATAGCGGTTAATTTGAGGGTTGGCTTCAATGTGGCGATTGACCATATTGAAATGGGGTGGAAAAACATGTCCAAGAATTAAAAAACCAAAGTTATGCAGCAGACCGCATAAATAAGCGATGCCTTGCGTAGGTCTAGAACCGGGCGGCAGTGTTCTGACCATTTCAGACATCATGGCGGCGGTGTATACACTTTGCTGCCAAAAAGGCGTGTATCCCTGAGGGCCGTCTTTCGGAACATCAAGGGTGCGGCCTAATGATAGGCCCAGAGCTAAGTTGATCACTAGATCAAAGCCAAGAACACGGACAACCGCTTCTTGCACGTTCACGATGGAACCTGAAATTCCATAGTAGGGACTGTTGGCCCAGCTGATGACTTGTGCAGCAAGACCAGGGTCTTGGCTAACAAGTTTTGCAAGCTCTTCCGTTTCAGCGTCAGGGTCCATTCTGAGGTCAATGATCTTTTGTGCCGTTTCAGGCATTGGCGGCATGTCTAGGGTTTCTTCTAACCTTTGGTGAATGCGCAGTTGAGTAAAATCACGCACCACTTGATTGATTTGTGGCACATCTTTTTTAGCCCATTCTGCTCCGGGAATGGCATTTTTAGGCACCACCGAACAATAGCTGCCCACACAAGCACTTGAAACCAGTGTTTGAAAGTCACTCATGGGAATTTGAAGATGCTCTTTATCATTGAGCGACATCTCAATAGAGCTTAACGAAAGCAGGGTTTCATCAACATAGGTATCCAGCCCCGTCACTTGCGGTAAGGCGGGTATGGCTTCTAAGTTAAGGCCTTGCTGTAACTGTTTTACTTTATCGCGATCAAGAGGTGTTAATTGCCGCGATGTAGCAGACGCCAGCTTATTTAAATCTAAAATATGCGTAGCAGGATATATGACCTGAATACGGCCAATATCATCTTCTAAAATCGAAATCTGTGCCGTATTGTGCGAAATTCCGGGCATGTTAAATACCGGTGATGTGGCTGAAAGAGGCGCATTTTCAGCCAATGTATAATCTACGTTCCAGTCGTCCAAAACCTTTTGAACCTTGCTTGGTAACGTCATGGCGCCTCTCACTTTATTAATCATAGTCGGATAATAGGGGTCTGTTGCTCGACATCGAAAAAAAACGATGCAGACTTTCCTGTCGTCGTATTTTAACTATAGGTCAGAAAATCCAGCCGGCTGAGAGATTTTTGGGATATGTGATCAAGGTACGCTTTTTGGCTTGCTGATCAAATTAAATGGAATTAAAGACCTGTTTAATAGGAGTTAGAAGCATTAGTGAAAAGAACCCCACTGCTTATCTAGTAAAAGTAAAGAAAGGACGCGCCATATACGGCGCTTTAAGTTAACTCTCTTTGTAGTTCACATATGGTATTAAACTTCTGATTATCCGTATTAATCATTTCTAGTATGAAATACTTTCCAGCTTGCTCCCATCGCCCTTCTACTAGGATGTAGTTCTTGAGCCCATACCTAAATACATTTAATCTGTAGTCATTTCTGCGGCTAAATCCTACACCAGGTTTCCAGATCACTTTATGCTCTAACTCTAACTCTGCTGGTAACAAACTCTGAGCATCTACAGAGCCTTTATTACTCTCCCATTTATATGAGGAAATCATAAAAGACTCTAATTTATTATAATATTTACTTTTATATTTACCTTTAGTAAATATATCTTCAAGGTAGTTACTAATTGGATAGTTGTAGACATATATTAAACTTCTATTGTCAATTGATGAGTTTGCATAAGTCATCCAACTAGAAAATAGTTCCTTAATTCCATCGTTGTTTATATCCTCATATTGAAGTTCTACACTATTAAAAAATATAGCTTCTCTACGATCAAGGTCATAATCTATTTCTAAGTTGTATCCTCCTAAGTCTATTTTCTTTATTGATTCGGTTAACCTTCGAATATTTATGCTCTTACTATTCTGCGATATATCTGAGAAATACTCTGCTATTGGTGGGCATATTTTCGAGTGACTAGTAATTACCTGAAAAGGAGGCTTATTTTTCTTCATACTCTTTTTTATTGCTGAGTAATCACCATCAGCAAACCCAGCTCTCATCCCGCAAAAATTACGACATTTTTTTAGATTAGCTACTTTCAATTTATTTTCAGAGAAACTGACTTCCACCTTGCAGCTATCTTGCTGAGAAACATACTTAGAACCTATTTTTTCTAGTGTGGTTGCTAACCAGCAAGAATGATAATTTGACCCAGTTGATACAAAATCAGCCTTATACCCATTTGAATCATTAGGGCATAAGTGAACTTTCGAACTACCTTTAGAAAAACCTAAATAACCAGATTTACAATCCCTTTTGACATTGGGTTCATCCGCGTAAGAATTAAAGGTGAAAAATAAAAAAAGTATTAGTGCTTGCTTCATATTGTTGTTTCTTATTAAGGAATATCGGTCGGACTGGTTAGTAGCATAATTATTAAACTTGCCCATAGCGCACATTCTCACCTAGCCAGCGCTGGATCAATGGCTCCATTACCCTCGGCGCTTGTTGCTGACACATATGCGCCCAGCTTTTTATGTCATCCAGCAGGTAGCCGTCTAACTGCAGGTCGGCGATGCGCATTTGCATCAAGCCCGTTTGACGCGTGCCTAGCACCTCTCCTGGCCCTCTAATTTGCAAGTCGATTTCAGCGATCTTAAAGCCATCTGTGGTATCACGCATGGCTTGGATACGTTGTTTGCCGTGCTGGCTTAGTGGTGCTTGGTATAACAGCACACAGTGGCTCTCAGTGGTGCCGCGACCCACACGCCCACGTAATTGGTGTAGCTGAGATAAACCTAAGCGTTCAGGATTTTCTATAACCATCAGGCTGGCATTGGGAACGTCTACGCCCACTTCAATCACCGTGGTGGCAACCAGTAAGTTAAGATCACCCCGTTTAAACGCAGCCATAACTTCGGCTTTTTCTTTGGGTTTTAATCGACCGTGTACCAAGCCTATCTTTAAGTCAGGCAGCATGGTTTGAAGCTCTTGAGCCGTCACTTCGGCTGCTTGGGCTTCCAGTGATTCACTTTCTTCAATAAGCGTACATACCCAATAAGCTTGTTTGCCTTCAGCGCAAGCGGCTTGGATGCGCATCATAATTTGTGGGCGTTTGTGCTGATCAATGGCCACTGTATTCACAGGCGTTCGCCCTGGTGGCAATTCATCAATCACACTGGTGTCTAGGTCAGCGTAAGCACTCATGGCCAGTGTTCTTGGGATGGGCGTGGCCGTCATAATCAATTGGTGGGGGCTAAAGTCTCGGCCTTTTTCTTTAAGAGTGAGTCTTTGGTGTACCCCAAAGCGGTGTTGTTCATCAATGATGGCCAAAGCAAGGTTGTCAAATTCCACGTCTTTTTGAAATAACGCGTGAGTGCCAATCACCATTTGCGTGTCGCCATTAGCAATGGCGTGCATCGCGGCTTCGCGGGCTTTGCCTTTTACTTTGCCGGCCAACCAGCCAATAGAAATACCCAAGGGTTCAAACCAAGTTTTAAAATTAACAAGATGCTGTTCAGCCAGAATTTCTGTGGGCGCCATCAAGGCCACTTGAAAGCCTTGCTCAAGGGCGCTTAAAGCAGAAAGTGCTGCCACCAAGGTTTTACCTGAGCCCACATCCCCTTGTACTAATCGCAACATGGGCACACCAGATTGCAGGTCGTTCTGGATCTCACTCTCAACTCGCAACTGGGCGTTGGTCGGTGAAAAGGGCAGTTGAGCCAGAAGCTTTTTTCTAAGTTGATGCGCAGCAGTTAACTTTGGGGCGGGATCAATTTGCATTTCTGCGCGCATTTTTAACAGGCTAAGGTGGTGAGCTAACAACTCTTCCATGATCAAGCGTTTTTGCGCAGGATGTTGGCGTTCTTCTAATTCTGTTAGGTCTGCACCTGCTGGTGGGCGGTGAAGATATAAAAGGGATTGGCGTAAATCTGGTAGACCAAATGGCTGCAATAACTCATGTGGAATTAAATCGTCTATGGCTCGGCCACGTTTTAAATGATGCAGTACTTGATCCATCAATTGGCGCCATCTAGCTTGCGTTAAGCCATCTGTACTTGGGTAAATAGGTGTTAGTGTTTCTTCAGTGGGCGCAGCGTTAAGTTCTTCAACAAATTTATATTCTGGATGGTATAGCTCTAGGCCGGATTTCCCGCGTCTTGCTTCGCCGTAACAACGAATGCGAGTACCCAGTTTTAAGTTGTTTTTTTGCGCGGCGGTAAAATGATAAAAGCGCAAGGTGATAGTGCCTGTGCCGTCTTGTAATCTGACCGCTAAAGAACGGCGCTTACCAAATACAACATCGGCTAATTTAATCTCGCCTTCAATTACCCCATCTATTCCGGGTTGTAAGGCACCAATCGGGGTGATGCGGGTACGATCTTGATAACGTAAAGGCAAATGAAACAACAAGTCTTGAATATGAAATATATTTAGCTTGGCCAGTTTCTCTGCAAACTTGTCACCCACATTTTTCAGTTCAGTTACCGGGGCTAAGCCCAGAGAATGTTCTAATATAGCTGGCATAAACTGGCAGCCTGGGTAATAAGGTCAACCGCTTTGGGTCTTGGAAAGCTAGCGCGCCAAGCAATGGCCACCGTGCGTTTAGGTATTGGCTTTTTGAACGGGCGTGTTTCGATTAAGTTGCCTGCGTAATGTGCCACACCGGTGGCGCTTTTAGGCAGTACGGTAATTCCCAACCCTGACGCCACCATGTGACGCAGGGTTTCTAATGAACTGCCTTCAGCAATGGCTTTTAGTTGGCTGTTTTGTTTCCTAGCCAATGCAGGGCACATGTCCAATACTTGATCTCTAAAACAATGGCCATCGCCTAATAACAACAAGTCGCTGTCGGGTAATAAGTCTGGGTTGATCTGTTTTTTCTTGGTCCATGGGTGATCATGGCGCAGCAAGACTTCAAACGGCTCATCGTATAATGCTTTGGTCAGAACATCGGCCTCGGTAAACGGCAGGGCAATGATGATCATATCAAGCTCACCATCTCGTAATTTTTTACGAAGTACCCGAGTGTAATTTTCTTCGATGTACAAAGGCATCTGGGGTGCTAATGCTTGAACTTGAGGAATCAGGTGGGGAAATAAATACGGGCCAATGGTAAAAATGGCGCCAATCTTGAGCGGGCCAGTTAATTGGTCTTTACCACCGTCGGCGATGGATTTTAATGTGGTGACATTTTCTAAAACCACCTGGGCTTGATGAACAATTTGTTCACCCAGAGGGGTCAGTGTCACGGCATTTTTCGAACGTTCGAATATGCCAATGCCCAGTTCATCTTCTAGTTTTTTTATGGCGACACTCAGCGTGGGCTGGCTGACAAAACAGCGTTCAGCGGCGCGGCCAAAATGGCGTTCTTGAGATAACGCGACAATGTATTTTAATTCAGATAATGTCATGAATTAATGCTCACTTAAGACGTGTCTGCATGTATAAACAGGGCTTAATTTTCACGAACCCTGATCAGCTTCTATACTGTAATAGAAGTGTTATAAAAACCGTTAATGATAGTGCCGATAATGGTGCGCTTGTTCTAGCGCTATTGTCTTGCAAAATTAATAGAATGTTATAAACATTCTAATTACCATCTGATTTTCAGAGCCTATCGTAAACCAACTGAGCTCTTGTGTAAGTAAGGAGAACTGAATGGCACGAATTTTAGTTGTAGGAAGTGGTGATATTGGCGGCGGTTTAGCCAAGAAGATGGTATCCGCGGGGCATGATGTGTGGGGTATGAGGCGCAGTGACCGCGAAATTGGTGACGGTGTCACCACTATCAGTGCTGATGTGTCCGATATGGAAACGCTAATCGACCAAATCCCCGATGCGTTAGATTATGTTATTTATAGTGTCGCCAGCCCAGAATTTTCAGAAGAAGGTTATGATAAATACTATGTGCATGGTATGACGCACATAATGGCACTTTTGACGCAAATGCATCAAAACATAAAGCGGTTCTTTTTTGTCTCAAGCACCAGTGTGTATCCGCATCACGATGGTAGTCATGTGGATGAAACCACCGAAGTCGAACCAACAGCGTTTGCTGGGCGAAAAATGCATGAGGCCGAGCTAAAGCTATTAGAAAGCACGTTCACATCTACCGTGGTGCGCTTCAGTGGTATTTACGGTCCTGGAAGGACTCGTATGATCAATCAGGCTCAATCTGGCGCCCACTGCGATCCAGAGCCAGATGTATGGACCAACCGCATCCACCGCGATGATTGCATTGGCGTATTAGAGTTTCTGATCAATAAGGATATGAGCGGCGCGGCGCTAGACTCTGTGTATCTAGCATCGGATCCAACACCAGTGCCTTTGTTTGAAATTTTTGAATGGTTAAAAGATCGAATCGGAGATGTAGAGCCAGATCATGATGTGCCTGAAGTTTCTCGACGGGGCAGCAAGCGCTGTTCTAGCCAGCGTTTGGTAGACCTTGGCTATGTATTTAAGTACAAAACCTACAAAAAAGGCTACGGCGAAATATTGAAAGAGATGGGGTATTAATCTCCAGCTTAAACTGGGTCTTGCAGTAAAAGGGCCCCCCATAAAAAAACCGGCATTAGCCGGTTTTTTTATGCTGAGTATTCAGAGCGAATTACTCGTCATCAAACTCTATTTGACGGCCATTGCTTGTGCAACCAAGGCAGCGCAAGAACGTTGCAGCGGCAGGCTCAAGTACTAATGAATCGGCTGCGTCGCCAGCGTTACCGCCTAACAAACTAAATGGCAGAGTAACCACCCAAAGCGCAGTCCCCACAACTGTGGCAACCAATGTAATTGGACGAACGATGATGCCGTCAAAAACCATCGCCGCGGCAGATGGCTTCTCTTGAATTTCTTCAGCTTGAGTAGGCAGTGCGAACATAAATATGGCACTAAGAACTAAAATGGTTTTTTTAATATTATTAATCATGGTTGTCCCTTGCTTAAGGATTAAAGCGATATATCCATAAACTATATCAGCTTTATTTATACATCGTCATCTTTATCCGTTCAAATCGTGTGGCTGATTCGCTATTGGCGTCATTTCTGGCATTTAGGGCAGTAAAAAGTACTGCGTTGGCCCTGTGTGATTTGTTTGATAGGGGTTTCGCAGGTGATACAGGGTAGGCCTGCCCTGCCATAAACCCTAAGTTGTTGAGCAAAATAACCGGGCTTGCCATCCGACCCGACAAAATCCTTCAGGGTGGTACCACCGTCAGCGATGGCTTTTTCAAGCACTAATTTAATAGAATCGGTTAGTTGGGCGTATTTCTGCTTGCTGACTTTCCCGGCTGCTTTTTTAGGGCTGATACCGCTCATAAACAAGGATTCACTGGCGTAAATATTGCCCACTCCTACCACGTTTTTTTGATCCATGATGAAGGTTTTTATGGCGCTGGTGCGTTTGCGGCTTTTTGCAAAAATATAATCGTGATTAAAGTCATCACTTAATGGCTCGGGCCCTAAGTGATCAAGCAGATTACTGTCATCGCCAGCGGCTTGCCATACGCAGGCGCCAAATCGACGAGGGTCAGTAAACCTAAGAGTGATGCCATTGTTCAGGCAGATATCAAAATGCTCATGCTTTTCAGGGGCTGGTGCTTTGCCTTCAATCACGCGTAATGATCCGGACATACCTAAGTGAATGATGATGGTACCTTTCAGCTTGCCTGTTTTCTCTGAGCCGATATCAATTAATAAATACTTGGCTCGACGGCGCACGTCTAACACGGTTTGGTTTTTTACCAATGTTGAAAGTTCTTCTGGAATGGGCCAGCGTAATTTGGGCTGACGAACATCCAACTTACTAATTTTTTGATCTTGGATATGAGGGGCAATGCCAGCTTTGGTGGTTTCAACTTCGGGAAGTTCGGGCATAAATCACTTTGGCATTGTTAGTTTGTTTGGGGATTTTAGCGTATTTTGCTAATGGATTCTTTATTCATCATTTTTTACCAAAGGCTTACAGGGTTAGTAATTCAATACATGCAAGCTGGTTTATATTGTAAAATTAAAGCGCTGAGGTATTTAAAATGGATACCAGATAGTTCGTTCCTCACTTCTGGTATGACGAGAAAGGGTAACTGTTCAGCTTAAGTATTGCAGATCTTCCCTCGTCATCCCGGACCCGCGAAGCGGACTCGAAGAGCGGCGAAGCCAATTGATCCGGGATCCACTTTACCAGGTGATATGTGTAGGGCTTCCTGACTTCTTCATTTCAAGTCTATCAGCCTTTCTTACAGGCAAAAAAAAGCCCACTTATAAAGCGGGGTTTTTCAAAACTAAAAATCAATTACTTGATTTTAGATTCTTTATGCATAACGTGCTGACGGCTAAAGAGTTGGATCGAATTTCTTCATTTCAAGTCGATAAACTTTTCTTACAGGCAAAAAAAAGCCCACTTAAGAGTGGGCTTTTCAAAACTAAAAACCAATTACTTGATTTTAGCTTCTTTATACATAACGTGCTGACGGATAGTTGGATCGAATTTCTTCATTTCCAATTTATCAGGCATTGTGCGTTTGTTCTTAGTAGTGGTGTAGAAGTGACCAGTACCAGCAGAAGAAACCATACGAATTTTTTCGCGAATTGCAGCCATTATCCGACTCCTTAAACTTTTTCGCCGCGAGCACGAAGTTCAGCTAGAACCGTGTCGATGCCTTTTTTATCAATGATACGCATTGCTTTAGTAGTAATGCGCAATTTAACGAAACGATTTTCACTTTCAACCCAGAATCTATGAGTCTGAAGGTTAGGAAGAAAGCGACGTTTAGTTCTATTCTTCGCGTGAGAAACGTTGTTACCTGTTACAGGGCGTTTACCCGTAACTTGACAAACTTTAGCCATTGTTATGCCCCGACTTTATCTAAAACCGATATAAAAAATTCGTTCGGGGTCAATGTACACGGGCCCTGTAGCTAAATTGGCTACAAACCCACGGATGCCCCGTCAAAAAAGAGTTGCGTTTTATACCAAAATCCACGAGCTAACGCAAGTGAATTGAGTAAAAAGTGAGCTTAATTAAATTGCTCGTCACTTCAGAATAGCCGCTTACTAGGCCTTATTTCTGATGTTCTTCTATACTCTGTAGATATAACGCGTTGCCCATTATAACAGGATGGTGTTTTGACGCTATTTGTCTTTTGTAAGTTATTTCCCAGTCGGTGAGATAGTTTAAGTGCCAAGGAATGTTATGGCTGAGTTAACCAACGGTTTGCAGGGGTTTGATAAAAACCAAGCTAATGCCGTGGTAAAGCGCTTTTTAGCCTACAACCAACATAGGTTTGATCGCACTCAGGCTGCTATGAGTGAGCGTCAGCGAGCCTTTCTAGAAGTGCTGCCCCTTCTGTATCACGTAAACCACGAAAAGCTTCCTGGCTTCATTGATCGTGAATGCCCTTGTGGCGTGGCTAGATACAGCCCAAGTAAAGATTGCTTACGATCTGCGGCAGGCATATCAACCGGGTTTCAATTCCAGCAGCGCCGTAACGGGCAGCCAAAAGTAAAAAGTTTATTCATCATGGGCAGTTGTGGTTCGCTTGGGCACAGCGGTGGCAGTGACTTAGATATCTGGCTTTGTCATGAATCCGACCTGGCTGAGAGTGACTTGGATTTATTGCAGAAAAAAGCATCCGCCATAGAATTGTGGGCCGATAACCTGGGTTTGGAGGTTCACTTCTTTTTGATGGATGCTGAAAAATTTGTGCGAGGTGAGCGCAATGAATTGGGCCAAGAAGACTGTGGCAGTGCGCAGCATCATTTACTGTTAGACGAGTTTTATCGCACCAGTATTTTAATCGCAGGGTGTTATCCACTTTGGTGGATGGTGCCAGTCGAGAATGAAGAGCTATACGAAGACTTTGTTTACCGCTTGCAAAAACAAGGGTTTGTAAACCCAGAAGAGGTGGTGGATTTTGGAGGCATAGGTGAAATTCCAGCAGGTGAATTTGTTGGTGCGGGTATGTGGCAGTTGTACAAAGCCATTGCTAGTCCATACAAGTCCATATTGAAATTATTCTTAACCGAAGCCTATGCCAGTACATATCCTCATACGGTGCCATTAAGCTTAGATTTAAAACAGCATATTTTTAATGAAACAAAAGCCATTGAATTATTAGACCCTTATTTGCTACTGCATGACCGCTTAGAAAATTATTTGATTGACCGAGATGAGCTAGCACGAGTAGAGCTGGTGCGACGCTGCATTTATTTTAAAAGCAATATTCCAATGGGGCAGGCAACACGTCGAAAGCATTGGAAGCGAGATTTATTGAAGCCCTTAATTCGGTCGTGGGGCTGGAGTGATGGACATCTATTGCATTTAGATAATCGTGCGCAGTGGCACGTTAACTTTGTGATGGATGAGCGTAAAACACTGGTTAACGAACTGATACACAGTTATAAATTCTTGTCCCAATTTGGTCGAGAATTTCAAGATGAAACCGTGCTCACGGCAGAAGATATGACGCTGCTCGGCCATAAGCTGTATGCCACATTTGATCGTAAGCCCGGAAAAATTGATTTTATTAATCCTGGTATTAGTAAAGATATTCAAGAAGAGAAACTCAGTTTACATCTAGACCGTCGTCATGTTCGCCGTCGTATCCCGCAAATGTCTTGGAGCTTGTTTACGGGCATTGCCCGGCCAGACAGCCCGCAAAATGCCATAAAAAAATCCAATAGTTTAATTGAACTTATGGCCTGGTGTCATGTGAATGAGGTGATGGCAAAGGGCACTAATATTGTTATGTATCAAGGGCGACAGCAAGGTAATGATTACGAATTAAAAGAAATCATCAATACCTTTTATCAGATGAAATTACCAACGACGATCGAACCAAATTTCAATCGCCCCCCAGTACCAAAAAGCATTACGTTATTTATAAATGTCTTTGTTGATCCCATGAGTCACTACACTAGAAAAGGCATTCACAAAATCAGTAATCGAACGGATTCTTTGGGCTACAGTGCGCTGAAAGAAAACTTGGTGCTGACCATAGATCAGCTGGTTTATAACAGTTGGCGAGAAGTTTTAGCCACACGTTATGAGGGGCAAAATGCCTTGCTGCGTGTGATCGAAGATTACCTAATGTCGTATCCACCAGATTCAAACGAGCATGCACCAGATGTCAGTGTGCATTGTTTTTGTGCGACACGTTCCAAGGCAATCGCCTCTCGCGTAGAGAGTGTTTTAGAGGAAATTAGGCTGTGTTTTTACCAGAATAAAATTGGGCAGCGTCGTCGTTATGTTCTTCAGGTGGCGGATCAATATCACTTGATACAAATGAGTCGCGGGCGCCCTGTGATTTATCATTTTGAAAAAGCCAGTTTGCTGTGTAAACAACTTGCCAAGCCGCAGCCTTATTACTCTCAAATTTTGTTAGACAGTCATGCCTTGGTGGGTACTGTTATTAAAATGGTGTGCGAAAACAGCAAACCAGGGCATTTGCAGGTGTACTACTTAAAACAAGAAAAACATGCGCAGTTGTACGTGATTGATGAGCGTGGTTCTCTGGTTCAGTGGAAAACCCCCATGTATAACGAAGCAGCCCTGATTAACCCCGTTAACCAGTTTTTACGACAGGTTGAGTATCGACAGAATCGCCATCGATACAAACATTCTGAAACCCCGACTGAGCGACCCATTGAATATTACGAGGTGGTGCTGCCCTCTAAAGAAGAAGGCATGCATTTACGGCCCATTCGACCTAAAGAAGGCTTGGGTCAAGGTCGGTATTTTGATGTGCACGCGCAAGTAGACTTAGATGCTCAAAATCGCCTGAGTTTTATTTTGTATTGCGAGCAAGAAGAGTTCAGTCACATGGAGTATGGCGTGGATGTATACAAGGCGTTGGTTGAAAAGCTTGTAAGCTTACGTCACCACAATAAACCTTACCCCGTTTACATCACAGACTTAGCGATATCAGACAGGCTGCATAATCGAAACCCCAAGCAAGTCCTGCAAACAGCCAGTTACCTAGACTACAAACATAAGCTAGAGAAACGCTTAAACGCCACGTTGCTTGAACTGTATCCAGCGGACTGATTTTTGAGGCTTGTTTAGCTATCTTATCTAGGCGCTAGCACCTGATGTGATTCAGTTGTCTGTTGGAATGCAGTATTTCCCCCCTAGAATGCCCATATATCAGAGGTTTGCGGGTATTCACCGAGGCTCTAAAGCCCTATAATTCTACGTCCAAATATTATTAGGTCCGAAACATGCGTTACGGCATCATTCTGTTCATCTTGATGGCATCGGGATGTGGGCAAAAAGGGGCGCTTTACATGCCCAATGAAAAGCCAGATCAATCAGTATCGGCTGATAGCAGTCTTGCTGTGAGTCCCGTAAAAGCAATGGACAGCAAAAAACCGCAATAACCCGAATAGGGCGAGCGAATATTGCTTATATAGACAGTTTTAGAGAAATAGAAAATGACAGATGTATTTCAACATATCGATGGTGAATTATTTGCAGAAAACGTAGCCGTTAGTGATTTGGCCGACAAGTTTGGAACGCCATTGTACGTCTATTCTCGCAAAGCTTTTACTGACCACTACATGGCTTATGCCAATGCATTTGCCGGTGAAAATGCATTAGTGTGTTATGCCATTAAAGCCAATAGCAATATTGCCGTGCTAAACGTACTGGCTAAGCTGGGTTCGGGTTTTGATATTGTATCGGTAGGCGAATTAGAGCGAGTTTTAAAAGCCGGTGGTGACCCAAGCAAAATTGTATTTTCAGGTGTAGCAAAAACAGCCGATGAAATGCGCAGAGCATTAGCGGTTGGTGTGCATTGTTTTAATGTAGAAAGCGCAGCTGAACTAGAGCGCCTAAATGAAGTGGCTGTTGAGATGGGCGTTAAAGCGCCGGTATCACTTCGTGTGAACCCAGACGTGGATGCACAGACTCACCCGTATATCTCTACGGGCTTAAAAGAAAATAAATTCGGTGTAGACATCGACATTGCTAAAGAAGTGTATGCCCGCGCAAAAGAATTACCCGGTTTAGAAATAAAAGGTGTGGATTGCCACATAGGGTCGCAGCTTACACAATTAGACCCGTACCTAGATGCACTAGATCGTGTATTAACGTTAGTTGATGCATTGCAAGAGCAGGGTATCGAGCTAGAGCACATAGATTTAGGTGGCGGCTTAGGCGTCACGTACGATGATGAAGTGCCACCAACACCGCAAGATTTTGCTGATGCAATTTTGCCAAAACTAGCTGGTCGTAACTTAAAAATCGTAATGGAGCCGGGCCGCTCAATTGCAGCCAATGCTGGAATCTTTGTGACACAAGTTGAATTCTTAAAAAGTAATGGCGATAAAAACTTTGCCATTATTGATGGCGGTATGAACGATCTGATTCGCCCATCGCTTTACAGTGCTTGGCAGCGAATTGTTGAAGTGCAGCCTCGTACTAATACTGAGAAAAAAGTATACGATGTTGTGGGCCCTGTTTGCGAAACCGGTGATTTTTTAGGTAAAGACCGCGAGCTGGCGTTAGCACCAGGTGATTTGTTGGCTGTGAAAAGTTCGGGTGCTTACGGATTTGTAATGGCATCAAACTACAATACACGAAATAAGCCTGCCGAAATCATGGTAGATGGCGATCAAGTACACTTGATTCGCCGTCGCGAAACCATTGCAGAACAATTAAGTGCTGAAAGCATTATTACTGAATAAGCCGTTGAATAAGTTAGGTGAACACTATGTTATTACGTTTTAGCAAAATGCACGGATTAGGTAACGACTTTATGGTTGTTGACCTAGTGACTCAGCACTTTGCATTTCGCCCAGAATTTGTTCGCCAACTAAGTGATCGCCAATTTGGTATTGGGTTTGATCAGCTGTTAATTGTCGAAACACCGAGCAATCCTGACGTTGATTTTAGATACAGAATATTTAATGCAGACGGAACCGAAGTTGAGCAATGTGGAAATGGCGCCCGTTGTTTTGCACGCTTTGTTCATGATGCTCGGTTAACGGCAAAAAACCCTATCAAAGTCGAAACCAACTCTGGCATCATCGAATTAAGATTAGAAAATAATGATGACGTAGTAGTTAACATGGGGGCGCCTAAATTTGAGCCTTCATCATTGCCATTTACGGCTGATACACAAAATGACAAATACAATATATCGGTGCCGCTGAATGAAGGCACTTATGAATGCCAAGTGGGTGCTGTTTCTATGGGTAACCCGCACGCTGTTGTGGTTGTTGACGATTTACAAAGCGAAATGGTTAATCAATTAGGCCCCGAGATCGAAAAACATGCAGACTTTCCAAAGCGGGTGAACGCTGGGTTTATGCAGATTTTAAATCGTGGTGAGATGGACCTGCGTGTATACGAACGTGGTGCCGGTTGGACCCTAGCTTGTGGAACGGGTGCCTGTGCCGCTATGGTTACAGCACATAAGTGGGGCTTGGTAGACGATGAAGTTAAGGTGAATTTACCCGGTGGCAGCCTGACGGTTAAGTGGGATGGCCAAGGTGATGTCGTGATGACAGGACCAACTGCAAAAGTTTATGAAGGTCGTATCCAAGTCTGATGACAGTCACACCGTTCAGATACAGAATTAAAAACAATTAGAAGATAGAGGCGTTTATTAAAACGCTCTTCAATAAAGATAAGGCTTTAAAATGGAACAGGACAATAATCAGCTTAATGAGCGCGAAGTAGCAGCGTTTTTAAAGCAAAATCCTGACTTCTTTCGTAAGTTTCCTGACGTAGTTCATGAACTGGATGTGCCACATGATACCGGTGGTGCTATTTCACTGGTTGAGCATCAGTCTAAAATTTTACGCGATAAAAATAATGAATTACACGAACGTTTGCAGCAGCTTGTAGAAAACGCCCGTCGTAATGATCGTTTGTTTGAGCAGACTCGTCGACTGACTTTGGATTTGTTAGACGCACAGTCTATTGAAGAAGTTGAGCAAGCCTTACAAGAGAGCATGAACCTAGTGTATGGCGTTGATTACGCATGCATTACGTTATTTGTTCCAGCCATGAACATGCAGGCTGTGATTGAAACTGAAATGCAGGATCAGTTGGTACGTCACTTTGGTCGCAAGCAAGCCATTGTGGGTCAGTTATCTGATGATCAAATGGAATTGTTTTTTCATGCAAACTCCAAGGTAGGCTCTATGGCGGCCTGTTTATTGAAAAACGATCTAGGCATTTTGGCCCTAGGCCATAAACAAGATGAATATTTCAAATCTAATATGGACACCCTGTTCTTAGATTATGTGGCTGAAATAGTCAGCCGCCGTTTAGACATATTGCTGTAGCCTGGCTAGTATGTCGCTTGATCTATCTCATATTCGTGTTTTAAGCTTCGATTTAGATGATACGTTATGGGATGGGCACTCAGTCATCTTAAGCGCTGAAAAATCTATGCATGATTGGATGCTCGATCACACGCCCAAAGTGTTTGAACGTTTTTCTAAAGACACTCTTCGCGAACATAAATTCGAATTTATAAAACATCATCCTCACCTAATCAATAAGATCAGCCTTGCTAGGCAAGCGTATTTGTCAGAGTTGTTTTCGCAATTGAATTACAGTGATTATCAACAAAAATCAGAAGCGTGTTTTAAGGCTTTTTATCAGGCTCGGCAGAACGTGACCTTGTTTCAAGGTGTGGCGGAAGCCCTGGCCACGTTAAAAAAACATTACCCTTTAATTGCTATCACAAATGGCAATGCAGATATTCAGTTAGCAGGATTAGGTAATTTTTTTGATTTTTCACTGAAGGCTGAAGATTTTGACAGGCCCAAGCCCCATGGTGATATTTTTCATCAAGCGTTGCAGCAAGCTAATATTAATGCTGATCAGTGTTTGCATATTGGAGACCATCCGGTTCATGACATGCAAGGCGCCTACGATATGGGCATGAAAACATGTTGGCTAAAAGATGGTAAGCGTGAGTGGAATCAAGATTTTACGGCTCATTTAGAAATCGCTCACATTTCAGAGCTGCTACCGATTCTAATCAAAAATACAGAATAAAAATTGGGGCGATTATTCAGTTGTCCATGGCATGCAGTGTTGTCGGCCTAATCTAACCACCTTACACCTATAGTTACTTATTAATGGCGCCTAGCAAACTCTGCCATATCAAGTGTCGCAATCGATTCATCTAGCGCGGGCACACGTTGAACCTGCTTAACGTTAGAGAAGTCAGCTATGGAGGATTGCTGCTTTACAGCCTGAGTCTGACAGCCCATTAACAACATTGTGGCTATCAAGCTTACGGTGAACTTTAAGTGCGTCATTGTCATCTCTGCTATCTCCTCTCAATATCTATTAATACTCTCTTTGTTTTAACAGCATATAAGTCTTCTGTTGAATATCGACACGCTCGTCTTCAAGTTGGGAGGCAGTTATCAAAATAATCACTGGTTATAAAGTTCAGTTATAAGTGATGATTTGATATGCCTGTTGGCACCTAAAACAGCTAGGTAACTGGTCTACACTTATAGCACGGAGGGCACATGCAAAAGCGGTTAGAGACATTATTAAACCAGGTATCCAAGTCTCCTTTGATTGATCAGGGGGATTTGAAGGCCGCTTCGGAGCTCATTCTATCATCCGTGATTAAAGGTCTGGGTGTGAATCGTAGTGGGATTTGGCTGTATAACGAAAATAGAGAAGGCATTCGTTGTTATTTACTAAAGGACCTCACTATGGAGGTGCCTACTGAAGCCCTGGTTCTCCACCGAAGCGACTTTCCAGACTACTTCTCTGCATTGGATGAAGATCGTGTGGTCACTGCTCATGATGCGATAACGGCGCCCGAGACCAAGGAATTTTCAGTGGGGTATTTAGATGTACTTGGAATTAACGCCATGCTGGATACTCCCATTCGGCACGGTGGGAATACGGTGGGGATTATCTGTTCTGAGCACCGTGGTGAACCCAGAACATGGACCGATGATGAGGTTGTATTTGCAGGGGTCTTATCTGATTTATTTGGACGCTCTATCAGTGCTCGTGAAAAATTAGATTATGAATTGAAACTAGAAGATACGAATCGTAATCTTGAGTTAATAGTGGCTGAACGTACTCAGCATTTAAATGACACCATTGATGAACTAAAAGCATTGCAAAATAAGTTAGTAGAAAGTGAAAAGATGGCGGTTCTGGGCAGCATGGTGTCTGGGGTCGCCCATGAAGTGAATACCCCGATTGGCATCGCTGTGACCTCAAGTAGCCACATCAAAGACGGTGTGAAGAAAATACGGCAGTTATTTGAAAGTAATCAGATCACTAAAACAAGCTTAAAGAATTTTTTAGATGAAATAGAGGATGCTGCAGATCTAAATGTGACGAACTTAGATAAAGCGGCCAACTTGATTACCAACTTTAAGCGTACAAGTGCTGACCAACATCATTTTGAAAAAGATCGAGTTAATTTAAAAGACTATATGGAAAAAGTCCTTAGTACCCTGGTTCCGATAACCAAAAAAATAGGTGTCAATGTTGCCTTAAAGGGTGATGACATAGTAGTTGAAACATACCCAGGGGCCATTTCTCAGGTTGTAACCAATCTTATTACAAATAGCTGTATGCATGGGTTTGCATCTACGTTCTGTGGACAGGCTGAAATTGTTATTGAAATGTTTCGTAAAGATGAAACGTTACATGTCAATTATTCTGACAATGGCATTGGCATGGAGGATGAAGTTGTTGGAAAGATATTCGATCCATTTTTTACCACAAAACGTGATCAAGGTGGAACCGGACTAGGAATGCCTATTCTGCATACTCTTATTTCTAAAACCTTGCATGGCGATATTCGGGTAGAGAGCGTTGTGGGAGAGGGTACAACATTTTATATGAGCTTTAAAAATGTGTGAGATATAGACTCAAATATCGTTTGTGAGTCCGTTTTGAGAATTGAAAGCTGACAATTACAGTCTAATCTTAAGCTAACTCTTAAGTGAGAAATATGATGAAAAAGACCGCTTTAGTTTTACGATCCCGTTTGCTTTCATTTTGCGCGTCTTCTGGAAATTGGAATCATGAAGTATATGGATTAGGACATGCTCCACAGTCTTATACTAATACAGGCTTAGAGCAGGGCTGTTACAGGGCACTTGAATTCACACCCGTAATCATAAACACAAGCAAGCAGGTACTAAATTCATGAGAACAATTCGTCATGTTTTGATGCTTATATTAATGATATCAATGTTTACCCCAATTGCAGTTGTGCAGGCTGATGCAAATAAAGGAAATGATGTTGCCGTTGAAGCTATTCTAAAAGAATTAGGAAGTTCGGCTTTAACAAAGCACGAAATGCGTCGGGAGCTTAAATGGTTTGCTGCTAAGGGAGAGCGCTTTAAAAATAAAACCATAACGGTTGTAAGTGAAGATATTCCAACACATAGATGGGAGAGAGACGTTCTGGCAGAGCACTTTAAAGCGCTCACTGGAATCAATATTAAATACGACATCATTGGCGAAGGCTCGGTTGTAGAATCTATCTTTAAGCAAATGAGTCAAGGCGTGCATTTATATGACATGTATGTAAACGATGCTGATCACATTGGTACCCATGCCCGTGTGCAAGGTGTTGTGAATCTTACTCAATATATGGCGACTGAAGGGAAATCCTATACCAATCCCATGCTGGATCTAAGTGACTTTATTAATTTAGAGTTTGGGCAAGATTACGAAGGCAATCAATTACAGTTACCGGATCAACAATTTGCAAACTTATATTGGTTTCGATATGACTGGTATACACGGCCAGATATTAAAAAAATGTTTCGTCAATACACCGAAAACAAGTACGGAAAAAGTAAAGGCTATGATTTAGGCGTACCTGTAAATTGGGCTGCGTATGAAGATATTGCTGATTTTTTTACAACAACACCGATTGATGGAAAGCAAGTTTATGGACACATGGACTTTGGAAAAAAATCTCCCAGTCTAGGTTGGCGGTTTACAGATGCTTGGTTATCGATTGCCGGTACCGGTGATAAAGGCTTACCTAACGGCACGCCTGTAGATGAATGGGGAATACGCACCGTTGGACGTATTCCAAGAGGATCATCAGTTGAGCGTGGAGGTGCGACAAACGGCCCCGCTGCCGTTTATGCGCTGCAAACCTATATAGACTGGTTAGAAAAATATTCGCCGCCAGAAGCCAGAGAAGGAACATTTTTAGATAACAATATTACGGTGGCCAATGGCAACGTGGCTCAGCAAATTTTCCTTTATACATTGTGGTTAAATGATCCTGCTTTCCATTCTGGGAAAATGGTAGACAGTAATAACTCACCTGTATGGCGTGTGGCACCGACTCCCCACGGAAAATATTGGGAAAAAGGTATGAAAGTTGGTTATCAAGATGCTGGTAGTTGGACCATACCTAAAGATACTAAAGGCGGTAAACGAGCAGCCGCTTGGCTGTGGGCTCAGTTTTGTGTGAGTAAGTCAGCAGCATTAGCAAAATTTAAAGCTGGTGGAACTCCTGTAAGGCACAGCACGCTAAATACTAAATGGGTACAAAAAAATAAGGCAAAGTTTGGTGGCTTAATAGAGTTTTTTCAAAGTGATGCTGTGAATCGATGGACGGATACCGGTTTAAATGTACCTCACTATCCTCTTATGTTTAGAGCTTGGTGGCCCAATCTTGATCAAGCCATTGATGGAAAAATATCAGCTCAAACGGCTATGGACAATATTGCATATAAACAAGATGAAATAATGGGCAAGCTAAGAGGAATTAAGTACGCACCTCAGTTAAACAAAAAATCCAGTCGAGAGCATTGGTTGAAAAAACAAGGCGCTCCAAAGCCTGAGCGAGCAAGAGAAACCCCAAAAACATTACTCTATAAAGACGTGATTAAACAATGGCAAAAAACTAACTGAATATGTGGATTAATAATCGCATAAGCCGACAAGTAATGACGCTGGTATTTATCTCGATATCATTGTTTTTTATTGGGGCCACAACGATTATCGGATATCAATATTATCAGGATTTAGAAGATCTGATATATGAGCGAACCGACGGTGCAGCTAGGTTATTTAAATCTGAGTTTGAAGCTGACATTCGACGAACCGAAAATGCATTATCCAATTACGGGCTTACCGAAATTGTTATCGATAACCTCACACTTTTAAATCAATATGGTCCGCTCTATAGTGAGGATTCGTCTTCAGAAAACAGTGTTATACCAGACGCGGATAACAGCTATTATTTGCAAAGCCAGTTATTGTTGGTGTCAACGTTAATCCCCTTGCTGCCACAATACGACTTATCTCATCTTGCTATTTACCAGTTAGCGCCCTTCTCAAAAAATGAAAATAAGTCTAAGCATTTATCACTGCTAATTGATCGAAAGTATATTTGGATATTTAGGTACCTGAGCAAAGGAGAATCTGCAAAAAGAGAAGTGTATCGAGTTCCGTTTACGGCGGTAGACATAGAAGAAAATTTATTTAATGTGAGTGATATATACCAAGAAAACGCCAATTATTTTTTCAATAAAATAGGATTGAAAAAGACCGATGAAATGCCCCATGATTTCTTGAATGAATTAACAAAAAATAATTTGTACACAGGTAAGGCAAGTAATATCGTTGATGATAAATTCAGTGTCGCCATTTGGTCCTCGATTTTATTGTCATTGTCTAACCCTGAAACGTGGCAAAAAGAAGTAAAAAATAGTGCCATTATTTTAGGAGTAAAAACCCCGACTCAAACAACCATGAATAGAATGGGAGAGCAAATAGGCAGCGAATTCGCCATTATTGAAAATGATCATGCTTGGATATCAGGTGTGAATTTACTCAGTGATTCCGGTATTGCTGCTAATTTTGTTGAATCAAATACGGATAACTATGTTCTGGCCACTCAAAAGTTAGACATTCCCAGCTTTGATGATAGAACGTTTCAAGTCATGTCTCGTACATCCACATTAGACTTGAATCATCGAACAATCACTCTTTTCATTAAACTTATTGTCATAGCTGTTGTGGTATTAACCGTGACGGGTATTGCCATGTATTTTTTAATCAATCTTATTTTGAATGTCCCACTGAACTCATTACTTAACGGTGTCCAATCAGTAGAGCAGGGTGAATTAGATTTTAAAATAAAAGTGCCTGGTAGAAATGAGCTGTCGAGAATATCAGCTTCATTTAATGATATGACCTCCCAGATACAGCAGTCATCCAATGATTTGAAACACGCGAATGAATCTCTTGAATTAAAAGTAAAAGACAGAACCGATGATTTGATTGAGGCTCAGCAGCAATTAATTATGTCTGAAAAAATGGCATCTCTTGGACAGTTGGTTGCTGGGGTTGCACACGAAATCAATACGCCACTAGGAAACTCCATAACAGCGCTGTCTTATAGTCATGATGTGATGAAAAGCATGAGAAAATCCTTTGAAAGTAAGAAGCTGACATCAGGTGATTTTGAAGTTTTTATCACTGATATTGATGATTCCATGGAATTAATTGATATCAATTTACGAAAAGCCAGTGAGTTGGTTCAAACATTCAAAAGGGTTGCTGTGAATCAATCCATAGAAGAGTTAACTGACTTCTCAGTGTTGGAACAAGTGAGAGAAGTATTAAAAACGCTTCAGCCGACACTTAAGAAAAGTAATGTAAAGATAAATGTCGAAATTAATAAGGGCATTCAGGTGACTAATTACCCTGGATCTTTTTATCATATTATCAGTAATTTAATAATGAACAGCCTGATACATGCGTTTCCAGACAAAAAAGGCAATATTACGATCTCTGTCAAAAGCGATGGTGATGAACTGCATATTTTGTTCAAAGATGATGGGGTAGGGATGGATGAAGAAACCTCTCGTAAAATATTTGATCCGTTTTATACCACTAAGCGTGGCAGTGGTGGCACCGGTTTAGGTATGTATATGACCTACAATATTGTGACTCAAAGATTGGGTGGGACCATTGAAGTGGACAGTAAATTAGGTGAGGGAACTCAGTTTGATATTTGTATGCACCATACCCCACCAGAAGAAAATATTGATGATAGCTATTTCGATGTTTAGCATGCTCAAGCTTACTTAATAGTTGTCATTAAAGTATTAAAAGGGCCTAGTAAAACTGTAAAGCATAGATCATCTAAGCCATTATCCATTGCCATATTCGCCCCAGTGTTTCATAAAAAGCCCGTTCACTTTTTAATAACCCTTCAGAATCAAATTTCCAGCTTGAATTATGCGCTCTTGGTGTTAAGTGATTTGTTGGTGCTGGAATAGCATTTATTTTATTCGTTTCAAAATATGACAGCGCTCTAGGCATATGACTGGCACTGGTAACTAAAGCTATTTTTGAATCTTTAACAATAGCTTTAGCTTCAATGGCTTCTTCTCGGGTATCTTTAGGGTTGGGCATTTGGATAATACGTGAGGGCTCTGTTCCTAAAATTACCGCGACTTCAGCATACACTTCGGCACAGCTTTTACTTGCTCCTCCATCATAACCGCTAACAATTAATTTGCTGTTAGGTTGTGTGTTTAAAATACGTAGACCTTCTAATAAGCGTTCAAGTGCTGCACTTGAGAGGTGGGTGATGACAGGCATATGGCTATCAGCATTAACTTGATTACCTAAAACCAAAACATAATCTACAGTCTGAGATGTATCAAAAATTGGGTATTGATGTTCGATTGGTCGTAGCAATAAATTGGATGTGGGATTCCAACTAAGTAATACTAATAAAAATAAACCCGTAGTACTTAGAAATTTTCCAAGTGTTGGGCGTTTATTTAACCAAAGTAAAATAAGTCCAGCGGAGATTAACAGAACACATATGCTAAGAGGTAGCATCCAAAATCCAATTAATTTCTTTAAAGCAAACCCAAATTCAACCACGTTGTTCTCTATGTAAATATCATCAATGCAAAGAAAAGGCCCGATTATATCGAGCCTTCAAAAGATGTGAATAGTATATATCAGATGCGGATATTGGCCTACTCACTTAACGCTTGCCCAGATACTATTGCACTTGGGCTTGCCCCACCCCTCTTGGATCAGATGCTGCAGTGACACGGTTATTTTCTTTGTTAAGTAAGATTGCATGCATATTGCCGTACTCACGGCCTACGCTTTTTAGCTTATGACCTTTTGCCGTTAACGATTTTTTAACGTCATCCGAAAACGTATTAGGTTCGTGCTGAATCACATCGGGTAGATACTGATGATGAAAACGAGGACGAGCTACCCAGTCAGTGACAGGCTTAGATTGAATATGTTCTAGCATACCTAAAAAAACCATGGTGATAATTCGGCTGCCACCAGGGGTACCTAAAATTGCAACAGTACTGCCATCTTCCATGTAGCTAGGTGTCATCGAGGACAGGGGGCGTTTTTCTGGTGCAATGGCATTGGCTTCGTTACCCACAAGGCCATAAGCATTGGGTGTTCCTGGTTTAGATGAAAAATCGTCCATTTCGTTATTCATTAATACACCGGTTTGTTCAGACATAAAGGCACTTCCAAAAGGCAGATTAACGCTTAAAGTGGCGCTGACTCGGTTGCCTTGATTATCCAGTACGCTCAAATGCGTAGTGTGAAACCCTTCATAAATTTGAACCTGACTACCCAGAGATTTACTGTCAGTGGCTTTATCCAGACTTATGTTGCTTGCCAGTACAGCATTGTATTGATCATTCATGAGTTTTTGTTGTGGCACATCTACAAAATCAGGGTCACCTAAATAATGTGCGCGATCAAAATAGGCACGGCGCATAGTTTCACTGATTAAGTGGGTTTGTGTGGCTTGATCTAACGTTTTCCAATTGGTCTCTGGCTCTAAACTTTTTAACATACTAAACATTTGTGCAATGGCTATTCCGCCAGAACTAGGAGGAGGGGCACTTATTATTTTATGTCCTTGATAGCTGGTTATGATTGGTGCTCGTTCTATTACCTTATATTTTTCTAAATCTAGTAATGACCAGATACCGCCTGCCTTTGTGACATCGGCCACCATTTTTTTAGCAACGTCACCTTTATAAAACCCATCAAAGCCAGAGTCTGCAATGGCTTGTAGTGTATTGGAAAGGTTCTTTTGTATAATTACATCGCCAACTTCTGGTAATGTTGATTTACCATTTAAAAATACCGCAGCTGCCGCTGGATATTGATGCAAAGCCTTAGCGCGATAACCCGCTAGTTTTTTGTATTTACGGTCAACCGGAAAACCCTCATTGGCAATGCGTATAGCGACCGCCAATGTATCTTTTAATGGCAGTTGGCCATACTTCTTTGCGATGTGATCAAACGCGGCGGCTTGCCCTGGAATACCTGCTGCAAGAGGGCCGTCAATTGATAGTCTAGGAATGACGTTTCCTTCTTTATCTAAATACATATCGCGGTGAGCTTTAAGCGGGGCTTTTTCTCTAGCATCAACAAATACATCGCGTTTATTTTTGCTGTCATGCAGCAACCAAAAGCCACCACCACCCATGCCGGCGCTGTACGGTTCAACAACGGCTAATACAGCAGCGGTTGCTATAGCGGCATCAAAAGCATTACCCCCAGCGTTCAGGATGTCGATACCCGCTTGGGTGGCTAATGGATGGGCGGATGCGACTGCGCCCGTGTGTTGCTTATTTGTGCTTGCGCTGTCTGGGCTACAAGCTGAAATTGCGAGGGTGAGCAAGGGGATTAAGACAAGCAGTTTCATGATGATTTGGCCGATAATTTTGATGGGTTATATAAGCATAGAATACTTGTGAATTGTAGGGGGGAAGGATTGTGTTTTGATAGCGTCTGCCCGCAGTATGATTCTCTGCAGGTTGTTCATGCTAACTGGCGCCCACAAAAAAACCGCTTGAGTTTCCATAAGCGGTTTTCAGAGCCACTGGTCACAATCACCAGTTAAACAGAATAATTAAGCTGTTAGCTTCTCATATTTTGCCTGTAGCTCCTCTTGTGTTTCAGCATTGTTAGGGTCAAGCGGGATGCAATCCACAGGGCATACTAGCTGACACTGTGGCTCATCGTAATGGCCGACACATTCTGTGCATTTACTTGGGTCAATCTCGTAGATTTCAGTCCCTTCGTAAATGGCTTCGTTAGGACATTCCGGCTCGCATACATCACAGTTAATGCAATCGTCGGTAATTAGTAATGCCATAAATTGGGTACCTCAATAAAACATAAGCATATGCCGGGCAGTGTATCGAATGAAAATGCCGCCATATTGATTTAAGTAAAGTTTAGTCGTTATCGCGACCAAATCGTTCTAGCAGGGCTTGTTCTACTGATGGGTGTACAAATTTAGCCACTTCACCATCCAGTCTAGCAATCTCTCTAATCAGTGTTGAACTGATGTATGAGTGCTTTTCGTGTGGGGTTAGGAATACAGTTTCCATATCAGGAGCCAGTGCACGGTTCATATTGGCAAGCTGAAATTCGAATTCAAAATCGGATACAGCACGTAAGCCACGCAATAAAACGTTAGCGCCTTGTTCTTTAGCAAAGTGAGCCAATAGGGTGTTAAAGCCTACGATCTCTACGTTTGGGATATGGCCAAGCACTTCACGAGCAAGCTCACAACGCTGCTCTAAAGGCAGCAGTGGCTTTTTGTTGGGGCTTTCTGCAATCGCAACAACAACCGTATCAAACATACGAGATGCGCGCTCAACCAGATCCGTATGACCATTGGTAATAGGATCGAATGTACCTGGGTAGAGAACTTTAATCATCAAATCTGCCTTGGGGCGGAATATCTATGGCGGCATGGTAATCAATTTGTAATGCGCACTCAACTATCTAATTGTTAAGAAAGCTAAGTGCACACTGACTTGGCATGCCTAGGAGTGCAAGTTTAACGGAAATTTACCGTGTTTTATGCGCTGACAGCCAACTTACCTGTTAGGAAATTTGCCAGTTCAGAGGACTGTTTAAGGGCTAAAGCATATATGGACAATTGAGGGTTAGCACCAATACTGGTGGGGAACGCTGAGCCATCAATAATGGTCAGGTTATCAGCATGTCGAAACTGGCCCTGACTATTGATGACAGAACTTTGTTCGTCTCCTCCCATGATACAGCCGCCCATTAGGTGGGCAGTCATAATCCGTTGGCGGAATAATTCTTGTGGCAGGGTATCAATGGCTGTTTTGCATTCAGCTAAGCTTTTGTAAAATTCAGCATCAAGGTGCAAGGGTTTAACTTCTTTAGCCCCTGCTGCAAATTGTAATTCAGCCATCACATGGTGGGCTTTACGCAGGGCTTTCCATAAATAGTCGGTAATTGGGTAGTCAAGAATGGGCTTGCCTGTGCTATCCAGCTCGACGGTGCCTCCCTGGCTTTGTTCGTGAAAACCATCACGCATAAGGGCTAGTGTACCTTGCAAGTTGGGTAGGTTTTTCATGGTTTCAGTCAGTTTAACCCCATGAAAGCCCGCTATTTGGCCGCCCATAACAGGCTGGATAGGAGGAACTTCTAACTTAAAGCCCATCTCATCATTATCTGGCCATTGAAAGTGATCACTGTAGATGGATTGAGGCGCACCATAAAATGGATTCACAGTATCAGGCATGGTCGCCAGGTTGATGTTTACAGGGTGAATCGTGGTGCGCTTACCAATTAAATTATGCGGGTCTGGAGCCTTGGATCTTAGTAATAACCCCGGGTTGTTAATGGCGCCGCCACTTAACACAATGTGCTTAGCTCTAAACGAAAGCTTGATCCCAGTAGGAGTTTTGCCATCTTTACCGATGGCAATACACTCAACACTTTCTACTTTGTGTTCTGAAAAAACTAATTTATCGGCACTGCAGCGATAATACAGTGATGAACCATTTTTTAGTGCTTCGGGTACGGTTGTGACTAACATACTCTGTTTAGCATTGGTTGGGCAGCCGGTACCGCAGTAACCTAGATCCCAGCAGCCAGAGACATTTCTAGGGATAACTGACCAAGACCAGTTATTTTTCTCGCAACCTCTTTTTAGAATGTCGTTGTTAGAATTGGGCGCCATGGCCCACTTTTCAACGTTTAAGCGCTGCTCCATTTTTTCAAAATAAGGCTTCATTTCCTCAGGTGAAAACCCGCTTACACCATGTTCTTTTTTCCAGTGGTTTAAAGTACTGGCAGGTGTGCGAAAACTGGATGTCCAATTCACAACGGTTGTCCCGCCCACTGCGCGGCCTTGTAAAATATTGATTGCGCCATCTTTAGTTGATCGGGTGCCGCCCTCTTGATAAAGATTGGGCAAGGCTTCAAGTTCATCCATGTTGAAATCATCAGAGGTATGCAAACCACCCTCTTCAATCATGACCACTTTAAGGCCTGCTTGGCTGAGTACTTCAGCGCTGACACCGCCGCCAGCACCCGTGCCTATAATAATGACATCGGCTTCAATTGTTTTATTTGCAGTCAGCGTGGCTGCATCATTCAAATCCCAATTTTCACTTTGGGCGCGCTGTTTAAAAATATCTGGAATGGCCATAATTATTTTTATCTATAGTGAAAAATTAAAGGGTTTTTTTGGTTATTAATACGTCAGCATACGGCGGTCCTGGGTAGCCAATATCGCTCCAGGTTTCTTTTTGTCCGTACCATGCCGCAGTAAGTAATTGATTGATACCATTAAACCCAAGGTTAAATAAACCCAGAGAGCTTTCTCTCCATTTTACGATAAAGTTTTCAATTTCAGACTCACTGGCATTCTCCCATTTACTCCATACACCAGTTGTTAAACCACGAGTTGGTGTGAAGTTAAGAAGCATGAATAAGTCAGACATCTGTTTGGCGTTGTGCGGCCCTAAACTGAAAATCACTGAGTCTATGACCGTTAAGATTTTCTGGATTGCAATTTTTTGGGCTTCAGGATCTTCTGGGTAACTGCCTTTCAACATAACGGGAGCAATGGCCGTAAACATAATGCGATCTTGCGTTTTTAATACGCGCCAATCGCCATTTTCAGGCAATGTTTCAGAGCAACCGCTCAGGGTGGCCGTGGCGCCCACAGCCGTAAGTGCGGTTGAACTAGCAAATCCTAATTTTAAAAATGAACGTCTATCCATTACAAACCCATACATGTGAAAGAGGCCAATATATAATTGGCCTATTTAAGATCATTAACGTAAAAACAAACCCATTTATCGAATGATAAATTTGTAAATCAGTTTATGCATAAAGCGATCGTGTGGCGCGTGAATTAAATGCCCCATGTTAATACGGCCTTTTTTATGAACCGACTTAGCGTGGCTTAATGATACAAAGCCTTCTTTGCCGTGATATGCGCCAATACCAGAATCGCCCACACCACCAAACGGCATGTCGTCTTGAGCAATGTGCGTTAAGCAATCGTTAATGGTCACACCACCCGCGTGAGTTTCAGATAGCACTTTATTTTGTTCGGCGCTGTTAAACGAGAACAAGTATAAAGCCAGTGGGCGAGGGCCTTTTTTGATGTACGTAATGGCTTCATCTAACGAATCGTAAGCTAAGACCGGCAATAGAGGACCAAAGATTTCATCTTGCATGATGGTCATATCTTCGTTGGTATTTTCCACAATGGTTAATGGAATTTTACGTGTACCAGCAAAGTCTTCATTGGCGTTGTTTAGCTGGGTAATGTTCGCACCCTTGCTTTCAGCATCTTTTAACAGGCCTTGTAAGCGTGCGTGTTGTCGCTCATTAATAATGGCGGTGTAGTCATTATTGGCTTTAAGGGTTGGGAAGTTTTGTTTGTACTGCTCAGTAACAGCGGCTTTTAATCCGGCTACCTTGTGTTTCGGGCACAAAATATAATCAGGCGCGATGCAGGTTTGACCTGCATTGGTGGCCTTACCAAATACAATGGCCTTGGCGGCTGCTTTAAGGTCTGTGCTGTCAGTGATGATACAAGGAGACTTGCCACCCAGTTCAAGGGTAACCGGAACAAGGTTTTTACCACAGGCTGACATTACGTGGCGGGCAACGGCGGTAGAACCTGTAAAAATCAGGTGATCCCAGTGGATGTTTGAAAATGCTGCGCCAACTTCGGCTTCGCCAGATAGGATCGCAACTTGCTCTTCAGGGAAGAATTCAGCCAGCATACGCTGCATCACTTCATTGGTAGCGGGTGTGAATTCAGACATCTTAATAACAGCACGGTTGCCTGATGCTAATGCTGTGGCCAAAGGTGCTGCTGCCAACTGAACAGGGTAGTTCCAAGGCACCATGATGCCCACAACCCCTTTAGGCTGGTAATGAACCTTATTGGATGCTGGTGCAAACAAGGCGCTTACATGGCGACGGCTAGGTTTCATCCATTTTTTAAGGTTCTTACGGTTATAGTTGATGCACTCTAGTGTCACCATGATTTCAGCAATCATAGTTTCGGCTTTTGAGCGTGAGCTGAAATCGCTATTAACGGCTTGTGCTAATTCGTCTTTGTATTTACGTAAAGCAGCTGCTAACTTGTCTAAATCGGCGCGACGCTCCTTCGCACTTGGATAAGGAGAAGCTTCGTAGGCTGCTTTTTGTTTAGCAACCACGCTCTCTAAATACGCAATTTGTTGTTGTTCTTCGTTATCGTTTAGCTGGACCGCGGTAGCTGCCATGGTTGACCCCTTCAGATTCAAGACCATTAATTATTGTGCTTTATATTATTAGAGTGAATACTCTAAAGGTCAATGCTTATTTCGGCTTATCGCTTTTAAGCCATTGCTCTTGGTTTGACCGTTTAGTAGAGATGCGTATTATTCTCAGGTTTAATAGTGCGTATAGTTAGAATTACATTGCCCATTACCTTGCAGGTTGAGAGAATGGCTGCCCATTTTTTATACGATGGCGGGCCTTACTGGAAAGTGGGCCGTACAGGTTGTAGTCAGGAATTAAAGAAATGAAGACACGTGATCGCATTATCCAAGCCAGTAAAGAGCTGTTCAACGAACAGGGCGAGCGCAATGTCACCACTAACCATATCGCATCGCATCTGGGTATTAGCCCAGGTAATTTGTATTACCACTTTAAAAACAAGCAACAGATCATTTATGACATCTACTTAGAGTATGAGAAGCAGGTAGATGAGCAGCTTAAAGTACCTGAAGATCGTCCGTTGGCGATTAATGACAAACTGATTTATTTACAGGTGATTTTTCAGGGGTTGTGGGATTACCGTTTTTTGCATCGCGACCTTCAACACCTTTTAGAAATAGACGATGAACTGCACAAGCGATATAACGATTTTTTTAAGCGCTGCTTGACCCGTGTTCACAGCATTTATTCAGGTTTGAGAGACAGTAAAATTATTGATGCAACCGACCAAGAGCTACGGTCGTTAGGACTGAATACTTGGATCTTGGTAACATCTTGGTTTGGTTTTATGCACACAAACCTTTTGGTTGAAGAAGGCCAAGAAGAAAGCCGAGAATTGCTTAATGCCGGTATTTATCAAATATTTGCACTTGAGCGCCCATACTTAACCGACGAATATCGAGAACCTGTTTCTAACATGGTAGCTAAGCTGGGCGAATCTATCGATAACTTGATTATGCTCAGGGATTCGTAATTAAGGGATGAGTTTAAGCGTCATTACCAATAAAAAACCGCTTAATAGCGGTTTTTTTATGCTCAAATAATGACGTTCTCAGGCAAGGTGTTATTCAGCTTCAACCTGAAATAACCTTAATACGACCATGCCTGCTTTCTTTTCTCGATGTAAGTGCCAATGCTTGGGAATTGGAAGGTCGTGAAGATCACTTTCACTTTCGATGTAAACCCAGCCATTTGTTTCAATCAGTTTTTTGTCATTGATTAAATCAATGCAATTGGGCAATAAGCCTTTATTGAATGGCGGGTCTAAAAAAATCAGGCTGAAGGTTTGCTCGCAACTTGGCAGCCATGCCAGTGCGTCAGTGTTAACCACCCTGGCATCTTTGGCGCCCAATGAGTTGGCGTTCTCAATTAGATTCTTAGCTGCTTGTTTGTGCTTTTCTATTAAAACAGCAGATTCAGCTTCTCGAGATAAGGCTTCAAAACCTAGTGCCCCCGAGCCTGCAAATAAATCTAAAACCCTAGCGCCATAAATTGAAGGCTGTAACCAATTAAAAATGGTTTCTCTAACGCGATCGGTGGTGGGTCTTAAGCCTTCAGCATCTGCAATGGGTAGCATGCGGCTGCGCCATTTACCGCCAATGATTCGTAATCGACTTCCCGTCTTTTTTGCCATAGTACTAAAACCTAACTTCTAAATTGATCGCCATACCAGGTGTGTCGCTGTCATCCGTTAATCTTTGTATAGCCACGGCAATAACATCTCAGAAGCAGTATCCCAATCGTCTTCATCCCAACCATCAAGTTCTATGAGGTTCTTATTGAGTTGATTAACCGGGAGTTGATATGCGTTAAGTTGAACGAGATACAGACTTAAACCTGAGGCGTTATTCACCTGCGCTAGCCACTTTTTAGCTAGCTGGTGTGTTTGATGCGCTATCATATCTGAATCTATTTGATCCTGCACAGCGTGTTTCATTTGATTTGATTGCTGAATCAACAGGGTGCTATTCGCTTTGCTAGGCTGCCATCTTACCGAGTCACCATGAACCGCTTTTAATAACTGCACCACCATTTGTTTATTTATATGGGTTTTAATTTGTTGTTTTTGACGCTTTATGGATTCGTCTTTTAGGTCGTTGCCCTCGGTTGTTTTATTGGTTTCACCAGGCCAAACGGCAATCAGTTGCTGGCGGTTTTCAATGTTAGTAATGGCTTTTGATACCAATAAATCCCCTTTGCTCGCCTTGTACTTTGATGGCGGTAGCAAACTTTCCATAATAATTTGAGCGCCACGTTCGCTAATGTCACCAACGATACTGGCATTTAGTCGCCCAGGGTGAATGTGGCTGCGTTGGTATTTCTGTAATTGTGCCCGTGTAATTTTATTCTGTGAGGCTGATGTATTCTGCCCGTAAGGATGGCTGGCATAGGCTTGTTGCCATAATTCATCACTTAATGATGGAACTTGGTCAATGGACTGCAAGGTCTTCAGCCCTTTTGAGGGCAGGTTAGGGCGATAAAGTAGGGTTACTGTTTTATCGATTTGACGCTTCATTTGAATGGGGTCAGTGCTTAAATGTAAGCTGATTTTTAAAAAGTCAGGGTCTAACGTGACCTGCATGGGCAGTTGCAGGCTTTTACTTTCAAACTTTAAAAGCTTGGCAAGCAGGCTAGCACGGCCGGTGTAATTGCCATCAAATGCAGAACCTGCTTCATACCAAAGTTGAATCTCTAAAGTCTCGCTAAAATAGGGGCTGTACCATATTTTGGCACCGCTATCGGCGTGCCAAATACTGATGTCTAACTTCGGGGCTGGGGGCAGAGGCTTTTGGTCCATCTGCCGAGCGCTTTGACCAAATATCACAATCAGGGCTGCGCTAGCCACCATCAGTACATTGAGGCTCATGCGGTTAAATTTAGGCTGGTATTCAGAGCTCATTAAGCGTCCTTGCCATGGGTTTATTGTTATTGTTTATTCGTTGTATTTCAGGCCGAAGTGATAGCAGTATTTATAGGCCACTAATGTTAGGATAGACCCTTTACAGCATCAGATGGAAGCAGACCCATGTTCGGTTGGGGAAAATCCAAAAAAAAGGCTGACGATCAGCCCACTCAAACAGATTTAAATGCGCAGACTGCGCCAGTCACTGAAGAAGTCTCAGAGGCGGGTTTTTTTGCGCGCATTAAAAGTGGCTTAAGCCGTACTCGCTCAGGGTTATCCAGTGGTCTTGGGGACTTATTACTGGGTAAAAAAGAAATTGATGACGATTTATTAGAAGAAATCGAAACCCAATTACTGATGGCTGACATTGGTGTGGCCGCTACACAAGACATTATCAGCGATCTAACAGCGCGCACGTCTCGCAAAGAGCTAAATGACAGTGATGCGTTATTTCATGCCCTTAAAGATCGTATGTCTGAATTATTAGAGCCTTGCCATCAGCCTCTAGAAATCGATACCAGTAAAAAGCCTTATGTGATTTTAATGGTAGGCGTAAATGGTGTGGGCAAAACTACTACCATTGGCAAGATGGCTAAGCGTTTCCAAAATGAAGGTAAGTCTGTGATGTTGGCAGCGGGGGATACGTTTCGTGCCGCAGCGGTTGAACAGCTTCAAACATGGGGTGAGCGCAATAAAGTACAGGTGGTTGCACAGCACACGGGCGCAGACAGTGCTTCGGTAATCTTTGATGCCGTGCAATCTGCTCAAGCTAAGGGTGTGGATGTGGTGATCGCTGATACTGCGGGTCGTTTACAAAATAAAGCACACTTGATGCAAGAGCTGGAAAAAGTGGTTCGCGTGATGAAAAAGCTGGATGATTCAGCGCCTCACGAAGTGATGCTGGTATTAGACGCAGGCACGGGTCAAAACGCACTCAGCCAAGCTAAAAATTTCCAAAAAGCAGTGGGCGTCACCAGCATCAGCTTGAGCAAATTAGACGGCACAGCAAAAGGCGGTGTGATCTTTGCCATCGCGAAAGAACTTAGACTGCCTGTCCGCTTCATTGGTGTTGGCGAGCAAATTGACGACCTACGTCCATTTGATCGCACCGAATTTATCGATGCTTTGTTCGCAGAAGACGAATAATCAGACCTTAATAAACACACCGCTGATGCAGGATTGCGTTGGCGTAAAAAAATAATAATAAAAATACTTAAAAAATGGAGATGTCAGCTTGGCAAATGTTCTCTTTGATCATGTAAGTAAAAGCTATCCTGGTGGTCACAATGCCCTCACGGATTTGAGCTTTGAAATTGCCCAGGGGGAAATGGCATTTTTAACCGGTCACAGTGGGGCGGGTAAAAGTACCTTATTAAAACTGATCATGTTGATGGAAAAAGCCAGTCAAGGTCAGGTCTTGGTAGACGGGGTGAATCTTGCTCGTGTCAGCCAAAGACAAATTCCTTTTCACCGCCGTCGAGTGGGTGTGGTGTTTCAGAATCACCAGTTATTATTTGATCGTAGCGTATTCGAAAACGTAGCACTGCCACTTCGCATCAGCGGCTACACCAGTCGTGACCTTGAGCGTCGAGTACGTGCCGCGCTAGATAAGGTGGGCTTGCTTAACAAAGAAAAACAAAACCCCATTGAGCTCAGTGGTGGTGAACAGCAACGCATTGGTATTGCCCGTGCTGTTGTGAACAAACCTAGTTTAATTTTAGCGGATGAGCCCACAGGTAACCTTGATCCCAAGTTAAGTGCTGAAATCATGAACTTGTTTGAACAATTCAATGATGTTGGTGTATCCGTGTTAATCGCATCCCATGACCTGCCCTTAATTAATCGATTGCCACATCGTGTTATAGGTTTAAATGAAGGCCGACTAGCGGGCGAAAGACCGGCTGGAGAGCGTAAGAGCACAGCGAGTGACGACGCAAACAGAGGTCAAGACAATGGCCAATAGCACTTACAACAAGCCGCCTAACAAAAAAGCCCCAAGCAAGCCAAAGCCAAGCGCTGCCAATAAGCGCAGCTCTATTACCGTTCAGGGGCAGTGGCAGGCGTATTTACAGCATCATAAATTGATGGCTGTGGATAGTTTACAGCGCTTATTATCATCGTTTGGATCAAGCCTGATGACATGGATGGTGTTGGCCATTGCGCTATCACTTCCCATGACATTGTACGTATCTCTAGAAAACGTTAAGCAACTTAGCCGCACTTGGGATCAAAGCAGTCAAATGAGTGTTTACTTAAAGCAGGGTACCAAGGACCGCTTTGCTCAAGAGTTATCAGAGGATTTAAGTACTTGGCCACAGGTGCAATCGGTTGAATACATCAGTCCTGAGCGCGCTTTGAGTGAATTTAAAGCCAGTACCGGATTAACAGATGTAATTGAAGGGCTAGATACCAATCCTCTTCCTGGTGTAATCAGTGTTATACCAAGGCTGGGCGATCAGGATTCAGGCGCATTAGAGGCACTAGAACAAAAACTATTACAGCAGCGCCACGTGGATTCGGTTCAGCTCGATCTGCTATGGGTAAAGCGTTTGTATCAATTTATGGATTTAGGGCAACGCCTTGTATGGGCGTTAGCCGCGTTACTGGGTTTGGCGGTTCTGCTGATCATTGGTAATACCATTCGCCTGTCTATAGAAAGTCGTCGAGATGAAATTCGAGTGGTAAAACTGGTTGGCGGCACAGATGCATTTGTACGCAGGCCATTTTTATACACAGGCATTTGGTTTGGCTTGGGTGGCGGGTTAATTGCTTGGATCTTACTGAGTGCCGGACTTTATTGGTTATCAGGCCCTGTAGAGCGCCTAATAAGCCTTTACGGCAGCGAATTTGTCTTAAAAGGCCTAGGTTTTAGCGATTCACTGTTATTGATTTTTGACGGTGTGCTTTTAGGTTGGTTGGGCGCATGGCTGGCTGTTAGTCGTCATTTGAGTCGTATAGAGCCATAAATACAAGGCTCGCATGGGCGTTGTATGGTACTTCATATGACGCTGAATCATGACTTTAGTCGTATTGATGCTTAAAATAAGAGCCGTTAATATTTACTTAATATTTGAGCGGTAAACGGTTAAATAACGGCATCGTTCAACCTATGAGACATTGATTTGCATCAAAAGACCAAATGGAACCTTTTCTGGCCTTGGCGCTCTAAATTCTCAATGCTACACTGCAAACACGTTAAATTTGGTTAATCCCAAATACCCAAGGATTTTAAGGAGAATATATAAACATGAGCACGAGCTTAATGGTCCCAAACATCGCAAGCCTGACGCCAGGTCGTGACCTAGACGGTTACATGAATGCGATTGGCGGCATTGCTGTGTTAACGGCTAGCGAAGAAAAAGCGCTAGCAGAACGTTTATATTACGATGAAGACTTAGATGCTGCACAACACCTAGTTGTGTCCCACCTTCGCTTTGTTGTACACATTGCTAAAAGTTACAGCGGTTATGGTTTGAATCAATCAGACCTTATCCAAGAAGGAAACCTTGGCCTTATGAAAGCGGTGAAACGCTTCAACCCAGAAGTGGGTGTGCGTCTAGTGAGCTTTGCGGTTCACTGGATCAAAGCTGAGATCCACGAATTTATCTTGAAAAACTGGCGCATCGTTAAGGTCGCTACCACTAAGGCTCAGCGTAAGTTGTTCTTTAATCTGCGTAGCACCAAGAAAAAAATGGGTTGGTTAAACGAATCTGAAGCGCAGCAAATCGCAGATGATTTAGGTGTTGGCTTACGAGACGTGCAAGAAATGGAAGGTCGTATGACTGCCCACGACAGCGCATTTGATAGCCCAGTAGCCGATGATGACGATGTGGCATTTAATGCTCCCGTTAACTATTTAGAAGATCATAACTTCGACCCTGCAGCGACGGTAGAGCATGCGAATTACGAGCAAGACTCCACAGCCCGTTTGCAAAATGCCATGTCAGAGTTAGATGATCGTAGCCGCGACATAATTATGCGTCGCTGGTTGTCTGATCAAAAATCGACTCTTCACGAGCTAGCCGCTGAATACGGTGTATCAGCTGAGCGTATTCGTCAGCTTGAGAAAAATGCCATGAACAAAGTAAAAGGCATGATCGAAGAAGTCGCCTAAACCGACCTGTTTATCTCTTACAGTTTCATGCATGACCATAAAAGCGGCTTAGGCCGCTTTTTTAATGGGCCATTGCCAGCTACCCTTTAATTAGCCGTTATATTAATAAAGACCTCGTTGATAAGGATATTAACGTCATGCATTGCCTATCCCGTTCTCTTTCTATGTTTGTGCTTGCTGCGCTGCTTGTAGTATTCCTTGCGGGTTGCCAGTTATCGCTGTCCAAGCAAGAGTTATCGAATCAGTCATTAAAGGTTGCTGTTTTTGATGGGGGCAGCATTATGAAAAGCTATCAAGCAGAGCAAGGCAGTGAGATACATGAGCAAATATCAAAGCTAATATTAAATATAAACAAGGGTTGGGGCGTGAATTTTGTTAGCTACGCACCGGGTGTGATGATTTATGGTGACGGCTTTAATATCAACCTTGTGGGTGATCAAGCCGTTTATAATGGTGCCACAGGCCAGATGACACGTAAGATAAAGCCTCACGACTACCTCTTCATGATTTCTAATTAACAATCTGCCCTTTCTTGATTTTTTGTCATATCCCCGTATCGTTCTCCCCATGAAAACACATAAAATAATATTACTGTTGGCCGCTTCATTTTGCGGTCTAAGCGTCGCAATAGGTGCCTTTGCGGCTCATGGGTTAAAAGCCATCTTGGATCAGCAAGCTTTAGGTTGGATCCAGACGGGGGCTCAGTATCAAATGAGCCATGGCTTAGCCTTGCTGGTGCTGGGTTTTGCAATCAAGCAGTGGCCAAATTTAAAGGGGTTACGGCCTGCCAGTTACAGTTTTAGTGTAGGCATTCTACTTTTTAGTGGCAGTTTGTACTTGATGGCCGCGACCCAGATAAAAGCTTTAGGTATAATCACGCCCATTGGCGGGCTGGCCTTTTTAATAGGCTGGAGCTGTTTAGCGTATGCAGCTACCCGTGATACCGACCAACAGATTGAGAAAACCCATGTCAGATAACGATTCTAAAGATGTAGCAGAATCAGATACACCTTCATCAGACGCGGTAGAGCGCGATGAACACGGTGCACCAGTAGACGTAGCTTACGCAAAGCGTATTAAATCGTTTGTTGTGCGAGCAGGCCGTATGACCCCTGACCAGCGTGAAATGTACAAGGTACAGTTTGCAGAAAAGGGCTTAACCCTTGATGGCGGTATGCTGGATTATTCCCAAGTATTTGGTAATGACAATCCAGTGGTTTTAGAAGTGGGCTTTGGTATGGGCAGCAGCCTGGTAGAAATGTGCCAAGCTAATCCACACTTGAACTACATTGGCATTGAGGTGCATACACAAGGTGTGGCAAAACTGTTGCGCGATTCGGCTGACGCGGGTGTTGAAAATATACGTGCTTACGAATTTGATGCCATTGAAATCTTAGCCCATTGTATTCCTGATAATTCGTTACAGGGGATGCAGTTATTCTTTCCTGACCCTTGGCATAAAGCGCGTCATAACAAGCGCCGCATTTTGACGGGTGAGTTTGCAGAAACCATGCGTCAAAAATTAAAAGTGGGTGGTGAGTTTCATATGGCCACCGACTGGGAGCATTATGCTGAGCAAATGCTAGAAGTAATGGAAGCGGCACCAGGCTATGAAAATATTGTCGGTAAAGGAACGTACCATCCTCGTCCAGACTTTCGACCATTGACCAAATTTGAAAAGCGTGGCGAAAAGCTTGGCCACGGTGTGTGGGATTTGATTTACAAAAAAGTAAATTAAGCCTGATTTCATCCAAGTGAAAATATTAGTAAAACGAATTTAAGATTTAATTAGGAAAATAAAAATGTCATTGAAAAAAGATAAAGAAAAAGTATTCGGTGGTGAGTGGACTGAAGACAGCATGCGCTTCTTTTTAGAAAGCGAAAGCTATGATGGTACCGATGTTGATTACATTAATATCATGAAAGCGTACCAGCACATGACGGCTGAAACGTTTGCTGAATTTGTCGACTTCTTCAAAACAGAAGGCCACAATGTAAGTGCTAAAAACCTAGACGGCGAATCAGCGGTAAGTGTTATCGCGTCTCATGCGCCAGGCAAAGACTACGCTGCTGCATTGACGGCTGCTGGCGCTGCTTAATCAGAGGTTTAACGACTGATTATCAGGCATAAAAAAAGCGAGACTGATATCAATATCAGCCTCGCTTTTTTTATGCCTTTAAAGAAGGAAGGGCCAGTTAGGTAGGGTCCTATTCAACCTGACCCAGAGCAGGTTTGTCTTTCGCCATAATACCTTGCACGTAAGAAGCACCGTTACTGGAAAAATCTGAAAGCAGGTCTGAAATGGTATCCAATAAGGACTGAAAGCCTTCATCGCCAGATTCTTTTTTCACAATATCCACAAGTTGAGATTCTACGCCAAGATCGGAGTATTCAACCGTTACATCGCTGACAAAATTATCTGGCATGGTTTGATCAATTACATCATTAATGTGAACAGACTTATCGTAAGATTCTTTAGCAAATACATGAATGATATCGGCATGTTTATATTCACGTATGGTTTCTGGTGCGTGCAGCGCTTTAATGGTTTGGTGTTCGTGATTGTGTTTAATAAAAGCCGTGCTCATTACTAAGCTCTGAAAATCTTCTAACACTGTATGTCGGTTCGACACCAACTGCGTGGCATCAATTTGCGCTTGCGGAAAGCCAGCCAAACCAAGAACACCAGGGTAAAGAGTATCAAGGGTGCTATTACCCGGTACCGGTGTAATGTGATACGGGTTTGAGAAGTCAGCAATGTAATGCATGCCCCAGCCCATAAAGCGCCAGCCCCAGTAATCGTTTCCATTTTCAAACGCAAATTCTGAAAGTTGTTTGAACAAACTGATGCGATATTCAGGGTAGGTTTCTTTTAAAAATGCACCTGCGGCATAAAGCACCGATGACTCATGATAAAAACCCATGTGGAAAGGGGCTTGTGTGCCATATTCTAAATTTGGATTACCAAAGGGTTGCACCCCAAAGCCATATTCTTGGCCATAGTCGGTTTTACTGTCGGTGAATAAGCCAATGTCTAAGCCATGGTCGGGTTCGTCATTTGCACTGGTGGCCACATCAACAGGGGCCACCATTTCGCCTGATGTTAATTGCACTAATTGCACATCGGCTAGGTAAGTCACATTGTTAAATACAGTCACGTCTTTTGGTGCAATGGCTTTATTGTTGCGTTGATCACCGGGCAGCAGTTGTAGATACAATGGCAATTTCATATTTGGGTTAATGCGAATGGCGCGGGTAAAGCGATCACGAATAGTGTCGGCGTTACCTGTGGCTTTAAATGCTAAAGCATCTGGCCTTGGGGCATAGTGCCAAAGTGTGCTGCGCATTTGTGTTTCTTGCTTGGCTAAAAAAGCTTCTAGTTTTTGTTCGTTGGCGATCAAAAAAGACTCGATGGATTCGACCTTAACTGGTTGCGCATCTCGCACTTCAGGCAGGGTAGCCAATAGGGTATGGCTTACCAAGGTATGGTTAGACCAAGCAAGGGTAGAAGCTGAGGCAAGGCTCAGAGATAACGCAATAAGCGGTTTTATTATTTTCATTGTGATGCCATGAATCAAACAGTATAACCAGTACGATACATGCAATTTAGCGGGGTTTATATGACCTTTTAAGAGAGTTTTGTATCTTTTTATGTCGCTTTACAGAACGTGTGTCACTGTAAAATCCACAGTGAAGAATGGATGGCAGGGCTAAAGCCCCTTAACAAGCTTGCGGATACCGGCCACATGGCGTCGAGAAATAGGAATCGCTTCATCAAAACCAGTTAATCGCAGGGCATAGCCCCCGTCATCTACCTTTTCAAATCCACTGATGGCTTTGATCGACACCAGCGCGTTGCGGTGAACACGCACAAATTCGCCTTCAAACTCATCTTCTAATTCTTTTAAGGGTTCATCAATGAGCAGTTCGCCCAATTTATGAAAAACAGAGATGTATTTGTGGTCGGCTCTAAACAAGCTGATGTTTTCAATGGGGATCAATTCTAATCCTTGATGGGTTTTGGCGCTGATATGAGAGCGGCGCGGGCTTTTGTTTAAAGCATGAGCCTGAACCTTGTTGATTTTAGTCAATCTAGATAAGGCTGTTTTTAAATCATCCACCCGCACGGGTTTCAAAAGATAGCCCACGGCCTGCACATCAAAAGCTTGTAAAGCGTATTCATCGTAAGCCGTTGTAAAAATAATAGCGGGTGGAGTATCTAGCTGGCTTAAATGTTGTGCAGCTTCTAAACCGTCCATGCCAGGCATTTGAATGTCCATTAGCACCACGTCTGGGGCAAATTTTTCAACCGCTTCAATGGCTTCAATACCATTTTGTGCTTGGCATACAACGTCACCTAATTCTGCTGTTTCAATAAAACGGCAAAGGCGCGCGCGTGCTAAAGATTCGTCATCAACAACCAGTATTTTCATATTAGATTCACAGTTTCGCATCACCGTTATGGGCGGTGATTATTATCAGTTGTTTACTTGAGTATCTTTATAAGAATACTCAATGGTAATTGTAAATTGTTGCGCCTGTTGTTCCGTTGCCATCATCACATTCTCACCATAAAGCGCATGCAATCGATGGCGAATGTTCTCAAGGGCCATATGGTTTCCCTGTTCTTTACGGTTATTCTGCCGAGTATGGGTAACCGGGTTTTTAACTTGTAAAAAGATACGACCATCATTATAGCTTAGCGTAATGTTTACTTTGCCTCCTGTGGGGCTAGGCGCGATGCCATGGTAAATCGCATTTTCGATTAATGGCTGTAATGTGAGCAACGGAATGCGTGTTTTATCTGGTGCATCGATATGCCATTCGACGTGCAAGCGATCACCTAAACGCAGTTGCTCAATGTTTACGTACTTTTTACACAATTCTAATTCTTGTTTTAAACTGACTTCGCTACCGGCTTCTTTTAAGCTGGCGCGAAACAGCTCGCTTAAATCTTCAACGGCTTGTTCGGCTTTATCAGGGTCTACATGAATTAAGCTGGCAATAATGTTCATGCTGTTGAATAAAAAGTGCGGACGGATCCGGCTATGTAAAGCTTGTACGCGTGATTGCAATTCACTGCGCGCTCTTAAATTACTCTGCATTTGTACATAAAAATAATGCAACAACAGAGCCGCTAAAATGGCAGTGATCAACTGATTTCGAAGCAGCCAGTCCCAACCCAAGTTTTCAAATAAAAAGTAATTAAGCGCCCATTGGGTGAATAAACATAAGCCCAAATTAATGATCACTATTACAGTGAAGGCACTGCCAGTGACCGCGTTTATATTCATCGACGGTAAATGCATGCGTAAACGGCACAGGCCTGCGGCGCACATCAGGACCATCCACTGAACATACAGCGACAGCATGCCAAATTGTTCCCAGCTAAAATCCAGTGCGCCACTAGAAAGCAGGGTCAGAACGATGACCAGAGCTTCACTAAAAAGGATCACCCATAACACACTGCGACCTTGGCACAGATCAGGGATCAGCTCTTTAGGATCAACCAAGCTGGCCAGATAACCTGGCTGGGTATGGGTGTTTATAGGCGCGGCCTGTGTGTCGCTGGACTTAGGCATAGAGTAAAAGTCTGGCTTATCAGATTCATATTATTATAGGCCCAGTTTGGATGATTCTTGGGTCTGGCTCAAGCTGCGGAAGCTATAGGACCCTTAAATAGAGATAAATGGCTCTATTTAAGTGTCATTCATGCTGCTAATCAATCAAGGGGCGCCCGTTGATAATGAAGAAATGAACTAACCTCTGTATAATGCGCAGCAATTTTAAGCTATCTCAACTTCCTAAGTGCATTCAGAGCCAAAAGCTCTATCAAATGCACCATGTGGAATTAAAGACAAAAGGTAATGACATGACTGAACAAACAAACTCTGCCTGGGGCGGTCGTTTTTCTGAACCCACTGATGCTTTTGTACAACGCTTCACTGCATCTGTTGAGTTTGACCAGCGCATGTACGCTCAAGACATCCAAGGTTCGGTTGCTCACGCGACTATGCTTGCTAAAATAGGTGTACTAACGGATGCCGAACGCGATCAAATTATTCAGGGTCTTAGCGAAATCAAAGCCGACATCGAAGCCGGTAACTTTGAGTGGTCAATCGCACTAGAAGACGTGCACATGAATATCGAAGCTGCACTAACAGCCAAGATTGGTATCACAGGTAAAAAGCTTCACACTGGCCGTTCACGTAACGATCAGGTAGCAACGGATATTCGTTTGTTCTTGCGCAGCGAAATCGACCACATGACAAGCGAAGTAACCCGCTTGCAAGCTGGTCTTATCGAGCTAGCCACTAAAGAAGCCGACACCATTATGCCGGGCTTCACCCATTTACAAACCGCACAGCCAGTCACATTTGGTCATCACCTATTAGCATGGAATGAAATGCTAGAGCGCGACTTTGCACGTTTAATCGATTGCCGTAAGCGTGTGAACATCATGCCACTAGGTGCTGCAGCATTAGCAGGCACCACATACCCAATTGACCGTAACATGACAGCAGAACTGTTAGGGTTTGATGCGCCAACCGAAAACAGCCTAGACAGCGTATCGGATCGTGACTTCGCCATCGAATTCACAGCTGCTTGTGCCACTATCATGATGCACCTTAGCCGCTTCAGCGAAGAACTGGTTCTTTGGGCCAGCGCACAGTTTAACTTTATTGATCTGCCTGACCGTTTTTGCACAGGCTCTTCAATCATGCCGCAAAAGAAAAACCCAGACGTACCAGAGCTAGTACGTGGTAAAGCGGGCCGTATCTTTGGTCACCTAATGAGTTTGTTAACGCTCATGAAGTCCCAGCCATTGGCTTACAACAAAGATAACCAAGAAGACAAAGAGCCTTTGTTCGATACTGTTGATAACGTAGGCGGTAGCTTACGTGCATTCGCTGACATGATGCCTCACGTGGTATCTAAAAAAGAAGTGATGCGTGAAGCGGCCCTTCGCGGTTTCTCAACAGCAACCGACCTAGCCGACTACTTAGTACGCAAAGGCGTAGCCTTCCGTGACTCACACGAGATTGTGGGCAGCGCCGTGGGTTACGGCGTTAAGACGGGTAAAGACCTTGGTGAAATGTCATTAGAAGAGCTTCAACAGTTTGGCGATATGATTACTGATGACGTGTTTGACGTACTAACACTTGAAGGTTCAGTAAGCGCCCGTGATCATTTAGGCGGCACCGCCCCTAATCAAGTTCGCGCAGCAGCAAAACGCGCAGCAGCTAAAATCGCCCAGCGTTAAATCTTTTCGGCAATGTGCTCCATGCATTGCTCTATTACCTGCGTCCATGCAGGCAAACCGAATGAAGAAATTCATTCGGTTTTTTTTGGTGTTATTCTAGAGCACTATTCATTTCTTTTTTTATTTTTAAATCTAAGTTGAATAACCTTTTGTAGATACTAGAACCATACCAGTAAAACAAACTATGAATATTACTCTACAAATAAATTTACTGTTATGGGCCATAAAATATTAATATATACCTAACTTAAAAGGGAGCCTATAGAAATGGTTATTATTAATCCACCACTTAGATATTCAATGATTAGCTTTGGAATACTAGTTCTCTTTGGTGCGTATATCGTATTTTTTGATTGGTTTATAGTTGCAGATGAGATTTACGGTGTATTAGGGGGGTTATCTGTTATTACCGCATTTTTTTTAAGTCTATTAATATATGTAAGGATATCAAAGGAAGGATTTAGAAAAATAATCTATACGCGGCTAGATCCAAAAAATAAATATAGCCATAGAATCTACTTCTTCTTGGCGTTATTTATAGGATCACAAATGTTTAGCTATCTTGCAATAGCTCATGGTGTCCCTTCTGCCTTACATTATTCTTTAAGTAAAGAAGGCTCTATGAAGGTAAGTATTAAGCGTAAGAATCATTCAAGAAGAAATAAGAGATGTTTAACATTCCAGGGATTTCAGCTATTTAACGGGAAATTCTGCAGGGTGCCAACATATTTATGGGATAATATTAATGAAGGTGATCAGGTTGAGTTAAAGGGAAGTTCTTCGTATTGGGGCTTTTATGCTAATGAGTTAATAGTAATTAGCAAGCTTGATAATCGAGCTAAATAAAAAGCCCCAATGAAAAAATAATTAGGGCTTTTAAAAAATCACGAGCAGGCTCTCCCTTGCAGCAAAGTGATTAAGGCAGCTCTAACACACCGTCCATTTCAACTTCGGCATCTTTAGGCAGGCCAGCAATTTCGATGGCAGCGCGAGCTGGATATG
>ERZ1027231.102-NODE-102-length-49731-cov-243.136464_pt1 | contig 49731 bp, 47 predicted proteins | sample MGYA00520866_ERZ1027231 | MGnify/ENA primary metagenome ERZ1027231 (study PRJEB33311, sample SAMEA4378411) | marine metagenome | biome: Marine biome; feature: Fjord; material: Water | collected 2014-07-20T08:00:00Z/2014-07-... | depth 75 m ...
GGCCACCAAGATGGGCAACGCAGTGGTGATGTGAAGCGCGGTCATAAGCCGGCTGATAAAAACAACAAACACACAGGTGATAACAAACCCGCTAAAGACGGTGAAGGAAAAGGAAAAAGCAGAGGGTTTGTTAAACCTGGTCCGCGTAAAAACTCAGGCAGTTCTGAAAACGCATCAAAAGACAGCCCTTGGGCGAACAGCTCTCCTAAAAAGTAAGAGAGTCTTTCTAAGTCTGAGTCTATACACAAAAAAGCCAAGCCTATAAGGGCTTGGCTTTTTGCTTTATATGACTTAAAAGTCAAATATTAAACCCCTAGGTTTAAAACGTCGCTTTTATACCCGCAATAAAACCGGTTGTATCGGATATTGTTTGTATTGTCATTTCTGTTTTGTTCACATCTGGCTCACGAATTTCACTACCCAATATATTATTTAGCGTCACAAAAAACTGTAGGTTGTCATGTTGATACTGGTAATTAATGTTAGCTAAATGACTCGCTTTGAGACTCTTGTCACCAGAAGCTGTTTTACGTTCAGTTTTAAACTCATAAGACAAACCAATTTGTTGGCTTTGTGAAAGTGTGTAGTGACTGCCAAATGCAAAAATATATTCAGGAGATAATGCACTGGATGTATCTGAAGTCGAAACACTATTAGCGTCATGCAAGTAAGAAAGGTTCGAAAACAGCATGACTCTTTTTATCGATTTTTGAAAATCAAGCTCTATTCCATAATGCTCGAACTCATTCGAATTCACATAAACTAAACCTGGCCCAGAACTATTTGCTTTCCTATCGATACCATCGGTGACCTTTAGCGCGTAGAGGTTGGCGACTAAAAGTGTATTGTTTTCCGAATATGAATAAGCAAGATCATATGTTGTGATTATTTCAGGTTTTAAATCACTATTTCCGACGACAATTGGTAAGCCGGTAATTCCAGTTTGTATGCCGTTAGGGGAATTAAACCCGACTGAATATAAAAATTTTAGAGACGATACAGGGGTTAAATTATAAACAATGGACGCTTTTGGCGTTGCATAGTCACCGGCTGTTTCATGGTTGGTAAATCTAAGGCCGCTGGTTAGGCGCATGTTGCCATAAGTATAATCCAGTTGTGAATATATTGACGATTCTGAAATGTCAGACTCGGGGAGTACACTGCCTAATAAAGCTGTGGGCTCCCCGTTTGAAAGGTTTGTAGAATGGTAATTGCCAGTGGACCGAGTTTCGTATTCTGCCCCTATAAATACACGGGTGTATTGATTGGCTTGCCAACTTACGTTTGCGCCACTTCTTAAGCGATAATTTTTATCACTGTCTTTAAATTCAGTTCGAACAGAATTTCCAGGGGAAATTGCCGCAGAATTTTCAAACTCAAATGAGTGATGGTAGTTATTATAATCCGCGTACAGTTTTATTTGTGATTTCTGGATTTCAACAAGGTGGTCGATATGAAAAAAGGTTGAGTTTTCTGTTACTTCACCATTATTACTCGTGTTAGCCTCTGTGTTGATTCCGGTATTAATCACTTTAAAAGCAGAAAAGGATAAATTTGTATTACCCCAATTGATACCTGAAATAACAGAGCTGGCTTCATTGCCAAGCTCAACTTCTCCAGGGTCTAGAGTTGAAAATCCTCGATCAAAGTAACTATTAAATTGGCCTCCAGTTTGCTTTTCGAAAGCAATATACCCGCGGTTATTGCCTTTTAATTTACCGGATAAATACCCCCCAAGATTTTTATAATCATGACTGCCCATAGACAAGGCAATTGTATTATCCCCCTCTTTTTTGGTCACAATATTAATCACCCCCGCTGAGGCATTGGTGCCATAAATGACCGATCCAGGCCCTCTGATGACTTCGATATGTGATATCCCCTCAATAGGAATACCCGAAAGCGGAATTAAAGAATGAGTAAATTGATAATAGGGCGTTCCATCAAGCAAAAAGAGAACCTTCTGATTGAATACGTCCTGAAGACCTCTGATAAATACAGTGAAATTCCCAGAATTACTGACTTTTACCTCAACACCTGGAATGGCATTTAGAACATCAACCAAGGTTCGGTGGCCAAATTTCGCCATGGATTTAGTGTCGTATCGGGACACCACGGCAGGGGTATTTATGATGCTTTCTTCACCGGAAGGCTCTGCGACGGCGACTTTAATTTGGATAAGCTCTTCCAGAGTCAAAGAAAATAAATACGATTCATCGGCTAAGCTGGCCACTGAAGTAGCGTAACCCAGGCTGCTTAAACTGCTCAATAGTACAAGTGCGAGGCACTTCTTATTAGCTTGCAACAGTGATTGCCTCTCATGCCGTTTTTAAAGTCAGTCAATTAACAAAATCCTTCAAAAGTATAGCCAATGTATTCTGGTTTCTACAAGCTTTCAGCAATGCCTCTTAAGTATTAGGCGAGTTCCAACTAGAATAATGGCGTATAAGAAGAGTAGGCTGACTCATGCGTGTATTCACACAGGCAGTAATGAAAAAAACTAAGCGTTATAACGTGGTTGGCAGTTAAGTACTCAGTCCATTTAATAAAACTTAAGAACCGTGGCACTCTTCTTGCGTTAGGTATGTGTAAACCCTATTGGAGAGCTGCAGTGGCAACCATTGATCAAACCGCTAGTCAGGTGAATACAGGAGCCGTCAGTGCACAGACAACAGCTCCCGTCACGACTCAAGCTAATTTGGCATCAACTACTGAACCGGTTAATGATAAAGCTGTTAGCAGTGCGTCAGATAAGAGTGATGCCAGTAGTCAGGCTTCTATATCAAGTCGAGCACAAAAGCTGCAAAAGCTAGCAGAAGAGTTTTTTCCAGGTGGGCCGAGTACTTTAAAAATCACGCCTGAATTTGTACAGCGTTTGAATGAATACGAATTTATATCTCAAGAACAGTTGGACCAGTTACCTGCTAGCATTAAATCGATTGATAAGGACAATCAAGACAGTGTTGCTAACTTGATCTCTAATGCTGAAACAATACTTGAAAAGCTTGAGCCAGATGCTGAGTTAAAGGGGTTATTTGACACGTTAAAAAACGGTGTTGAGCAAATGAAGCAATTTCAAGAAGGTGGTAGTCAAAGTTTTACTAAAAGCTCAAAGCTATTGGCAAATGAAATATCCTCTCAATTTGACGCGATGGACAAGAACACCCTGACAGATCAAGAAGAAAAAACCATTGAACAAATGGTGCTGGCTTTAAATTTAACTGATAAGTTAAATAATAATAAAATAAGTACAGCCTCTAATAGCGTGATAAACAATTACCTTTAAGTAAAGTCGATTCAATTATTTTTTAAGGTAATTGGATTAGGCGAAAATGAAATTCATTTAATGTTTATAAAATAATGATGATTTGTGATACTTTTGTTATAACTTCGTGAATCCCTTGTTAGTTCTTTTATCTATTGTTGTTTCGTAGTAACAATTAAACAATAGAATCCAGTAAAAGGACGATCACATGAAATTAAAATCACTTGTTTTAGCAATACCTTTAGCATTTTCTTCCGCTGCATTTTCTCAGGTTGTAGACCTAGAAATTACCAATTTGACTCACGGCCTTCATTTTACACCTGTTTATATCAATGCTCACGCTTCTGGCGAACACGTATTCCAGTCGGGCGAAAGCGCGACACCGGCATTACAAGCCATGGCAGAAGGTGGAGACATTTCTTTGCTTTCTGCCGCAGCGGTTAATGGTTCAGTTTCATCTGAGAATCCTGCATCAGGCTTATTAGCGCCTTCTACTTCAACACAAGTCATGAATTTAGATACGGGCATCAACACTCACTTATCAGTTGTGGCAATGATTCTGCCAACCAATGATGGGTTTGTAGGTTTAGATGGTTGGGAGATACCTGAAACCGCAGGTACTTATACCGTGTATTTAAATGCATATGATGCCGGTACAGAAGTTAACGATGAAATTATAAACGGAATGGGTTCACCGGGTAATGCAGGCATTCCAGCAGCACCAGGCGGTGACGGCGGAACCGATGCAACAGGTGTAACCGATTCTGAGTCAAATTCTACAGTTCATATTCATCGTGGCAACGTAGGTGACACCGATACCGATGCAGGCATAAGTGATGTAGATAGCCGTATTCACCGTTGGTTAAACCCAGTGGCAAAACTTGTTGTGACTGTTAAGTAATAGGAGCCATATCATGAAAAAATTCAAATGTAATCATGTGTTAGGCCTACTGTTATTGGCAGGCGTATTAACGGGTTGTGGCAGTGATAATGATACGGCATCAAATACGTACGAAGTCACGGTCAGTAACTTAACTCATAATCAGCCCTTGTCTCCAGTGGGTGTATTACTTCATTCAGAATCCACTCATCTTTGGGCGGTAGGTTCACCTGCGTCTGTTGAATTAGAAGACCTTGCAGAAGGCGGCTCGAATGCTGCTTTGCTTACTCTTGATGATGGCTATAAAGAAGCCTCGGTTTCAGGAAACGGTCTGATCATGCCTGGTAACAATGAAACCATTACGTTATCAACGTCTGATAATGGCTCAAACCTGTATTTGTCTATTGCCAGTATGCTGATCAATACCAACGATGGTTTTATAGGGGTGACTGGATTAGAAATAAGTAACCTGACACCGGGTGATTCTATGAATATGACTTTATCGGTATTTGATGCGGGTACGGAAGTAAATAGTGAGTTGGTCAATACAATACCAGGTCAAATGGGAGAAGGTTTTAATGCTGAGCGCATAGATTCTAACCTTGTATCTCACCACTCAGGTGTTGTCGGTATGGATGACGGACACAGTGACTCGGTATTAGATAGCAGTCATAAGTTTGATAATCCAGCAGTCTTGTTAACCATAACGCGCCTAGATTAATTTAAGCGTATATGCACTGGAACTTGTAAGCCCCACTGTCGTCAGATAGCAGATGGAGCATACAAGTTTTAGTGTGTTTTTAATGGTAAAAAGGGTATTACGTTCATGGATAAAAACATACTGGTCATAGAAGATGACCAAGATATTAATAACCTAATAACCATGAACTTAAGAGATTTACGGCACATTGTGGATCCATGTGAACATGGAGGGCAAGGGCTTCAGCGTGCGATGAAAGGGCTTTATGACGCGATTGTTTTAGATATAACGCTGCCTGAAATAGACGGGTTAGAAATTTGCCGACAATTAAGAGCCAGTAATATTAATACTCCAATTTTAATGTTAACCGCAAGAGACAGTGAAGCCGATAGGGTGGTTGGTCTCGAAATGGGGGCCGATGATTACTTAACTAAACCTTTTAGTGTTAGGGAGTTACAGGCCAGAGTAAAGGCCATGTTACGGCGAGCTGACATGATGAAGGCACCTGACAAACCAAAAATTGAAACATTAGAGTTTGATGGATTAAGTATTAACCCTGCAAAACGAAGTGTGAGTTTAAATGACAATAATATTGAGTTGACCAGTACTGAGTTTGATCTACTTTGGCATCTTGCCAAACAACCCGGTTTAGTATTTAGCCGTAGTCAATTATTAGATAGTGTTTGGGGGTATCAGCACAGTGGTTACGAACACACGGTTAATTCTCATATAAATCGGTTACGTAATAAACTTGAACAGGATCCTTCTGACCCAAAATACGTATTAACTATTTGGGGTGTAGGGTACAAATTTAATGATGCATAAATTAGTAACGTCTTTTTATGGAAAACTCTCACTCTTATTACTAGCCTGCTTTATTGTAATTGGTGTCGTATTAACAATATTAGCCAAGCAGCTGACACAAACTTATCAAAGTGAAGTTGAGCAAAAACTGCATCTAAAACTTGCCGAACACATCGTTCATGATAACCAATTATTTCGAGACGATAAAATAGATTACGATGCAATCAAACATGCTTTTCATGGCATGATGATTTTAGGTCCCAGTTTTGAGTTTTATGTGGTGAACCCTCAAGGTAAAATTTTAACCTATTCTGCAGACCCTGATCGTATTAAGCGAGAGTCTGTATCGACAATTCCAATACATGATTTCATGAAAGGCATTCAACCATTGCCTATTCTTGGTGATGATCCTCGATCAAATCATAAACAAAAAATATTTTCTGTTTCACCTATTTATGAAGGCATAAATTTAAAAGGGTATTTGTATATTATTATTGGTGGTGAAATATATGATGATATAGCCGATCTTCTGCAAAAAAGTCATATTATGTCTTTAGGCGGCTGGAGTGTATTACTTATATTGGCCATGACGTTATTGGTGGCTTTATTATTATTTGCCATGCTCACAAGGCCTTTACGAAAATTAACATTGGATATGGAATATTTACGTAAAAATGGTTTTGATAATGAACACCTAAGAATGTCAGAATGGCGACCTGATTCTGCAGATGAAATAGAGCGACTAGGTAGTAGCTTTAATGAGTTAGTATCGGCTTTGAATACACAATACCAAAAAGTTAAAAATACGGATGAATTAAGGCGAGAACTCATATCTTATGTGAGCCATGACCTGCGAACCCCATTGTCTTCACTTCAAGGTTACTTAGAAACCTGGTTGTTAAAGAACCCAGAAGGTGAGTCAAATCGTGAATTGATTGAAGTGGCCATGAACAATGCACAACATATGAGTAAGTTGATTGAGCAGTTGTTCGAACTGGCATATCTAGATGCAGATGATGTAATTCTTAACATAGAGCCCATATCAATAGCAGAGTTGTCACACGATGTGATTCGTAAGCGACTCATTGAAGCAGAGTCTAAAAGTATTACATTGGATGTGAATCCCAAAGATTCGGGAATTTTATTAATGGCTGATTATCAGAAGCTAGAGCGGGTTTTAAGTAACTTGCTCGACAATGCATTACGGCATACTAGATCGGGTGGGCACATTGAAATTAGATTTTCAAAAGAAACAGATAAAAATTGGATGATTCAAATTATTGATTCGGGCATAGGTATACCTGAACATGAAATTAAGGATGTATTTTTAGGGCATTTTAAAGCGAGTAATAGCATCAAAGGAAAAGGAGAAAATAGTGGCTTAGGATTAGCCATTTGTAAAAGAATTGTTGAACTGCACAAGGGGCAATTAAAAGTTGAGAGCACGCTGGGTAAGGGAACTGTTTTTAAATTTGAATTAACTGAAGCATAAATACTGAGCATAAAAAAAGCCAAACCCAAAAGGGTTCGGCTTTAATTGATCGTATAGCTTGTTTTAAGCCGCTTGACCAAATCGATTATTCAAATAGCTGATGATCTCTTTAGATTCATACATCCATTTTTCTTCACCGTTTTCTTCGATTTTAAGGCACGGTACTTTCAATTGACCGCCGCCAGCTACTAATTCTTCTTTGCTGGTTTCACAGCGTTTTGCATCTTTAGTTTCTATGGGTAATGCTGCACGCTTCATCGAGCGACGTACTTTCACACAAAAAGGGCAGGCCTTGTACTGGTACAAAGTTAGATCTTTTGCCGCGGCATTGATTTCAGCTTGTGACTCTGTGTCACGTTTAATCGACTTAGGTGTAAACACCCAGTTAAAGAAAAGGATTAAACCTGAAAGAATGGTACGAATAACTGTCCAAAATAAGGATTTCATAAAGACCTCTACAACTAATATAAAACAATGAACGCATTCAGACTGATATAAGTGAAGCCCATGCGGATTTTGGGCGCATTATATCGAATGCTTAATATTTAGCCAGTAGGCAAATGTTAAAAAAGGTGAGTCAAGCGCACTTTTAAGCCATTCTAGTTAAATAAGCGGTAAAAGCAGCCCAAGATATCAGCAGAAGGCACCACGGCAGCATGATTGATAGCTTCTTACTTGATTGAGGGGGCTCATTAGCCTCGCTATCCTCTGATGTATTAGCAACAGGGCTCTTGGCTTTCTTGAGCTGTTTATCCAGTTCTCGTGCCTTAGATTTTTGCTGCTTCTTATATTGATCGATACCTTTTTGAATACCCTGAGCAATCAGTTTGGTTTGCTCTTTCGTTTGACCCGGTTTTTGAGTGCCTTTTGCGATGTTATTCGCTTCTTCAATGGTTTTATCAGAAACCTGTTTTTTTGCTTGTTTTGAATAATTGTTTTTATTTGCCACTTTTGATAACTCGCCTGTGCTAGCTGTATAAACGATAAATTAAATATGAAATGAGAACACACCAAAAAGTGATGCCTAGAATAAAGACGACCAGAGCGGTGGTTTGCTTCTCGTCCTCTCGGGGTTTAATCCCCTTAAAACGCATGGTGAGCTGGGCGGTTAAATTAACCGATGCAATGTTCGCAATCAGAAGCAATGCGGCCCCATAGGCTTCTTCAAAGCTTTCTAACCCTAAGCATATGCCCAGGGTAACCGTTGGGGGCAATAATGCGACCGCCACCATCACGCCTACTAAAACCGATGACACCCCCGTGGTAATGGACAAAGCCGCTGCAGCCCCTGAGGCAAGGGCGAGTGCCAAGCCGTCTAAACCCACAGTGGTGCGTGAAAGTAACTCTGGAGTCAGCTGTATATTGGGGTAAAACATACCAACAAGGTATGAAATGCCTAAAGCGAAAAATATGCCCACGGCAAGGGTTTTTAATGCATTAAGGATCCCATTAACTTGGCCCAAGGTAGTGGATAGAGACAAGGCTAGATTTGGGCCCAATAAGGGGGCAATCACCATGGCCCCTATGATCACAGCCACATTATTTTCGATTAAACCGATAGCCGCCACAATGGTGCTTAAAAAGACCAACATAAGGTAGTGACTGTCGAGCTTACCTTGAGCCTTTAGTTGGGATAGTAAGGCCTCGCGCGTGACCGTAGCCGGTTTGGTTTCTGATTTTTTATCGTATGGAAGGGCGACTTCTAAGGGGTATGCGATGACCCTGAAATTACTTTTACCCAGCATCAGTTCTTGCAGTTGGTCCAGAACTTTTTGTGACTTGGACTTCTCTACAAGGATTTTTATCGCTATTTGCTTTTCGCTTTGACTGCTGACCCACGAGTCTACAGCATCACTTTGTTTGGCAATGCGAAGAATGGCGTCTTCATTACTGGGTGGCGCGACCGCTTCAATTGTAATCATTATTTTTAGTATTAGGTCGTTAATATAGTAATACCAATTTAACACCTAATGAAACTATGTAGAAGGGTGACTTACAAAGGCTTTAAACCCTGTATGTATGGTGATTGTTCGCAGCATAGGTGACATAACTTTCTCTTTACGGCCGTTTTTCCGATCTATTCCTACAGAGCCCTGTAAACGGATATCGATAGTATTTTGGGGTAGTGAGCGTTCAATAAATACCAAGGGTTACTTAAGGTTGAATCTATTGGAATGCCGGTTGCTTAGATCTGAGAGCACTGGACTATAGTTAATATGTGGCACACATTGATAGTGCATTGAATGTTATGGCCCTTCTTATCGTGTCTCTGTACTATTGTAAGGTATATGGATGGTTAAACCTTGTTAGGTCAGTTAGCTTTTATGAAGTATTTCGCGAGTAAGATTGCAATTGCGGTACTGCTGAGTTTATTTATCTCAGGGCTTACTCATGCCGACCTTGTTATTGAGAGTGGCCCTTACTCTTTAAATAATGATCTGCATTGGCTTAAAACCACTGAAAACCTCTCTATAGATCAGGTATCTTCACTGCCTTTATCTAGGTTTGAAAAGCCGTTAAACAGAGCATTCAGTGATGGCTATAATACGGCTCATTATTGGTTTCGATTTACATTGGATTTTTCTAAAGCGAAAGAAAGTAAATGGTTGCTAGAAATCCCATTTTCTTTGCTTGACCATGTGACCTTGTATGAGCCAGAAAATTTGGGTGGATTCAAGGTGACAGAGACAGGAGATCGCCGCCCATTTACAGATCGACCGACTCCGCTTCATCATTTTGTATTTCCTTTAATGCAAGATTTCAAAAATAAAACGTATTTTATTCATGTGCAAACCCAAGACAGCGTACAAGTTCCCATAGAGCTGTGGCCCGAAGCGGAATACTTGCCCCATTACAGTCGGGATTTGGGTGTTCAAATGGCATTCTTTGGCGCGATGCTTGTTATGATTATTTACAATATCTTTATATTTTTCTCGACGCGAGACAAAAATTACCTTTTTTATGTGGCCTTCATTTCCTTGATGGTTCTTTTTCAAATGGGCCTACAAGGATTCTCTCATCAATTTATATGGCCAAATAACCCATGGTGGAGCAACATAAGTACACCGATATTTGGCGTACTGTCATTATTTTGCGGTTTGTTATTTGTAAGAAATTTACTGAATACAAAAAAGAACATCCCAAAGTTTAATAAGCTTTTAACCGTTGTAAGCTACGCAATGCTCTTCGGGATATTGCTAACCCTGGTTGGTGATTATGATTTAGCCATCAACGTATCCTTATTCGCAACGTCTGTCTTCTTTAACTTCGCACTTGTTGCAATCGTTTTGCTCGTCATGAAGGGGCACCGTACAGCCAAAATTGTTCTGGTGGCCTGGTCAGTGTTCTTGATATCGGGGTCTCTGTCTATGTTAGGGATTATGGGCTTTTTGCCGTTAGAGTATGCAAATACACACACCTTACAGATCGGATCGACGGTTGAGGTGATTCTATTGTCATTAGCTTTAGCAGATAGGATCAAACTGTTACGCCAAGAAAAAATAGACATGGAAATCATGTCAGGGGATATTTTGAGATTAGCGAATGAGCAGCTCGAAAAAAGTAATAAAATGAAAGACGCATTTATTGCGACCATGAGTCATGAAATTAAAACCCCTATGAATGCAATTCTAGGGTCGTCGCAATTGCTAAAAGGAGAGATGTTGAATACTGAGCAAAACCAGTATGTAGAAGTAATCGAGCGATCAGGTAGCTCGCTGTTAATTACGTTAGATAACATACTAGAGTATTCAAAATTAGAAGCCGGCAAGGTGGTTACGATCGACAGAGAGACGGATGTTATTGAATTGTGCGAAGAAGTGATCGGCATGTTTGAAATTCAACTAATGAAAAAATCGGTTCGTATCTGGTTTAGTTATTCGGATGATTTCCCCGAGTCTTTCTACATAGATGGTGTCCTGTTAAAACACATGATAATGAATCTATTATCTAATGCCGTTAAATTTACCCAGCAAGGCTTTATTTGGTTGCATATCAGTGTCGCAGAAAATGATCGACTAATCATACAGGTGACGGATTCTGGTATCGGTATGAACCAGGATCAAGTAAAAAGAATATTCAGAGCCTTTATGCAGGCAGATGATTCCACATCCCGTACCTACGGAGGAACAGGGTTAGGCTTAGTGATCAGTAAAAGAATTTGCGAACTATTAGATGGTGACGTCGCAGTAAATTCTACTGAAGGAGAAGGCACAACGTTTGTGGCAAATATCTCGGCTTCTTCACTTTCAAACTCAGTTATCAATCCAAACCTTTCTCTCAAATTCTGTTTAGACAATGAAGTTGAATCTAACTTTTATAAAGCTAGATTCAACGTTGACGCAAGCGATTCTCATATAAATCTTAAGCTTAATGCTGGCAATCAAGTGGTTATCTCTAAGGGTCAATTAGAGGTTCCTTTAATGGGTGTATTGTCAGCTAGGTCGATCCTTAAAGCGTGTGACTCTTTAAGCCTTGATAAAGAAAAGACACAAGTGGCAGACATTGTAAAAACACCCTCTCAATCGACATTAAAAGTACTCGCGGTAGATGATGATAATACGAACCGAATGATTATTAGTAAAATGTTAGAACGACTTGGTATTAGCTTCCAAGTCGTCAACTCTGGCCAAGAAGCTATTAAAGCGATTAGCCATAACGAGTTTGACATTGTACTCATGGATATTGAAATGCCTGAAAAGGATGGCTATGAAACAACAAGAGAGATTCGCAGAAATGAACAGGCTAATGGATCCCACCCTATAAAAATTGTAGCTTTAAGTGCCCATGGAACCAGTGAGTTCAAAGAGAAGGCACAGCTCTCAGGGATGAATGAATTTATAAGTAAGCCCGTAAAAATAACGGATTTAGAATCCTTGTTTAAATAATATGTAAGAGCCAGTAGATGGCTCAAGGTAGGTGGCGATGGCGCCTAGTACTAGCGAAAGAGACAAAAAGAATTTAGAGCATGAAGCGGCCAGGTTATTCATGCGTGCATATGAAAAAACTTTTGGTCATGAGATTCGCCATATTTGGCATAACAAACCCAGAAAACCGGACACATCTTGTCTGTTAGAAGATGAGCATCTGGACTTAGAAATTGCGCATTTATATGGCAGCGAGGCTGAGGCAATGGTGTTGCTCGGTAAGGACTTGCCAGAAAGATCTAAGTTAGACCTGCATCTACTAGAAGAATCGACAGATACGAATGATAGGTTACTTGCTGCGCTCAACTTAATTCTCGAAAATAAATCAACAAAGCATTACCGTTCGAATCGTGTTTGGTTGGTTATTAGAAATACCCACCCTGATTGGAATGCAGAAGTGATTAAATCGATGGCACCAAATATCGTCATTCCAACAGTACATCCATTTGAGCAAATCTGGATGGTTGCTGACATGAAGGGTGAAAGTGGAGTTTTGTGTTTATATCAACGGTGAATAAAATCATTAAAAAAGCCCAAACAATTTACATTGTTTGGGCTTTTTTTGTTTCAGCACTAGATGTCAGTTGTCTGACGTCTAGTCTCAATTAAGCTTGCGCCGCTCTCGGACATCCATGTCCTACGCGGCATAAGTACTTCCTGTACTAAACAGCTTTAAGAGGAATCGCTGGACGCGCTAGATCTTCAGAAGGCGGCGCAAAAGAAGTTAGGTTAATACCATCAACCGCTTCTTTGTACTCTACCATTGTTGGGAAACGACCCAGCATAGAAGACAGAACAACCATTGGTGTAGAACCTAGAAGAGATTCACCTTTCTTCTCAGCAGAATCTTCTACAACACGGCCTTGGAACAAACGGGTAGAAGTGGCAAGAACAGTATCACCAGCTGCTACTTTTTCTTGGTTACCCGTGCATAGCTTACAATCAGCCTATATACTTTGCTTTATATCCAACTAATGGGGTGGTATCTAGAATGGATTGTTGTGGGAGTATTATTAAACATTGGTTCTAATTTTGAATACTCTTTAGTATGTATTCCCGAAGAAGGCAGTAAAGAATGGAGTGAATAAAAAACTCTATCGTTTATTGAAACTTGAAACTAAATCCTGATATTCTTTCGCTGTTAGTATACATTCTATAAGGGTCTTTATGAAAAAATTATCAATAGCTTTTGCGTTAATATTTTTAGCTGCTTGCGGTGCAAGTAAGCCAAGTATTAAGCCTTCAGAAGCATCAATGGATAGGTTGACTAGTGCAACAAAAATATGGGGGCATCATGTTATTCATGAGCTCCCTGTAAATTGGAAAGTAATAGACTCTAGTCAGAAAGGTAATATGTTTACACAGTTATATTTACCAGCTAATAAAACAGGTGCTAATTGGGATAGGAACTTCCAGATAACAGGTGTTAAATTCAATGTCTCCGATAATGTTGACCTACGTAAAAATGCACTTAAAGGTATTATCCAGTCTCAAATGTACATGGTTGGTTCTCAATGTAGAAAAAATAAAATTTCATTAGATTTGGGTGAAAAAGATTTAGGAATGGAGGTTGTTGGATATCATGCTATTTTGGGGTGCAAGAATACTGAGAAAGACCTTCCTAGAATGGGTCTTAAAAAAGGTATGAGTGAAGTTGCATATCTATACGGAATCTCGACGGGTCAAGACTTGTATCTTTTTCAAAGTTCTCTGAGAGGAGATGGATTACATCTTAATGATGTTAAGATAAAAGAGAGAATTAGAGAGTCTGTTCAGGATTTCTTTCCAATGAGTCTATGCCCAGTAGGTAAAGGTGCAGAGTCTTGCCTGTCAGTACCTAACCCTTAACACGATGTCTTAATAAAACTTACAGCTGTAGCTCTTTTATGCAGGAAATATAAAGCCCAAACAATTTTCATTGCTTGGGCTTTTTTCATTTCAAGAAGCGGTAAGCGGGCGTAAAACCGTTTCTTAAAATGTATCAGGTTTCAGTGAAGAAACCTGATGATGTGTTTCCTTTAAAAGCAGTATTAAACCGCTTTAAGAGGAATCGCTGGACGCGCTAGATCTTCAGAAGGCGGCGCAAAAGAAGTTAGGTTAATACCATCAACCGCTTCTTTGTACTCTACCATTGTTGGGAAACGACCCAGCATAGAAGACAGAACAACCATTGGTGTAGAACCTAGAAGAGATTCACCTTTCTTCTCAGCAGAATCTTCTACAACACGGCCTTGGAACAAACGGGTAGAAGTGGCAAGAACAGTATCACCTGCAGAAGCTTTTTCTTGGTTACCCATGCATAGGTTACAACCAGGGCGTTCTAGGTACATGATGTTTTCGTACTTAGTACGTGCTGCTTCTTTAGGATTAGTATCAGAGAACTCAAAACCAGAGTATTTCTCTAGAAGCTCCCAATCGCCTTCTGCTTTTAGCTCATCAACGATGTTGTAAGTTGGTGGCGCGATAACAAGCGGTGCTTTAAAGCTGATTTCTTTGCCTTGTTTTTCCATGTTACGGAACATAGCTGCGATGATTTGCATGTCGCCTTTGTGCACCATGCAAGAACCAACAAAACCTAGGTCAACTTTACGGCCATCGTAGAAAGAAGCTGGACGGATAACATCGTGCGTATAACGCTTAGAAACGTCTTCGTTGTTTACGTCAGGGTCAGCAATCATTGGCTCGTCGATCAAGTCTAGATCGACAACGATTTCAGCAAAGTAGTTAGCGTTGTCATCAGGAGCAAGTGCTGGCTCTTCACCAGACTGGATACCAGCAATACGCTTGTCAGCAAGATCGATAAGACCTTGAAGCATGTTTGCAGAGTTTTCCATGCCTTTGTTGATCATGATCTGGATACGAGCTTTAGCAAGTTCTAGAGATTGAACCAATGTGTCGTCAGTAGATATACAGATAGAAGCCTTAGCTTTCATTTCTGCAGTCCAGTCAGTAAAGGTAAACGCTTGGTCAGCAAGCAAAGTACCGATTTGTACTTCGATTACACGGCCTTGGAAAACGTTTTCGCCGAACTTGTTAAGCATTTGCGCTTGAGTTGAGTGAACAACATCACGGAAATCAACGTGGTCTTTCATGTTGCCTTTAAAGGTAACTTTTACAGACTCAGGGATTGGCATTGCACATTCGCCAGTAGCAAGTGCGATCGCAACCGTACCAGAGTCAGCACCGAACGCTACGCCCTTAGACATACGAGTGTGAGAGTCACCACCGATGATGATTGCACGATCATCAACAGTGATGTCGTTCAATACTTTGTGGATTACGTCAGTCATTGAATGGTAAACGCCTTTCGGATCACGTGCTGTGATTACGCCGAATGCGTTCATGAATTCCATTAGCTTAGGCGTGTTAGCCTTAGCTTTGTTGTCCCATACAGAAGCTGTGTGACAACCAGACTGGAAAGCACCATCAACACCAGGATCGATAGTAGAGGCCGCCATGGCTTCTAGTTCCTGACAGGTCATTGGGCCCGTTGTATCTTGAGAACCCACGATGTTCACTTTAACGCGAACGTCAGAACCTGTGTGTAGAGGTGTAGAAGAAGCAACACCTACTGCATTACGGTTGAAGATTTTTTCAACAGCAGTCAGGCCTTGGCCTTCAACAGAAATTTCTTTAGAAGGAGCAAATACAGCAGGTGCTTGAATGCCTAGTGTTTCAGCAGCGAACGTCTGTAGCTTCTTACCGAAAGTCAGAGCGTAAGAACCGCCGGCTTTCATGAATTCAACTTTCTGTGGAGAGAACGCATCAGAAACATCAACAAGCTCTTTATCACCGTTGAAAAGTTTCTTAGCAACAGTATCGATAGTAAGAACCGTACCAGTCGCAACTGAGTAAGCTTCTTCTAGTACGTTGTCGCCGTTTGCATCTTTAACTGCGTTACCGTTAGCGTCTACTTTCTTAACCCAGTTTTTAAGGTCAAGACCGATACCGCCGGTTACACCAACCGTTGTAAGGAAGATAGGCGCGATACCGTTAGTTCCCGCAACAACAGGTGCGTTGTTGATGAACGGAATGTAAGGAGAAGTCTTCTGACCAGCCCAAAGTGCTACGTTGTTCACACCAGACATACGAGAAGAACCAACACCCATTGTGCCTTTTTCAGCGATTAGCATCACTTTAGCGTTCGGGTGTTTTTTACCTAGAGCAACAATTTCTTGCTGAGCTTCAGGAGTGATCATGCACTGGCCGTGTAATTCGCGGTCAGCACGTGAGTGAGACTGGTTACCAGGAGAAAGAAGGTCAGTAGAGATGTCGCCTTCAGCCGCGATGTAAGTAACAACGTCGATTTTCGCTGGAATTTCAGGAAGCTTTGTAAAGAACTCGGCAGCTGCGTAGCTTTCTAGAAGGTCTTTAGCGATGGCATTGCCCGCTTTAAATGCATCAGCTAGACGAGAAGTATCCGCTTCGTATAGGAATACTTGAGACTTAAGAACTTCGCCAGCCGCTTTAGCGTTAGTATCGTCAGAAAGTGCGATGTCTAGTAGCGCTTCAACAGAAGGGCCGCCTTTCATGTGAGACAGTTGCTCAAGCGCGAACTCAGCCGTGATTTCTGCAACAGTCTCTTTACCAAGAACGATGTCTTTCAAAAATGCCGCTTTAACAACCGCAGCAGGAGTTGTACCCGGAATTGTGTTGTAGATGAAGAAGTCTAGAGATGCAGGACGGTGTTCATTGCCAGTATCTTTAATCTGAGCGATGATTTCAGCTAACAAGTCAGCAGCATCAATAGGTTTTGGGTTTAGGCCCAAGTCCGCTTTACGAACATCAATTTCTTTTAGGTATTCTGAATACAAGCTCATACGAATCTCTCACTCAATATTTTAGTAATGATTATTAAAAGCAGCAGTACCGACAAAGAGTAAGTAATGCTGCTTAACCACGTCATTAGTGCGTGGCTTTCCAACAGGTTGATTAAACGTTCTCATCAACTGCTGATTAATTAATTAACCCGTGACAATGATCAATAACCCCTTAGTTAGGGGTGGCTGTCATCAGGTGTGGTTGCAGAACGCCCTAAGCGCAATACCACCATGTAAAAATAGCGGGCGAATTATAGGGTAATTCGGTCTATAAATTAAGATAAGCCTAGACCCTTTTAGCCATAAATGCAGAGAATATTGCTTATACTCGGTATTCATAAAACTTATATAGGTGGTTTATTGAGCAAATGGCCGGTCATCAGCAAAAACGCCCCAAAAAACAACATTTATAGGTGGCCATTGAGCAAGTCAGCTGCTGTGAATGAGAGGATTAAATGATGGAAATATGTGATTATTTTGAATGATTAAATTGCCATTGCTTCGGCGAAACACCTTTCCAACGTTTAAATGCTCGATTGAAACCGCTTGGCTTCAGAAAAAAACCAATTTGGCCCCGCCATATTTATGAAAGAGCCATTTGATCAAACTCATCTAGAACATTAGTAAATCAGTTGGATGAGTTGAAAAACTTCGATTCAAATACCACCATTTCTCCCCTTGTACTGGCCACAGATAATGAAAAACTACTTCTTTTGGGCAGTGTACATGGTGCCTGACAGCTTAAAATTATTGTGCTGACCTTCCGTTCCCCCTGTCGAATACTGACTGAAGTACCTGAAGCGATTTCAAGAGAAGAGGGGGGGAATGACTCTATGGATAAATCATACGTTTCATTGTTGTTTGTTTTATTATGAATCTTTAGCGAATATGCATTTTGCACATTACCCTCACCGCTATAAAAGTACAATTGACCTCGGTCGCGGTTTAAGTGGGCATCAAATGATTCCATATAATTTACTTGATAAAAGAAAGCCAGAATCGATACGAGTGTTAGAACGGCGTAACCCAATAAACGCGTTCTATTTTTAAATAGTGATGTCCAATGTTGGTTTAACTCATTTGAGAAACGAATCAGCCCCTTTGGTTTTTGTATTTTTTCCATAATGTCATCGCAGGCATCAATGCATGCGCCGCAATCAATACAGGCATATTGCATACCTTGTCGAATATCAATGCCCACAGGGCATACCTGAACACATAGCTGGCAGTTAATGCAGTCTCCTGTGTTTTCTGATGTTGATGTTTCTTTTGTATGGCTGTTGAATTTTCTAGGTTCACCACGCTTTACGTCGTAACTCACTTTCAAGCTTTTCGTATCTAACATAACGGATTGAAAGCGTGAGTATGGGCACATGTGCAAACAAACTTGTTCTCGTAACCAGCCAGCGTTGATATACGTTAAGCTTGTAAAAAAGACCAGCCAAAACAGTATGTCACTTTGTAAATTTAGCGTGACTAAATTTTGAAACAACACAGGGCCCGTTTCAAAAAAAGCCACAAAGGTAAAGCCTGTAATGAACGACAGGGCTAACCAGATACTGTGCTTAGTAATTGATTTACCGATGCTCTTCAATTTTGAAACGCCACTTTTTTGCTTAAGCCTTTGGTTGCGAGACCCCTCAATATGCTCTTCTACCCAAACAAATATCATGCTCCACACTGTCTGAGGGCAGGTGAAGCCGCACCATAATCGACCTGCAAAACTGGCTACAGCAAACAAGGCAAATGCACTGGCCATGGCTACCCACAATAATATGAGTAAGTCATCTGGCCAAAAATTAATGCCAAATAAATGCAGCTGCCTAGACTCTAGATCCATTTGTAAAAGAGGGTTGTCGTTAAGGCTTAACCAAGGTGCTAATACGAAGAGTGCAATCAAGGGTGTAGATACCCACCTCCTAATGCGTTGAAACTTACCTTTTATTAATCGAATCGCTGAATTGTGCTGGGTCGCATCAATGATCAAATCACTTGCTTGATAGAATGCGGGGTTTTCATCAATGACAGAAATTGGAATCAGATTGTCGGGCTTTAGAGTGAGATCACTACCTTGTGGCTTGTGATCTTTTACACGGCTATTGTGTTCATGGATATTGCTTTCATTCTTACGGGAGTTAGACATACGGCTATCTACACTTTTGATATTTAAAATTATGAAATCTAATAGTGCTAGAGCAAGCACTGTTCCAATGTGTGCCCCCTCTAGATTGCTGGGCTGTAGAATGCAGTGGGGTAATATATGCGATATATCGTGACCATATACCGCGTAAAGAGTTTAAGCAGTGCTAAGGGCAGGAAAAAGGAATGGGCCCAGTATTCAGATGATGCCGAGCTTTTTCATTCGTGAGCGCAAGGTACTGGCAGGTAAATCCAATAGGGCTGCAGCGCCTTTGGTCCCAGAAACCTTGCCATTGCAATACAGCAAAGCGGTTTGTATGTGTTGTTTTTCTGATTCGGCCAATGTGCTGGGCTGTTGCTGCTTATTTATAGATTGGGTAGGTGACCCGTGAACCGAATCATTCAAGGATAACAGGGCATCCATAGGGGTTAATATGAAGGGGCCATCTTGGTGAAGAATGGCATGATGTTCTACCCAGTTTTGCAATTCACGAATATTTCCTGGCCAATCATATTGGCTCATCCATTTTAGTGACTTAGTTTCTAAGGATGAATAGGGTTTGTTTAATTGACGACATGCTTTTTGTGCAAAAGCATGAACCAAAAGAGGGATGTCATTTTTTCTTTCGCGTAACGGCGGTACTGATAAGGGGAATACTTTTAAGCGATAGTATAAATCCATTCTGAAGGTACCATCTTTAACCGCTTGCTCTAGGTCGCGATTACTCGCCGCTACAATTCGCACATCAACCTTGATGGTTTTACTGCCTCCTACACGCTCAAATTCTTGCTCTTGCAGCACACGTAATAACTTTACTTGTGCAGCCATGGTCAGCTCGCTGATTTCATCTAAAAATAATGTGCCGTTATGCGCAAGCTCAAAACGGCCAATGCGTCTTTGAATAGCCCCTGTAAACGCACCTTTTTCGTGCCCAAACAGCTCGCTATCTATTAGGCCTTCAGGAATGGCACCGCAATTGAGTTTAACCAATGATTGATCGCTTCGATTACTCTGCTGGTGTATCGCGCGTGCCACCAATTCTTTGCCTGTGCCACTTTCTCCTGTAATTAAAATATTGGCAGGAGTTGGAGCCACCACTGAAATTTGGTTAAGCAGATGTTGAATCCCGTCACTTTGACCAATAATTTCAGGTTGGTAGTTGGCGTCTATTTCTTCTTGTAGGTAATGGTTTTGGGCTTGCAGTTTTTCTTTAAGGAATCGAATTTCAGTGAGCGCTGTTTTTAAATTGTCTTGGTTTTGTTTTCGTTCGCTAATATTTTTGAATACCACCACGGCACCGCAAATTTTATTGTTTTCAATGATAGGTGTAGCACTGTATTCCACGGCAAAACTTGATCCGTCTTGGCACCAGAACACTTCATTTTCTTTAAAGCGTGTTTGTCCGTCTTGAAGGCATTGGTAAATAGGGCAGTCGCATTTTGGGTAGTGGCTACCGTCAGAGTGGCTATGGTGGTGAAACTCATGGATATTTTTGCCAATTAATTCATCGCCCAACCAACCGGTAAGCTTTTCGGCCGCTGGATTAACAAAGCTGGCCAGCCCATCGGCATCTAAGCCATACACCCCTTCAGACATAGAATTTAATATAAATTCATATCGCTTGAGCAGGTTTTCGGTGGACAGTGATTTTGACGACATTTGGAGTGTTCTGAGTGTGAGTGGCATAATGATAGCCTAATTCGTGATATATCACGAATTTAATGGGTGCTTATTGCTGAATCTATAAACTAATTAAAAATATGTGATATTTAGAGAGAAATCTTGGAGTAGGTGATAATTAGTCCCATTAGAAAGTAAATACCAGGCTAATCGTGCTTGAGAGATATCTTATAAAGTGTATAGCAGTATCTGCTAATTAACTGGGTGGTTTTAAGGAGTCAGCATGATCAAATTAACGTTATGGATCAGTTTATTTTTATCTTCCTATGCAATGGGGGATCAGCAAGCTGTTATTCAAGAAGTGAAGCCAATCATTCAAAAATTTGGACAATCGCTAAAAGCAGAACTTAAAGGCGCCATGATTGCGGGTGGCCCTGTAAAAGGCTTGGCTGTGTGCAACATCCAAGCCCCGGCCATTGCAAGTAAAGCCAGTGAGACTAATTGGAAAGTGGCGCGAACCAGTCTCAAATGGCGCAATGCTAATAATCAGCCCGATCAATGGGAAAAAGAACAATTAGAAATGTTCGAGATGAAACTTAAAGCGGGCACGCCTGCTAATAATTTATGGGCAGTGAAAGAAACCGAAAATGAAACCCGAGTAATGAAAGCCATAATGACACAAGATATTTGTTTGGCTTGTCACGGTAAGACATTAAGTTCTGACGTTCAAAATAAACTTGATGCGCTTTATCCTGTAGATCATGCAACTGGGTTTTCCAGTGGGGATATTCGCGGAGCGTTTAGTTTAAGAAAGCATCGATTCTAAATCTAAAATATCGGGTTTAGTATTACTATAAAAAAGCGCCAGCACCTTCTAAGGGGCTGGCGCTTTTTCATTTTAATTGAATTTTTAAGCTAACTTGTAGCCAGGTGCTTATCTAATATATCTAAAAAGGTTTGTGGTTCAGGCCTTACTCGATAGTTGTCAGTTAAATCTGCAAATATCACTGTGCCAGAAGCATCCGTTAATACAGCCGTTGGCATTACGGTGTCGCTTTCATATCCCATCATGCCCATTGGTGTGCCATTTTCATGCATAAGCCCAAGTGATTTAGCCGCTTCTAGATTTTTATCGATCATAAAGTTCATGGGTGCATCAAACTGCTTAGAAAGACTTTTTGAATGGCGCTCACTTTGCGGGCTTACTAGGTAAACCTTAACGCCGCGGGTATCTAATTCACGATAGCTGGCGGCTATTTCTTTAATTTGGGCCATGCACAGTGGGCACCAATTACCCCTGAAAAACAGTATCAGTGCTGCTTGTTTTCTAATGTCATCTGCTTGAATGGGTTGCATATCCGTTGTGTAGATTGTGAATTTAGGCAGTATTTTCCCCACTTCAATTTTAGCGGCACTTCTATCAATCCGGCTATACCAAAAAATATACAGTAAGCTGCCCACCACGCCAAAACCGGCTGCGTAAATAATCGGTAAGGCATCGGTAGATGGAAGAATTACCGATACTATTAACCCTGCAACCCCCAAAATAATTAGGTGGGGCAGATTACTTGAGGTACGTGCTGCGCTTTTTAATCCTAATAACCATGCAAAGAATAGTGCTGGCGGCAGTGTAGCAATTAAGGCACCTAACCATGCTGTATTAAAGCCCTGAGTAAAAATGTTTACGGCAATGTGAACAGATGCTGCCATAGCGCCTGCCGAATAAGCGCTTATGAATAATGCTTTGATACGGTTCATATGTTCTTCTTTTTAGAGGGTTATTCAGTGATTGATGGTGCTTTTAAAATACTGAGTGACGTTTCAATAACATCACTCAGTTCGTCTAAAGGTGTGCCGTGTCGTACAGATACCATGAGTCCTTTTTTAATGTGCATAAAAAACTTAGCAAGAGCAGTAGGGTCATGCTGATCGTTGAGTTGACCTGCTTGCTGCGCTTGTTTGAAGTAAGCGGTTAAAGACTGCTCCACTAGGATGAGATACTTCATAGCATGTTTGACGAGTTCTGGCTCGGTATCAGCCAGTTCTACAACTGTATTGACAAGTAGGCAGCCAATACCGGGTTCGTGGGCAGAGTTATCTGCAAAGTATGAGCGGAAAAAAGCTCTAATAAACGCTTCAGGAGAACTTGATTGCATTACGTCAAAAAACAAACAAGCAGATTGATTTGCCACCTGATCGATTACCGTTAGGTATAACGCCTCTTTATTGCCAAAGCCACTGTATAAACTGCTACGACTCAGCTTTGTGGCTTGTAAAAGCTGGTCGATAGACGTTGCTCGGTAGCCCTGTGTTTTAAACAAGCGGCTAGCCGAGTCAACGACCTGAGCTTGAGTGTATTTTTGAGGTCGAGCCATGATGACGCCATATCCGTTTTCACCATGCTAAGTCAGCTAGTTTTGGAACGCAAAGTCCAAAACTCTTTAAATTTCATTGAATTTCGAGTAATTTAATTTATGGTATAGGTATAATGTTCTTAAGTGATAGATTTATAATATTTTAACTATTTATGGTGTGAGCATAGAATCAGGGCTTAATTCAAGGAGACAGAATATGAATAAAAAAAATCGTATGGCCCTAACGATAATAGCGGCCTTAGCTGGGGTCTTATTAAGTTTGGCAGCAGTGGCTGAAAACGCTAATGTAGAAAACAAAGCCATAGGGTTTTCAGTGATTAAAACAGCCAATTCATCACTCATACCTGAAGCCGTGGTGGTGGACAGTGGTAGCTGGTTTACGTTGCGCAGATTGGCTCAGAATGCAGTATTGATTAAGCACCCAAAAGGCAATGTTTTGATTGATACGGGTTTAGGTAAAAATATTGAGCAGCAATTCGAATCAAATTCTTTCTTTGATCGTCAATTATTCAAATTCGATGCATTGGACCCCGTTTACGAGCAATTGCTCAGGAATAATGAAGACCCTGTAACTGTCAGTAAAATTATTCCAACCCATTTACATTGGGATCACGCCAGTGGCATTGAAGACTTTAAACAGGCTCAAGTATGGGTGCAAAAAGAAGAATTAGAAGAAGCGAAATCGGGGCAAGCCCCTGCGCATTTACAGTCTCAAATTGATGATCCTAATATTCTGTGGAATATATTTTCACTAAATAATGTGTCGTATAAAGGTTTTAGTCGCAGCTTAGACATATATAAAGATGGCAGTATTGTCTTGGTTGATTTGAGTGGACACAGTGCCGCGCAGGTGGGCATATTTTTAACAGTATCTTCAGGTGAGCAATATTTTTTCATAGGAGATACAACGTGGACAACCAAGGGTATAGAAGACAATTCACCCAGATCCAACCTCATTAAATGGTTGGTACACTTGAATTGGAGTGATGATAAAAATACTCAGCAAATAGACAAACTTCATAAGTTTCAAAAAAATAATAGGTCGATTACAGTCGTGCCTGCACACGATGAATTAATCATGGCAAGTTTACCAATGTACCCAGATATTAAATATTAACTAATTGTTGTTAGATAGGCCGTATAGAATGGATCTTAAATCCCTAAAGTATTTTGTTGCCGCCGTTGAAACCGGTTCTATTACTGGAGCGGCTGCCCGTTGCTATATTGCACAACCTTCTATTTCGGCCGCCATATTAAAGTTAGAAGACGAGCTAGGTGTAACCTTATTGGTTCGTCAAAAAAGAGGCGTCATAACCACAGAAGCTGGACAAGGTTTATACGAATCGGCAACACAATTATTAAATCACGCGCAATCCATAAAAAATAAGTTTACCGAAGTGCCTGAGAATAAGATGGTGTGTATCGAGGTGAGTCACACCATCGCGTTTGAATACTTAGAGAAACTGATAAATGTACTGCAGCAGGGGATCGGTAAGACCCAAATTAAAGTGGTACGGCCAGCAAAAATAAACTCAGAAGATAAAATAAGTGAAGCGGATATACGGTTAACAATGGAGCAAACGGTAACTGGAAGTGAAGAATTCATTGCTGCTTGGAAAGATCGCTACTGTCTTATTATTCCTTCACAACACCCATTAGCCCATGTGAAAAATATATCCATATCAGATTTGCATCTAATCCCATTTATAAACAGATCATTTTGCGAGCGCAGTCAGGTATTAACCGACTTTCTAGTAGAGCATGATATTCAGCTTGATTATGTGGCAGATGTTGACAATGAAGAGTGGGCATTATCAATGGTTGAATCAGGCTTGGGCTTGTCAATCGTTCCGCTACCAGAAGGGCGAGACAACCAGTATCCATTCAAGGTGTTGCCGTTAGGGGAAATTAAAGGCTTACAAGAATTTGAGAGAAGGTTAGGTGTGGCTATCGATTATTCAAAGTACACAGATCAATTCTATCGAAATCTAGCGGATCAGTTAAAGCTAAACGCCATTTAAATTTAGATCTTTTATACATATCTATTAGGCATAAATTAATGCTGCTTGTGCCAGTTTTTTTAAGACCTAGCACATGAAACAGCATAACTTTTGAGTCTTTGTGTAATCTAAATAGCGGTTACGCCACCGTCTACAGGTAAAGCAACGCCTGTCGTAAATCCAGCAAGATCAGAGCATAAATATAATACGGCCGCAGCAACTTCTTCAGCTTGGCCAATGCGACCAACGGGGTGCAGACCTTTCACATATTCTGCTTTTTTAGGGTCACTTTCAGCCGCACGACTGAACATCTCAGTATCAATAACAGCAGGGCACACAGCATTCACTCTTAAGCCTTTTTTGCCATATTCAATAGCCGCCGATTTAGTCAGGCCAATGACAGCATGTTTACTGGCACTGTAAATGCTCATTTTAGGTGCTGCCCCTAAGCCTGCAATGGATGCGGTATTAACGATTGCTGAGCTTGGCGATTTTAACATGGCAGGAATTTGATATTTCATACAACGCCAAACGCCTTTTACATTCACATCCATTATCTTGTCATAAGTGGCTTCATCACCTTCAGCAAGTTTACTTTGTTCAATTTCAATACCTGCATTGTTAAAGGCAATGTCTAATTGACCATAAGCCTCTAGAGTGCCATCAATTAAGGCTTGTACTTGACTATCGTTTGTTACATCACAAGGGATAAACGTAGCAATACCACCGGCTTCTTTAATCAGCTCAACCGTTTTGTTACCCGCATCATGGCTAATGTCGGCAACCACTACTTTTGCTTGCTGCTGTGCAAAGGCAATTGCAGTTGCTCTGCCAATACCGTTTCCAGCGCCAGTGATTAATGCGACCTTATTACTAAAATTATTCAATTGAGTCTAATCCATATTTGAGTATGGCTTTACATTAAGCGCTTTAATGATCCACGTGAAATGGATTGTTTTCATGGATACCCATAACTCTGGTTAATAGTTATAGAAAATAAGCGTTAAATAAGGTGTGATTAAACAAGGAGTTGTTAAAGGTGTTTTTCTAAAGTTGTTTTTAGTTCATCTTCATTAGCTGTGCGATCAGCCCCTTAAGTTTGGGTTGATTGCAAGAAACCGAGCAATAAATAACGTGAACCTTGCAGCCAAGCGACTTGGTAAGGCTGAAATGATGAAGCGAAGCAATGTAAGCACGGTTATAGCAAAACTATTAAAGTGTAATTTAGAGTGTTGGATTAAATCACGATGGCGAAAATAGATAACTTACTATTAACGCCAATTTTATTAACAATCTTAAACAACCAAGATAGTGGTTTTATAAGCGGTTGTTAATCAGCTTGCGAATTCTAGATGCCAGTAGGGGGTCGTAGCGAATCTCGCCATGACTTGGGATTAAAGTTGTGGGCTGGTCTTGATCAAGCTGTTTCATTACCCAAGATTTAAACGTCTTACGGTTATCTAGAATAAACCATTTAACCACCTGGCTAATTTTTAAGCCTGGCGCAGCGCCCAGTAATTTTTGCATGATGCGAGCAATGGGCTGATTGGATACGCGATCATAATTCAAAAAGCTATCGCAAGTTATCCATGTGCTTGTCGCTGAATTTTTATAGCCCATTAAGTTTTGTTTTCTAACCCAAATATCACCTGCTTTATGGCCCGGTGGGAATAGAACATCGTAGCGTTCAGGCAGTGGCGGCTGTGTTTGCTCAAGTGCGAGGATCGTATGCTCGGCAAAGCCTTTTTCTTTCAGTTGTGAAATGGCTAATTCACTGGCATACAGGGTGGCGTTTGGATAAGTCGCTAACCAGTCTAGTACGCCCATATGGTGATACGCATTTGGAAAAATGATATGCAGTTTAATATCGTTTGGATGTTGTGCTTTCCAAGGTGCTAATAGCGGAGCACCAGGACTCATTAATACGTATTCATTATCCGATACTTTAAGCGCCATAGAGTTGGAAACAAAGTTCGGCACAATATATTGGCCAACAAGCAGTTCTTCGTGTCCTTCAACTGCGTGCCAAATATTTTTTTTCATGATTTAAAGCCGTATTTTTTGTAAAAATGGTAATTAGAAGCATCATACAAGAGTAGTAGGGTAAGGCAATGAACTTATGCCTTAGTGCTAGGTTTGATAGGGGATGTGAGAAAAATGATGATGGATAAGGGGTTTTTCAGTGTTTAAAGATTTAACCCTAACTATGCGGCTTATCTATTGTTAAGCAGTTACTAGCACAGTTAAGGTTAACGGATCGAAATTTACACAGTTAAAAAGTCATTTCAGGTACGTGTTTTGGTACAACCAATTTACCGGCTGTTTTTTCAACGATTTCTTCAACAGTGACTCCAGGAGCACGTTCAAGAAGGTGAAAGGCGCCGTCTTTAATTTCAAGCAGGGCTAAATCTGTGATTACTTTTTTAATGCAGTTAACACCTGTTAAAGGCAGTTCGCATTTTTCCAGCAGTTTTGAATCGCCATGTTTACTGGCGTGGGTCATGGTGACAATGATGTTTTCAGCACCTGCCACCAAATCCATCGCTCCGCCCATACCTTTTATAAGTTTTCCTGGAATCATATACGAGGCAATGCTGCCGTTTTGATCCACTTCAAATGCACCTAAAACGGTTAAATCAACATGGCCACCGCGGATCATGGCAAAGCTTTCTGCGCTAGAAAAGATAGACGCACCCGTTACCGTCGTAACGGTTTGTTTACCTGCGTTGATCATGTCGGCATCAATTTCAGCTTCGGTAGGAAACTGGCCCATACCCAATAAACCATTTTCAGATTGAAGCATCACTTCAATGCCATCTGGCACGTAGTTAGCTACCAAAGTTGGAATGCCAATGCCAAGGTTTACGTAATAACCGTCTTGAAGTTCGCGGGCAACACGTTGAGCAATTTGTTCACGAGATAATGACATGGCTTATGCTTCCCTTGGGTTTGTATTGCTGTTTTGAAATGCCATTGAGGGGGGCTGATAGCGTTGAGCAAGTTGTTCACGAGATAATGACATGGCTTATGCTTCCCTTGTTGTACGTTTTTCAATGCGTTTTTCAAACGAACCCTGAATTAAGCGATCAACATAAATACCTGGGGTTTGAATCTGGCTAGGCTCCAGTTCTCCGGGCTCTACAATTTCTTCTACTTCTAAAACGGTGATCTTGCCTGCGGTTGCCGCCATTGGATTAAAGTTCATGGCTGTATGGCGGTAGATTGCGTTGCCGTAGCGGTCGGCTTTCCACGCTTTAACGATGGCAAAGTCGCCCTTGATGGATTCTTCCATTAGATACTGGCGGCCGTTGAATTCTCGGGTTTCTTTGCCGTCAGCGACGGGCGTGCCCACGCCTGTGGCCGTATAGAATGCAGGAATACCAGCACCGCCAGCCCGCATTTTTTCAGCTAATGTGCCTTGAGGGGTCAGTTCAACTTCAAGTTCGCCCGCTAGCAACTGCTGTTCAAATAACGCATTCTCACCCACATAGGATGAAATCATTTTTTTGACTTGGCGATCTTCTAATAAAATACCAAGACCAAAGCCATCAACGCCGCAATTATTGGATACGATGGTGAGATCAGTCGTCCCCATTTTTTTAATCTGAGCGATGGAACCTTCAGGGATACCGCAAAGCCCAAAGCCTCCGGCAATGATGGTCATGCCATCTTCTAGGCCTTCTAGTGCCTCGTCATAACTATCAACGACTTTATCAAAACCTGCCATTACGAGCCTCTTATTATTGTGGATATAAGGATCAAAACCCTATATCGGTGCTTGTGAATGAACCCAGTATTGGATAATCTTTGTGATATGTAAAATTTAATAATTATATGTATTAATAAGTTTATATTATTAATTGATAAGTCCATGTAAGAGAGGTTTGAGGTGCATATGAATGTCACTGTTAAACAGGTAAGGCTATTTGTAGAAGTTGCGCGCAGCTTGTCATTTGCCCGTGCAGCTGAAGCCATGCATCTTTCGCAGCCAGCGGTGTCGCTTGCCATACAGAACTTGGAACAGGCCATAGGCGGAAAGCTGTTTGCGAGAAGTACGCGTTCTTTAGAGCTTACACCAGAAGGTCAGGCATTTTTCCCAACAGCGACGCGCTTGCTTAATGAATGGGAGGAAGCATTAGATGACGTAAACAATCTATTTACCATGCAACGCGGTAAATTAAACATGGCCGTTATGCCTTCGTTTTCAACTAATGTGTTGCCCGATCTCGTGCGTCAATATCATCAGTTGTATCCGCAAGTGAACTTATCCATTCAAAACATTGTTATGGATGACGCCATAGAATCTGTACGCAAAGGCCGTAACGAACTGGCCATCAGCTTTGCATCTGAAAACATGAATGGCCTAAATTTTACACCCTTGTACGATGTGACGTTTATGGCTGTTTACAGCGATCACTTTTTACCAAATTTAAAGGATGTAAATTTAACGGATAATTGGTCAGCGTTATTTGATTTACCCATGGTTGCTATGGATAAAGATTCAACGGTAAGACGTTGGTTAGATGAGACCAGTCAAGCTCAGGGGCTGCAAAGTAAAATAGTCGCTGAAGTGAATCAACTGGATTCACTGGGGCAGTTAGTTAGCATGGGAATAGGTGTGGGCATCGTGCCTAGTTTGTGCGCCGATCAAATGACTCAAATGGGCCTGCACATGCAAAAAATAAGCGGTGAAATTTTAAGGCAACCAGTCGGTGTAGTGACTAAAAATCAATCGCCATTATCCGCTGCGGGAAAAGGCATGGTTGAACTGTTAAAAGACAGCTTGTCTTAATTTTTGTCTAGCTCGTAAACTAGAATCGGTAAATTAGAAGACATAAACAGATGGGCCATCAAACCCATTAAACTGGGTGACACAAGTAATGGCGTAGGCACCCATATTACTGATGCTGATAATGTCTTCAGGCTGAACATTATCCGGCATTTGATACTTAGGTTTAAAGCAGTCAATCGAGTCACAAGTAGGGCCTGCAATGGTCCAGGGAACCAGTTTGCCTTTTCGACTACTGTGTAGCGTATAGCCAAAATCTTCAGTTAACTCCATTAATCCGCTGTAATAACCACAATCTAAAAACGCCCAGGGCTGATCTTTTTTAATGGTTGTGGAAATCACCTGACAATATAGGGTTCCAGAAGAAGCCACTAAAAATCGACCGGGCTCTGCACACACCTTTATTTTTTCAACTTCTCGTTTATGGGACTGTACATCGATTTTTGTTTGCAGTTCTTTCAGGGCCTTGTTCACTGGCTGCATAAGATGTTTAAGTGTCAGTTGTTCTTTGTCTAAATTACAAGGAAAGCCACCGCCAATATTCAGAACAAGAATATCCATTTTGCTTTCATGCATTTCATTTATAATTTTTTCACAATCATTAATTGCCTTTATCCAACTGTCGGACTGTGTGCACTGGGACCCCACATGAAAGGTAAGTCCCGATATAGTCATGTTATTGTTCACTGCAAACTTTATAAGTTGAAACGCTTCTTTAATATCCACACCAAATTTCTTTGTTAACGGCCAGACACTGCCTTTTCCATTTGTGCCGATTCTTAATTCGTATTTCCCGTCAGGTGCTAATTTTTTAAGCTTGATCAGTTCTTCTTGATTATCAAATGCAAACCATTGAACCCCGTATTGCACGGCCGCTTTAATGCTTGCTGGTGATTTAATGGGGTTACTAAATATGATTCTCTCGGGTGCAATATTAAGAGACTTTAAAAGTGTTAGCTCACCTAGAGAGGCAATTTCAAAGTTCACCCCCAAAGCATCCAGATGCCTCAGTACCTGGGGTAGCGGATTGGCTTTAACAGCATAATGAGGCGTGACATCAGGCAGTGCTTGTTTAAATATTACCACCTGAAGACTGATTTTTTGTTTTTCAATGTGCAAACAAGGGCCTGAATAAGGCATGGGAACAGAATCGTAGTGGCGGCAGTCAGTAGGGTCCAATAAAGCGGTCAACGGTTGGTTCATCTCGTCTCCTACTTGGCTTAGCCAGTGAAGTTACTCATCACAGTATAGGATTGGGCGTTTATAAAATGTATATCTATACTGAGTAATATGGCTAGTCATATTTAGCATTTTGTATGCTTGCTATTACAAAGTGATAAATATTGACCAGAGCCCATTTTTAGAGGTTGAACAGCATGGCTGACTTAGCAGAATTAGATAAAAATCTTTTGTCCATATTGGCAAAAAATAGTCGAACCAGTGTTTCAGATTTAGCCAAATCATTGGGGGTAAGTCGACTCACGGTTCAAAGTCACATGGATAATCTAGAGCGAAAAAAGGTGATTCAAGGCTATACCATACGCTGGCACCCTGACCATATAGAAAGCCAGATAGAAGCGCATATTCTGATTGCGACAGATCAAAAGAAGCTGTCTGCCATCGTTAACTCGTTAAAGTCACTGCCTGTTATACGGTCACTTAGTTCGATCAGTGGTGAATACGATTTGGTGGCGCAATTAATGGCCAGCTCAACTCAGCAGTTAGACGCGGTAATGGATGAAATGAGTTTAATAGAGGGGGTATTACGCACTCAAACTTCAGTCTTGTTATCTAAGAAGTTTGAGCGTTAAAGGGATGCTTAACCCAGAATAAAAATAGGGTTTTATTTATTGCCCCAGATTTTAGAAACAGCACGTTCATTACCAAGCAAGCCCACAACTAGGGTCACTAAGCTTACTAAGCCAAAAACCGTAACCGGAATAAGAAAGCCTAAAGACTCTCCACCCGAAGCCATCACAAATACAATCGATGCAAGCCCGCCAAATAAAACACCCATCACAATTAATATTGTGCGATGAGAAGGGCGGTAACTGAACTCTTCAGTGCCCGATTCAAAGGTATTAAGAATGGGAGAAAAGGCTTTTCGAAGTAAATCTTTCATAGTCTGTTATATCTTGGAGTTGTTTGTTTTACGTACTCTATTTCACCAGATTCTAGCAGAAAATACGTGTTAGGTATCTAACGAGCGTGGTTCTTTCACTGATTGTAAGGCCGTAATTAAGCCTCCTTTGGTCAGTGACCAATGTAAAAACACAATAAAAGCCAAAATTATAATGTGATACCAGTCGTTGTAATGCAGTTCGCCAGTGGGGATTTTATCGGTAGCCATCAAAGACCAAACGCCCCCAGCGATTAGGTTTAAGGTCACTAATGCGATTAACACCCAGAATTCGGTAAACCCTTTTTTTAAGATTAAAAATAAAGAAAAGCCAATGACTAAAACATGGGTAAACAAGTGATACACAACCACAATGGCGTACTGACTAAAAATAATGGAACACAAAGAAAATATAATTAAAGAGGTTAACAGGGTTGGCTTAACCCAATTGTATTGATACTGGGCAGCCACAGGGTACAAAAATATCCTCATAAAATAATATTCAGTAAAACCAATTAATAAAAATGTAATTAACCACACGCGTACAAACACATATTGAAATGAACTGATCTTAAATGTACTGGGAAGATACTGACTAATATTAGAAAACAGCTGGGTAGTAAAGCTGCGTTCTAATTGCATATGATGGGCAAGACCACCAAATAAGGCGGCAAACGCAAACAATAATAAATGCGTAGCGGCATCTCGGTATTCTGGGCTTCTTCGAAATAAATCAAAGCTGCTTAATAAAGCTAATGCAAATATGGCGTAATTAAGAGAAATCAGCATGGTAATAGACATAAAATTGTAGAGGCCAGATTGTGACTTTATTGCTCTGAAATTGATAGGGCATAAACAGCAAGACTATCAATCAAGTGGAACGCTCTGAAATGAAGCAGGGTAAATCGAACAGAATCTAAAAACTTGATTAGCTAAGCGTGTTTGTTAACGAGATAGGTGATAAGTTAACTCAATAAAAATAAAGGTGAATCATGGAAAAGATAACTAAAACGTTTGTGCATGCTTGTTTGTATTTGCTGATCTGTTTTTCGGCTCAGGCCGATTTTTCACGAGAGTATATTGATCAACACCCGCTCAATGTCACAGATGCGAATGGCATTCAGGTTAGCTATCGACTCATTGGTCAACAACAAAACCCCGTTGTTCTTATGGTTATGGGCCTTGGTGCTTCTCACCTAGTGTGGGGCGATGAAATGGTTAGGGGATTAGAACAGGCAGGCTTTCAGGTTTTATTATTTGATAATCGCGATGTAGGTGGTTCAACGCGTTTTGATGAATGGGGCGAGCCCACGTTATGGTGGCAGTTATTAAAATACACCCTGGGTTTTGAAGTGGATGCGCCTTATAGCCTTTATGATATGGCAAGTGATGCCGTGGCTTTAATGGATGTACTTAATATTGAAAAAGCGCATGTGGTCGGCGCATCAATGGGTGGCATGATCGCTCAGATATTAGCCGCGCGATATCCCGACCGCACAGAAAGCTTGACCTCCATTATGTCTACAACTAATGCACCACACCTTCCTAGGCCCAGCGGCGATGCAGAAAACTCACTGCGCAATCTAGCTGAAGGAGAAGCGGGGGAAGAACGTGCCGAAGCCATGAGACAGCGAGGCTTCAATATTGAAGCAATCCCTCGACAAATTATGGGCATTTTAATCACAGGTGATCGCACACAAGAAGTGGCCACCATAACCGTGCCAACACTGGTATTACATGGAGAAGATGACCCTTTAATACAAGTGGTACATGGGGAGCATACCGCTGAAACCATTCGGGGGTCTAAATTGGTTACCTTTGCTGGCATGGGGCACAGTATTCCTGAAACGGTTCTGCCGGAATTATTGAACACCATGGTCATGCATCTAAATGCAGTGATAGGACAAGAAAAGCAAGTACTGAGCAAGCAGCAAAACAAGCAAGCTATTACAATTGTTAGTGGTGTCTCTATACCGTAACTTGTTAAAAAATATTCAACTCACCGCTTCGGTGCTTTGAAAGTGGCCATAATATAAATCTTTAATCACCAGGTCTTCAAACGGCTTGGTGCTGTTAAAAATTGGCCATTTTTGAGTGGTCTCTTTTGCTACGCCTTCATTGGCCCATGTAAGCTGCCAGCAAAGTTCATTAGGGTTATCGATTTTTTTAAGGACTTGGTAATTCGTAATCACGGTTTCTAACGCATTCATCTCAGAAAAAATGGCTTTGCTTAACGCGATGGCTTGTTCAAGGCTGCCTTCTTTTACTTGAAACACGGCTATTTCAATGCAGGGAATCATAAGTGTTACCAGTTATTATTGGTTGTTTACAGTATGGAGTATAAATTATTAAGCATAAGAATCGACAGAAAAAAGTTGAACGTATTGAGAGCACTGTCTAATTGGCATAATTAATATGTATGAATTTGTTAAGCTCACGAAATTAATTAGCTTGCATTCGGTCTCAATGAATAGGGTGGGGGATCTGCTTAGCCGATGCCCAAATTAAGACGCGTTGATTATGTTTCGCCAGACTGCTCCTAACCTATTTGTTACTTTGAATGTGTGAGTGAATGATGTGGCAATCGAATAGCCTTAACGATTAGCCATATAGAAAACGCTAGTTCACTAATGGCCATGGGGATTATTAATACTGACTCAAGGATATCCGTCAACGAATATAAAGAAGGGGAAATGGATTTTAAGCTCTCAACAACGACATAACTAATGCCGCCTACGCACAATAGAACTGAGATGATATTCGGGGTGAAGTTAGATTGCAGGCAAATCCTAGATAAGAATATTAGGTGCAGTCCAAAAACACTCAGCCCGTATGTCCATATCTCTGAAAAAGACTCCATGTAATACAAGCCATTATGAATTTCATTATAATCCATCAAAGGCATCGCCAGTTGGTAGGTAGCAAGGATAAGGAAAAAGGTGTAAGTAACTCTTAATAAAGAGGTAAAGAGAGTCAGTTTTTTATGTGTGCTTTTATAGAGGGCATAAATACCAATAGAGGCCATGACATCAAGAATAATAATGCAGCCCCATGCAATAATGCCATAAGTATATAGCTCAAAATTATCCAGCAATGCTTGTTGGCTTGAAACCGGGTCCCCCGATACATAAATTAGATTATATACAAACCCATAAGCAAACCCTGCAATAACAGCCATGGCTATTAAGGAGAGACCTGTTAATAAAGCTGGGATTTTAAGCATTGGGGATGATAGCTCCGGCCATACGACTGTAGGTGACATTACTTATACAGCCCCTCTAGATATTGCTGAAGGTTTTGTCGATGTTCTGAATCCTTTAATTATTAACCAGATACTTAACGTTATTTCAAATATTCCCCCAGGGATGACGCTGATTATTTCTACTACATCATTTTTTTCCAGTAGTGACATAACCGATCCGATTACTAGAAATAGATAACCAATCACACCAAGTACAGACAAGGGTCTTGGAGTGAGTTTTGATTTGTATAGAAGCGTCACAAGCATCAAGCCACCAATGCTCCATAAAGCCATTCCCATGTGATAACAATAATAGGCGCCTTTTTTCAGAAGACTGCCCATTAGCTCAAAGTTTGGAATCAGCGATACGTCAGCATTAGCATGTTCATGACTTAGAGGTATTAGCATCAGCAGAAAGATAGAACCAAGTGCAAGTATTGTGGTGGCAATGATGACTGCACTCAGATAACCATAAGCTAGGGTCGAACTGAACGGTTTAAGTATAGGAAGCATGATTACTGGCAAAGCAATGTTCACAAAAGAATGTAGCAAGCCAATCAGAACGACCCCAATGACAATAGAGCGATTGTCAGCATAAACTTGAGAAAGAAAATCAGGGCTGCTGATAAGAGAATCTATTAGCCCGCTGCCTATTCCATAAGAAAGGAAAGCGATAATGAAACATATGCCAAATGCTTTTGACTCGGATTTATAAAGCTTCATTACGGTGTCTCATTTAAGTTAGTTCGCTTGTATTGTGGCTGAACTATACGTACACGGTAATGCTGGGTAAATTGACTGGAATTACATATGAGGTATGCATATTTGCATGAACTGGAAATCAGTTAAGCTTTGAAGAGCAATACTCTAGCCTACTTGGTAGCAGCTAAAGTATCGTCTTTAATCGGTGAGTATAAAACATTCGAATCAAAATCGGCTTATGACCAGTGCTTACAAACCACTGGCACGTTTTATATTTCCTTTGCTCTGATCAATGTATCTTAAATCGGCTAGATGGCTCTTTAATTCTTGCCATAATAAAAGTGCTTCTTTGTCATTTTGCGTATGACGACGTAATAAAAACAGTGCGCGCTCAACTTCTTCAGTCAAGCTATCCCAGTACTTAAGCTGGTAATGGCACATGGCCAGGTAACCCGCGTAAATAGGTTTATCTGAATAGTGGGCATCCCAATATTCTAAGTTTTGTAAGTAATGCAGGCATAAAGCATAGCGTTGGCGCTTAAAATGGCTTTTTGCTTTATAGGCGTGATAACTGGCAATCCATTCTTGAAGTCGTATAAACATCATTCCCCCTTGGAACGACCTCTTGTTAGAAATGTGAGGCCTAATATCCAGTATAGACAAGGATGATAAGTTGGCTGGTAATAATCATATATTCTTTAGAATTTTAGGTTATTAGTAAAATCAGCCAAGAAAGCATAATTTGCTAATGCCGTAGCGTTTACTAAATTAGTGTAAGTTCAGCTTTGGTTCAGGCAAGGCTGATAGCCTGCTGGCTACATTCAAATAGTGTGTTTATTAATATGAAACCGCCTTCCAATCTAGCACTTAGAAAATGGGTCTCTTGCTGCCTAGTCATGCTTGCAGCATTTACGAGTGCGTCAGCCGTAGCACAAGATGAATCAAATGAAGAGCTGAACGTTAAAGCGCTTTCAACCATTAAGATTCAAGGGCGGCAGGATACAGGCCCTAAAATCTCAACTAAAAAATTGTTAAAAGTGGCAGGTTCTGGCGGAGATCCCCTTAAAGCAATCGAAGCGCTACCAGGTGTCATATTAGGTGATGACGACGAAGGAGAGCCTGCGGTGCGAGGCTCAAGCCCCGAAGATAACACATACCAAACGGATAACTTACCGGTGGGTTATCTTTTCCATTTATTGGGCGACAGCACATACAACCCTGACACAATTGAAGAATTTTCACTAAAAGCCGGTGCTTGGGATAGCCAGTATAGTAATGCCATTGGTGCTGTATTAGACACACGATTACGTGATCCTTATCAGGATAAAATTACCACCGTTTTAGATTTAAGCTTTTTAAGAGCTGGCGTACTAGTTGAAGGGGCCTTAACAGAAAACAGCGCATTTTATGCCTCTTGGCGAGAAGGCCTTTTAGACTGGTATGTGGACACCATTGATGAACCCGATGAAGACATTGCCATTACACAAGTGCCCAAGTACAACGACTATCAACTCAAATACCATTATCGATTATCTGAAACCAGTAATTTTAAAATTATTGCATTAGGTGCGCGTGATACCGTCGAACTTGAACTAGGCGAAGACTTTGAAGAAGCAAACAAAGAACCCGGTTTAGTGGGGACCGCCAAATTTCAAGGCAGCTACAGCACCGAAGGCATCACCTATGACACATTATTAAATGACGGTACTACAGCTCTATTTATCCTAAGTCACAAAGAGCAGGATACAAAATTTAAGGTCGGTACCTTATTTGATATCTTAGCCACCAGTAATGATGTGCGATTAAAATCATTATTTGAAACCCCGCTTGATAATGGTGATCAGCTTCGATCCGGTGTCGAACTGATTCGTAATACTGTTAAATACAATGCAAGCGGCATATTTGATCCATGTAATGATGATCTAGAAATCTGTGACCCAGTATCAACAGGTGTGAATCAAGTAATTGGCGATACCATTACCATGGAACGTGCCCGTGTATTTACGGCATACGATTGGATGGCTAGCCCATTTTGGGAGGTCACACTGGGTTTGAATTATGTAAATGATTTACACCTTAAAGATACGGCTTTTGAACCGCGCATCGAATCACGATATGAGATCAATCCAATTTGGACGTATACCGCAGCAATTGGTCAGCACTCGCAAACCCCAAGAGACTTTTTCTCAACCTTAAAAAATGTAGGTAACCCCAATTTAAATATGCCCACCAGCCAGCACTTTGTCACAGGGTTTGAATACACATTAAATGACAGCATCAGTGCCAAGCTAGAAACCTATTACAAAACACTCAGAGGTTTGGTTATTTCAAATCCTGACTACGATGAAGACACCGCGCCAGATGCGCTTAAATATATCAATGGTGCAAAAGGGCATGCTTATGGTTTAGAATTTTTATTGAATAAAAACCTAACCGATAAATGGTACGGTTGGATGTCAGTGGCTTATAGCAAAACCAAGCGTAAAAATGATCTAACCGGTGAAAGTTTTACCTACTCCTATGATCGCCCTTGGGTTGCAAACATTGTTGCCAGTTATGAATACAGTAAAAAAACCACATTAGGTGTTAAGTGGCGCTATCAAAGTGGCAGCTTACAAACGCCCATTACAGGTGGCACAGCCATTTACCAATGTGGCGATTCGTTCAGTGATAATGCCGCCAGTGCAGAGTGTGTGGGTGTCGTTGAGCTAGACACCGATAATAATGCGGTGCCGTACTTGTATGACCCTATTGAGGGGAAGATAAACTCTGAACGTTTACCGGGTAAACACAGTTTAGATTTACGCATCGATTACAAAAAAAGCGCCATGACAGATGTCTACTTCGAAATAGTGAATGCATACAGCAATCAAAATATCACCGAATATGAGTACAGCGATGATTACAGCAGCCGTGAACCCGTATCAGAACTAGAAACCCTGTATTCATTAGGCGCAAAATTCACCTTTTAATGAGCATGCACTTGGCGTGATCTTCACCCCAAAACCCAATAGAAAAAAGAGGCGGTTCAGCCTCTTTTTTTATGGGTGTTCGATTGATCAAGCTTAAAACCTAAGGCTGTATTGATAGGCTTTCTATCATTATTAAAGACCAGTTTAAAAACAGACCAAAAACACGGTTAAATATTTGGACAAATACATAACACCGCTACAATTATGATGTAATCTGTTGACCTAACATGATATTCCCATGGCGTTAAAAGACTGTATTAAACGGCAGGGCTAAACCTTTCTGCGACCTTATAAATCGCCGAGACACAGGCACAAAGCTTCTTACATAATGAGTCGATCAATGAAACCCATCATAGCCAATAACAAACCTATCAAAGTTGAAGTAAAAGAAGGGGACGAATATTATTTTTGCGCTTGTGGGCGTTCAAATAATCAGCCCTACTGTGATGGTTCTCACGCAGGCACCGAATTCAAGCCTAAGCCCTTTACCGCTGAAAAGTCAGGGGATGCTTTTTTGTGCCAGTGTAAACATTCAGCAAACCTGCCGTATTGTGATGGCACCCATAAGCAATTTGATGACAGTAAGATCGGAAAAGAAGGCCCAGGCATGCAAGCCAATGCCAGTAAAATTCCAGTAGCCAGCCCCACGGTAGAAGAGCCAACAGTGGCCTTTATTCATCAACTTGCCAGAGAAGGCTTATCAAAGATGGGGCATCACGGACCCATGACGTCTATGGGCGTACCGCGTCACTTATTACCACACTGGGACGACATTCAAGTCATGACGGCTCAGATGGCCACAAAACCTTTGTTAGAGACCGTGGCCGTAGGCTCGGAATTAGTCATCGGTCCAAACGCTAAAAAGCCTTTGAAATTGAACATTCCTTTATTTGTATCCGACATGAGTTTTGGTGCGCTATCAGAAGAAGCCAAAATGGCTCTCTCAAAGGGCGCCGAGTTAGCGGGTACCGGCATTTGTTCTGGTGAAGGTGGCATGTTGCCAGAAGAGCAAGCCGCGAACTCTCGCTATTTTTACGAACTGGCCAGTGCACAGTTTGGATACGATGAATCAAAATTAAAAAATGTTCAGGCCTTTCACTTTAAAGGTGGGCAGGGTGCAAAAACAGGCACGGGCGGTCACCTTCCGGGCAATAAGAACATAGGTAAAATTTCACAAGTACGGGGCATTCCCGAAGGCGAGGCGGCCATATCACCGCCCACATTCACCAATCTAAATACAAGCGATGATTTTAAACAATTCGCAGACCGCGTAAGAGAAGTAACAGGGGGCATTCCCATTGGCTTTAAGCTAAGTGCCAATCATATCGAGCAAGACATTCAGTTTGCATTGGACGCCAGTGCTGACTACATCATATTAGATGGACGCGGTGGCGGTACGGGTGCCGCACCTGAAATGTTTCGCGACCACATTAGTGTGCCCACCATTCCTGCGCTTGCCCGTGCGCGGCGCTATCTAGATCAAAAAGGGGTCAGTGGTAAGGTGACACTTATCATTACCGGAGGGTTGCGCACCCCAATGGATTTTGTAAAAGCCTTAGCATTAGGGGCCGATGGTGTTGCCATATCAAACAGTGCCATGCAATCCATTGGCTGCGTGGCGGCGCGTATGTGTAATACCAATAACTGCCCTGCGGGCATCGCCACACAGAAAGCGGATTTACGCCAACGGTTAAACGTTGAAAAATCAGCGGTGCAACTTAAAAACTTTTTTGAAGCGTCCACCGAATTGATGCAAGTAATGGCCAGAGCTTGCGGTCACAATTCTTTGGGCCTATTTAATAAAGATGACTTAGCCACCTGGCACAAAGAAATGGCACAATTATCAGGCATTAAATATTCAGGGTTTATGGAACCTTAAAGTCACTAAGTATGATTACTTTCTCTCACTCTCTGAGATACATTAGCAGGTTGGGGCAGGCGCGACATTTGTCGCGTTTACTTTAAAATACCTAGTACTTAAGACATCGATTACTGAGGATAGTGCTTAAGACACCTAGTACTTAGGCAGAACTGAAGACAGTACTTATGATTTTGCCAGTAGGCTGATATAATTTTCTCGTTAATTAAATTTGTATGCATGACATTCGGTATCAATGCTAAAAATAATAAAACCAGACACATTGGAAAAGAGGCAAGCAACGCCTCTTTTTTTTATGTCATCAATATTTAGGCAAGTAATCGCACTGGTTTCACTGTCCGTTTGTTGTATGCCCAGCTATGCACAAACAATCATTTCTGAACATATAAAGCCCAATAATCAAACGTCCGGCTATTTAAAGCTACCTGACATCACACCAAGTGCTGATGGATTAAACCCTTCTAACAATTATGCTAATACATCTTACTTTTATAAAGGGCAGGATTACGGCAGCGAATCTCAATTCGGGCCACTAAACGTATTTATGAATGTGGGTTTTGTTGTGCCTGGGCGCCTAACGACCACACCTAACCTTGGGGACATTCAATACAAAGCGGGCTGGGATAACGTAACGGACTCTCTTTCACATCAAGATGATGTGTTTAACGAAAGCGGAGGCTTTGGCCGCTCACTAGAAAAAGAATTCATTCCATTCGCACACCCTTCAGGTGCTTGGTTACCCAACTACAGCTTGCACTTTCTAGGCGAAGGCATGTTGTCACGGAAACTCGAAGAGTATTTTCGGTATAACGGCATGCAAGGTGAATACACAGCCAAGATATTAGCGGTGTCTACAGTGATCGCGTCACAACTCATGAACGAGGTAGTTGAATATGAACTGCCTTGGGAGCAGCGGTTGGATATCGTCGCTGACTTCTACTTTAACATTGCAGGCATCATTGCTTTTTCATTTGATGGCTTTGCTGAATATTTTAGTAATGACACTATTCAATATCATTATTGGCCGGGCCAGCCAGTGATAGATACTTATAACGGCGCTTTATTTAATCAAGGGGAAAGCTACTTCTTAAGAATTGCATCGGGCGCTCAAAGCGGTTGGAAATACGCATTTGCCACTGGCATGCCCGCCAATGGCTTTGGGGTATCCATGCCGCTAGATGATGTAGAAGGTGATTACCTAACCGTCATGCTGGGCAGTGACGTATTAATCCCCAAGCGAGATTACGAACAAGACGAAAACGACCAGCGATCAGGGGATTTTGTGGCCGCGGATATCGCCAAAGAATACACCGCTGCCGTGAATGTGTACTGGGACCGAAAGGGCAGCTTAATGGCCAGCAGCGCGTTCAGTTTCTCACCCTCGTGGCAGCTTAATATGAATCTATACCCCGAAAAACGCTGGGGCATGGACGTTGGAATAGGCGGCTACCTAGTATTAGCAGAAGAAGGGGCCAATACCATAGGATTGACCTTTGACTTCATGTCGCTGGTACCTGGATTCCGCTATTAATCAACAGAGTCAGATTAAGCACTCAACCCCCTAAATACACAAGCCGTTAGACCCTGGCCATACATCTCTATGACCTTTGGCAGATACGGCCCCCGTGACGGAGCCTATATAATGTGCGCTCAAATCTAATTGGGTCATGTGTCTATGCAGTCTATATCAAAGATAACCATCTTAACTCTGGCCATGTTGCAATTAGCCGCCTGCTCATTACCGACCGATTCAGCGTCTAAAACAGGTGATATCCAATACAGCGAAGATATTCAGCAAGCGGTTAACACCGGTGACGCCAGCCTGGCCGATAGTCCAGAAGCATTGGTTGTATCAGCGCTTGATACCTTAGAAAGCGGTATCAGTCAGGCAGACGCTACCCGTGATGCCATATATGGCACCGGCGAGAATGCCGTAACCAGTGTTGCTTGGGACCCTACCCACGATGCGGGCTTACTGGCCAGTGCATTTGGTGTGAACAGTGAATTATTGGTCACAAATGATAACGCAGGCAATGACTTTAATGGCTCGGCGCGAGCGTTAGCCATCGCCGGTGAAACCAGCACATCTCGATATGCCGTTTTTGGGTCTAATCCTCTTAGACACAGTGACAATATAGACGAGGGCATGAATCAATTAATTAAAAATACAGTCAGCTGGCTATTACAAGGCAATCCACAGTCAAACCCAGCCCAGCCAAACATCGTCATGGCACACCTAGATAACAGTTATTACTTCAGAGATGCCCCAACAGTACGCGCATGGTTAGCCGATGAATACGGCGATGACATGACAATAAACAACGAAGACACATGTGAAGGCTCAGCCTTAAGTGCATGCATAAATTCAGAAACAAACTTATTAATCGTATCGCAAGTCAGCGAAAATGATGAAGAAGCCAATGCGGCGGCCGCCAGTATTGAACAAGCCATGAAACAAGGCATTCCAGTCTTATATGTACACCACGATGGCAACTTAAAAACACTGGGTAAAAACTTATTTAAAATATTTGATGTGACCTACATCAGTGACAATTACTGGCCAAAAGAACGAGTGACTAATTTTTCGGTCAGCAGCTTGCAGTCAACTTTGCCAAGTAATCTAGCTGCGATTAAAACCACCGTTAAACACTTAATGGAAAATAGCTTCACCTTTAATATTGCAGACTGTGAATCTAAGTGCGCGAACATCGAAGCATATAGTTCAGAATTTTCACAAGGTGCCAGTGCGATTAAATCCATTGTTGATAACTATGATAAAAACTTTATCGACATTTTTAGCGAAGAAGGTAACGAAGCCTTAAAACTAATCATTTTATACGCCGATGCATTGCGTTCAAATATTAAATACCCAATGAGCACAGACAGCACAGATACATTAACTTGGTTGCAAGCCTATTTTGCTGATCACGTGGTTTACAGTGCACGTAAAATAAACCCAGTACAAAAAGACCTTGGTACATTTTCACGTTCTGACTTTAGCCATATTACAGCCACATCTAAAACCATTACCCATAGCCCTAAAAATGGATTCCGTGGCGCAGGGGTTTACGCCATTCCAGGGCAAACCGTTTCTATTACGCGAACAGACAGCAGCGATGTGAACACACATATAGCGGTAAACACGATGCGTTCTGGTTCAACCCACGAATGGGATAAAGATAAATACATCCGACCTAAATATTTAATGTCTCAGTGGCTACCTATTGCCCCAGGCGAAACCATTTACGTGACATCACCTTACGGTGGCCCAATGCAAATTAAATACAATGCAGAAGGGGATGATGTGAGCTTTGTATTTAACAATATTGGCTTGCACGCCTACTGGGCCAGTGTTGATGATACCGATGCTTTTGTTAGTGCCATGTCAGTGGGTGACTTTGACTGGGCTGAAATCAGCACGCCCGCATTTGAAATTCACTCTCAGCTAGAAAAAATGCGCACTTCAGCCAGCAGCGAACACTTTCCAACAACCAGTGACCTAGCAGAAGGCGCCATGACTTACGCCCATAACTACTTATTGTTATTGGCCGGTTATCAAGGGCCTGGTATTGAAGAAGTACCAGAAATACACAACTTCGCACAAGAAAACGGTTTAACAATTTATACCCGTGATTCAATTCAACACATGAACGCAGACCAAGCCACATGTGGTTATGGGTGTTCAGGCAATCCTTATGATGCTTACTGGTCTTTCTCTCCAATTGGTCATGGTGATCTACACGAAGTAGGGCATGGCTTAGAACGCAGCCGTTTCCGTTTCCCTGATTGGGAAACGCATACTACGACCAACCCATATTCGTATTACTCTAAAACCCGTTTTTTCCGCAACACAGGTTCAGCCCCAAGCTGTCAAAACCTGCCGTTTGAAGACCTGTTTACTATTTTGCAAACAGCCGAGCAAAACGCCAATCCATTTGAATACATGCAAACCCAAGAGTTAGGTGGCTGGAACAAGGGTGTGGGTATCTACATTCAAATGATGATGGCCGCACAGCAATACGGTGACCTAGCCGATGGCTGGCATTTATGGGCCCGCTTACACATTATTGAACGTGAATTTAATATTGCCATAAGTGACGAAGCCACATGGGAAGCAAAGAAAAATGGCCTAGGTTTTTCTGACTATACAGTGGCAGAAGCGTCAGAGGCATCTAACACCGACTTTATGTTAATCGCGTTATCACACGGCGCAAAATTGGATTACAGCCAGTACTTTGAAATGTGGGGCTTTGACAACAGCGATAAAGCCAAGCAGCAAGTTGCAGGTAAGTCGTTCACCGCAATGCCTAAAGTCTTTTTTGCAGCGGGCAGTCAAAACTACTGTGAATCGTTTGACCATGCAGAGCTAAACGTTGATGGAACTACGGCTTGGCCTGCGGAATAACTAAGACTGAATGGCGTTAGGTTAATAGAAACAAACAAGAGATTTAAAGACTGCAATTAACGGATTCTTCAATACCTTTAGTATATTGAAGAATCTGATATGCAAAGAAGATGTGTTAACCGAACTTTAACTGACCTGCATTAATAACAATTCAGATCATTCAATAGGTTCACGGCATTCATAATTAATTGACCAGGGGTTATAAAATACCGAGGCGCTTGCCATAATATTGGGTGCTTTTAATACCACTGTCACTTTTTCCCACTCTTTATCATCACAGTAATAATCCATATTAAACGGCTCGCTTAATTCAATTAAGCCTGCGGCCGTTAAGTGATGCCAGTGCTCTCGTTTAACTGTATCGCCAATGATAGGGCCGTTAACAAAGTTCATGGGGGCACAGCCACTTACAGTGGTGGCTATTAGTAGGGCTGTTAGTAGGGCTGTTAGTAGGGATAGTATAAGCCTCATGTGTTACTCCCATGTTCGCTAGAGCTTGCCTCAGGGCGCTTACACCACACCTTTTCGGTTCTAGGCATATAAATACCCAATGTAAAAACATAGGCCAATGCATCTGTAAACGTAGAAGTGGCTTGAACCTGATCCACAGGCAAACCTTTACAGGCTTCACGAACGTTAATGTTATGTTCACCAGAAAACCCCCACCACCAATACGTCACACTTTTTTGATAACTGGCGGCTTGATAATTTTTAGCTTGCCCATCATTGCGAATGGTCACAGGCGAGCAGGCGGTCGTGCTAATCAAGGTGACGACTAATGTGAGAATAGTCATAAATAATCGCATTACACAGATGTCCTTTTTGTGTTCATGTTAAAGCGAATCATAAATAAGGCACCGCCTAATTCAGATCGCTTTAAAGTCAGTTCGCCATCGTAGCTGGATACGATGTTCTCTACAATGGATAGCCCTATGCCTTGCCCTTGAACGGTTTCGTCAAGGCGGGTTCCCCGTTTAAAAATATCATTCACTTTGTCTTCTGGTACGCCGTTTCCGTCATCTTCAACAGATATGATCAGCGTGTCTTTATCATTTAAACCTTTAATCGTGATGTTAGATTTAGCGTGTTTAAAGCTGTTATCAACCAGATTACCAAAAATCTCAAGCAAATCGTTTTCATCCCCCATAAACAAACATTGTGGGTCTATGTGGGTCGTGACCTGAATGTTGCTGTCTTTGTGTATTTTTTCAAGGGCGGTTAATACCATGTTTAACGTGGCAGAAATATTCGTGCCCTTGGTTAAAAGGTTGTGGCCTGAAATAACGGCTCGGCGCAGCTGGTATTCAATGGTGTTGTTAATGCGTGATAGGGCATTGTTTAGCACCATGTTGCTGGGGTGCTGGGCCAGTTCTGCGGTGAGAATCGAAATAGGGGTTTTAAGGCTGTGAGCCAGGTCGGCCATGGCGGCACGGTATTTCTCTCGTTGTTTATATTCTTTTTCAATCAGCATATTAAGATTGTTGGTGACTGACGCAAGCTCAACGGGGTAGATCAAATTCAGTTTGTCTTGCTCGCCACTTTCCATTCGTTTGATTTCATCGCCCAGCATATTAATGGGTTTGAATGAAAACTTAAGCACAAAATATTGAATGGCCAAAAGCAAACCTGTAAACGCTATAAACCCTAATGTCAGCCAAATTCTAAAAGCCTGCACCGTGTCATTAAAGCGATCAGTTTGCTGGCCCACAATAAAGTTAAAACTTGTGGGGGTTGATTGAGTGGATTCTTTTTTGGCTGATTTACTCAGACTGGATCGGCCCCATTGAATGGTATAACTGGTCGTAAAAAATGTTTGCCCATTCAAATATTGCTTGCCGTATTTCCATTGCCCTAATTCGGGTGATGCCGGAAATAATGTAGGCAGATTATCCATTGAAAGCGACTGCCAAATCACCTTATTTTTATTATTCAATACCACCGCCCAAAGATCGGATTCAGGGGTATTAAACTTTGGGTTTGATAATACGATTGGCAGAACGGTTTCACCGTTTTGATAACTGGTAACCGACAGCAGGTTGAAAATATGCAGCTTTAACTTTTCTTGTTCTGATTTTTCAAGTTCATGGCGATAACTAATATCAATCAATAAGGCACTGACCACCATAACCGCAATGACAACCATGGTAGAGTTAAGAAAAAATCGCCTGCGTAAAGATGTGTGTTTCATTCTAGCCCGTCACCGAAAAACGATAACCACGGCCCCGTAAGGTTTCGATAGGTTTGATGCTGCTATCAGGATCAAGCTTTTTTCTTAAGCGAGTGATAAGCACTTCAATCACATTGCTGTCACGATCTTCGTAATCGTTATACAAGTAATCCATCAATTCCATTTTAGATACGATTTTATTTGGGTGCGTCATAAAATGCTCGGCCAGCTTAAACTCAAACGCAGTCAGTTGAACCACCTTATCATTCACGGTGATGTCTTTGGTTTGTAAGTCCAGTGTAATGGGTCCTTGTACAATATTGCTTTGAGCGTATCCGGCCGCTCGCCTTAACATGGCATGAGAACGGGCAACCAGCTCTTCTACCTGAAAGGGTTTGACCATGTAATCATCTGCCCCAGCATTTAAACCATTTACTTTATCTTGCCAGCTGCTTCTGGCGGTTAAGATTAAAATGGGCAGGGTTTGTTGGTTTTCACGCAGCTGTTTGATCACTTCCATGCCAGATAATTTAGGCAGGCCGATATCAATAATGGCAAGGTCGTAGCTAAATTCGGTGGCGCGGTACAAACCTTCTTCGCCATCGGCACACGAATCCACATCAAAACCCGCACTGATCAATTGTTCTTGCAGCAAGTTTCTTAGTGCGTGGTCATCTTCAATAATGATTAATCTCATTCAGAAGCTCCAGAGGGGTTGTTTGGCATATTATCGGGTGCTGTGTTGTTAGGGCGGGGTTGATTGCTTTGATTGGCAATACGAACAACATTCACGGTGCCGCTTTCAGACAATATTTTAATATCGTAATGGCGCTCAGCTTCATCCGCACTCAGCACAATGCCCTTATGTTGCTTCAAAGCCTGTTTGATCGCTGATCGAATAGAAGTGGCGTGTTGCAGCTGATCAGGGGTTGTTGTTTGTTCTGGGTCTTTATCCAGCCATTGTTTAAAAGGCGTGATCACGCTGTCCATGGTTTCATCAATCCATAGAGGGTCGGTGTCTTGGGGGGCTTGCTCTGCGTTAACCGAAAAACTAACGGCACTCAGGACAATTAATACAATAAATAGCGGCACAATAGAGCACTTAAAAATCAGATATCAATAGGATACCCAGCTTAGCTGAATCAAGGCTGAATGGAAGAGGGCTTGTAGGGAGTTTGTTGTATGGGGATTATGGGGTGAATTAACCGGTGTGCTTTGAGGTTGTTAAATCAGAGTGTAGGAGGGTGCCCCGCGCCCGATTTATAACAACCTAAAAACCCCAAGAAAAATGAATCTGTTAACCATAAATTGAGCCTCAAACTTCGACTATTCGCCGCTGCCCGTCGGCTCAGTGTGAACGGTGAAGTACACAAACGGTTGCTTACCAGTAATCCTATAATTTAAATCCCTATAAAAAGTTCAATCTAACCGCACTCATCTGCGTTGTATAACAAAGGCATTTTCCCTTTCCATTCTTGCCATAGTTTTGCATCTGTTAATAAACGGCACATGGCACTGGCCACGTTGATACGGCTCACTTTACCCGAATCAAAAATGGCACTGCGAATAGGGGATGGGTAAAGGGAATACTCGGTAGCGTCATCCTGATCAATCAAAGCATCTGGGCGAACGCTTACCCATTCAATCTTATGGCTTGTCGTGTTCAGTGTACGCAAATAATTGGCCGCCTGCTCGTTGTCTCTGTGGGGTGGCAGCAATACACGTAACAATGCCAATACAAGGTGCTGCATCAATGAAATGGGTTCGTGATTATTTTTATTGCGCACACCGCTTGAATTCATTAATACTATTTTAAGCGGGGCGGTTCGCTTGTTCTCGCTCAAGTTTACAATCCGTTTAATGCTGTCTCTTACCAGCATGCGGGGTGCAGTAAATATGCCTTTAAGGGTTAGGTTGTGACCCAAGCAAGACACCACTACATCTACACGTTCAACCCATTCCGATAATACCGCATCATTTAAGGTTAAGGCGGTGCCATTAACTTGAGTAAGCTGCGCAGCATACTGAGTGTTTAAAGGGGCTAGGGTGTCTGTATTACGAACAAATGCCACCACCTCATGTTGCTGTTCTAACAAGGTTTGGACCACAAGTCGGCCAGTGGCCCCGGTTGCGCCTAATACTAATACCTTCATATTGTTCTCACTCTTTGTTCAAAGTTGATTTAAAGAGTATATTGATTCATAAATGTTTGGGTATTACCTAAAAGTGTATTATATATATGCATATTTGAATGGCTGTCTGAATGATTAGGTGAATGGCTAGTTGAATGGTTAGGCAGGTGGGTCAGAGAACAGGCTGTCTGGTAGAGCGCCCAAAGCAAGGCGAGAGACAATATGGATTGGAAACACATACAATTTGACTGGAACCATGCACGGGCCTTTTTAGTGGTGGCCGACGAAGGTTCGCTATCAGCAG